>Ga0247817_10000536_pt1 | contig 20991 bp, 21 predicted proteins | sample UWRJL212509R1_FD_178010 | JGI IMG/M metagenome (GOLD analysis project Ga0247817, IMG submission 178010) | Plant litter microbial communities from Arlington Agricultural Research Station in Wisconsin, United States - UWRJ-L212-509R-1 | ecosystem: Environmental > Terrestrial > Plant litter >...
TCCCCATAACTGTAATTTTTTTATAATTTATGTTATTTGATAGTTGATAAAATGTATTCAGTATTAGAAATTAAAACAAAACAGTATCATTAAGTACTTCATTTGTAATTACTTTTCCTTTTAAAAAAGTAGTTATTGTCGTTTTATTATTGGCATAATCATAAACAATAGAATCTCCTTTTGTTTCTATAGCGTCTTTTAAATTTCCAAATAATTTTACTTTAAAAAACCGACCACTGTCATTGTAAAAAGTTTGCTCGATCAACGGTTTACGACCATGGAAAAACTCTTTACGTATGTGCATACCAACAAATTTATCTTTTAAAATAGCGCCTTCTCTGAACAATGTATCATTATGAAACTCTTTATAATAACCCGTTCCTTCGTTTCCAAAATTAGTCTGATACAAAACTTTCCCATTAACATCATAGCAAACATAATCGCCTCTATAATTGTAACTTTTATCTAGTGTATAAAGTCTTGCTAAAACATTCTTTGTATGATATTCTTTTTGAGTTCCTTCCTGTTCTCCGTTTACATAATTATATACAGAAAACAAATCACCATTGTAAGAATCATATTTTACCGCTTTACCATTTAATTCTCCATTACTATTATAACGCTCTTCACCTTCTAAAGCATTGTTCATAAATGATTTCCACAATCCGACCTTATTATTATTTTTTATTTGACCAACATTGTAGGTATCTGGATAGAGTCCATAGATTTTGTAATAACCATCAGCTTTTACATAATTACTATCCTTCCCAAACAAAAAAATTGAATCTAATGGAACTGATTGTAAACTATCTTTATAGACAATCAGCTTTTCTTTCCATTTCTCTGGTTCTTTTTTACAACTAAATAATAATACTGCAATTGCAGCGAGTACTAAACACAACTTTTTCATGCTGACAGGTTTTCTTTTTATTCATTGTACAAGTAAAAAAAGTTTTCCGCCTTGCGAGGCTTCCAATTTTCAAAATGAACCGTATCTCCTTTAGAAATAAAAAAATCAATAGTTACACTTTCTATATTTTTTACGCCAAAAAATTCCGGATAATAAATAGTTCTCCCTTCACTTGTTAAAACTTTAGATTCAAATAAAATGCTTTCTTTTCCAATGTATTGATGCAACAAAATAATTTCTTGCGCTTCTTTTGTACTGGTTGTAGTATTTCTTATTTTTTCGAGGTAATTAGAAAGTTTCATTTCCTGATTTCTACAAGAAAATAAGATTAAAATCACCAAAAAAAATAAAACTACTTTTTTCATGCATTTTATATTTCGTTAATTTTTCTTCAATCAATTGCTGAAATTATCTAATGCCTTTTATTCGTCATCTATACTTAAAATATAAATAACGAAATAATCAAAGCATTGTTTTTCAACACTTAGCTTCTTAGTAAACTTAACTTTTCAAAACCCTAAGAGTTCTTCCAATTATTTTCAAATACAGTATTTCCAATTTTTATTTCATTGGATGTGATAAGAATTCGTGTAGTCATTGGGTTATCGCCTACACTTCGAAAACTCTCACCAAAAGAAATGCAGTATGCTTTCTTAAAAGTGACATTTTTCATTGTACTCATGGCATCTCTGCGATAGAAAATAATTTTTCCGTCTTTGATACTCGTATGAGAGACCATCCAATCTGAGAATAGATCGGTTTGGTTGGTTTCGACAACTAATCTTATTTGTCCTCCTTTTGTTCTGTTGGCAGGCTTTCCATTATTATCAGTGCCTTGTTCAAAAGCTACGTCAAATTCTAAAACATTAAAAACTTCGCTATCTAATTCTAATTTTGCTAAAAAACTCATGTGTTCTATCTTTTTAATTATCAATAAAAAATTTAGTTGAGAAACCTAAAAGAGATATTAGGTTTGAAAAAATCTGATTTTTAAACAAAAAAGGAAGTCCATTATTATGGACTCCCTTTAATAGTTCAAGCTTAAATAAGTTTGATAAAGTCCATTGGATTATACCCAAGCATTATCAAATTCTCCTCCACCCATCGAAATTTTACGTGCAGAAATCGTAAATGTTTCCGTTAACGGATTTTCACTGTTATGATCAAAGTTTTCTTTGTACTTAACCATGTAAGCCTCAGCAAACTTTAATTCTTTTAAAGTAGCGTTAGAGTCACGCTTGATGAATTTTACTGACCCGTCTTTTCTTTCGAAATTATTAGTCATCCATTCAAACAATTCAGTACCTCCTGTAGATTCTACTTCAATTACGATTCTGCCTCCACGAGTTACGGTAGAAGGACGTCCAGAAGCATCTGTTTCCTGAGCTAAATCATAGTTAACGTTTAATACTTTGTAATCCTTACCTGCAACTGTTAATGATGTTAAAAACGACATAATGAAAAATTTTTAGTTATTAATTTATTTATTTACACTGTAAATATATAAATAAAATCTTATCATTAGTATTTTTTTAATAAAATATTTTTTACATTAATTAATATCTTTATTTTCAAGTAGTTACATAAATTTAAAAACTTTAATAAAGCTCTTTTTTATCCCGAAACACCTCAAAATCAACACTATTTATAAGACAACGGACCAACAAAAAAATAACCTCTAAAGTCAAAATTTCTATTTGTACTATTTATCGTTGCTTCAATAATTATATCTACCTTTTTTTTAGATCTGCTAACATCATCAACCAAATACATTGTTTCTGATAATTCGACTTTTAGCTCATTTACTTTGATTCTTTTTTCATGAAAAAGCAACGATTGTTTCATCGTTTTGGATATAATTTCTTTTAATGTGTTTTCATTCATCAACAAATCGAAATCAATTTCCCAAATTTTAGATCCAAATGTTTCATCAAACTTACATTCACCAAAAGTTGTTGTGGCTAATAATATAATTTGTTGTGCAATAGAATGTTCGATTGAAGTTTTTTCTAATTCCTTCTTTTGTATGATACTATTAAAATCAATAGGCAGTTTATAAAAAGCTCCTTTCATCTCCTCGTTTTTTTATTAAATATAAATTAACCTATCTGTGCGACCTTGTTTGTTTGTTTCTACTCCTTTAGAAACCTGTTTTCTTTTTATGATATTGAGTTGAACTTTAGGAGTAAGTTTTAAGAATTTTTCACGATATAAAATATCACCTATAAAACGTTGTCCTTTTTTCTCATCAACAATAACAAAATAACTTGTCCCCTTTTCTACCTTCAACATGTTGATATCACCAGCAAAAATCTGAATGCTTTGTTCGTCCTTTTTAAAATTATAGGTCAATTCATCCTCTTTCAAATTTCTGTATTTTGAAATATCGTAAGTTTCCATTTCCTCTTTTAAAGGCTCAAAAGGAATATTTTCAAAAAGAAAGTTTTTTGGTGCCAGAAATTTCAAACCCAGAAAGCTCCACAACCCTTTTTTTGTTTTTTGCTCTTTAAAAAAATAAGTATCGCGGGTTACTTTATAAACCTCTGTTTCATTCGTTTTATCATCTGATACAATCATTTGATAAGTTGGAACCTCAATCTCAGCCGGAGTTTCAACACCTTTTAAATGTGTTCTTAAAAAAACCGATCCTACTTGCTGTTCCGATATTGTTATAGTTATAGTATGTTTTCTTAAAGCAGAATCGGTTCGAACTATAAGTTTACCTTCGCCGCTTCCTGCATAAAAAACAGAACCATCGTTGTCTGTCAGTCCTAGTGAAAGATTTAATTCTGGAAAAGGCATATTAGATTTTTTAATAAATTAAAATTAGTTCGTTTTATATTTTATTTCTACTTCAATTACTTTTGAACTCTAAGCTAAAATTGTTTTTTCTTCCTGACTTTATACGACTTTAAACAATGCAAGTACATCTTAATATTCTGGTTATCTGCTGCACTCGGATTAAATTCATAATCTTTTTTAAGTGTATAAAACTTTATCGTATTAATACTATGAGTCATTAATTTCTTAACATCTCTTACTGTGAGCTCCAATGCTGCGGTTCCATCACAATTAACTTTATAAGAATTTTTTAAAATATAAGATTCACCATTTTTAAAATAAAGCTCCAATGGCTGCTCTTGCTTTACACAAACATTGTCTGTGAAAATTTTAAAATATAAATAAATGCGGCTCGTTCTTTTTCCAAGCTGAAATGCTGCATACTCGTACTCTTCATTAGAAACACGCAATAAAATTGGTGGTACACTTGCAAACAGTTTACCTTCAAGCAACAAATCATTTTGCGTAATTGGGCAACTTAAAGTATCAACTGGATTTACTTTTTGTGCTTTAATCGAATTAGAAATTGATAAAAAGCCGATCAAAAGTAAAATTTTTAATGCGTTCATGAATTTGAATTATTTGGTTTGATCATTCAAAAGATCAATGTTTTTTTTTGTTTAAAAAGGAAACACATTAAATGTGTTCCCTTTTTAGAATTTATGCTACAACTATTATTTTTGCTCGTAGTCTGTATCCCATTCTGTACCATCAGTACCTTTTTGTCCATCCATTTTGATAAGGAAGTTTTTAGCAGGAAAGTAAGGTTTCATATGGATATCCATATAAATTCTGTCTTTTTGAATTGGATCTTGTTCAAATCTGCGGATTTCGAAGTTCTCGATCAATTTGTCCGGTCCTGTAATTCCATCAAGGAAAGCAACGATCTGATTCATAATTTCTTTACGTGTTTTAGCAGTAAAGTTTTCGAAAGCACGACGGTTAAGGAAATCCATTAATACTTTAGTCACGTAATCAAATACACGAACTACAGAATAAGTTTGTAAACCTAAGTTGTCACCGCTAAACAATGTTTTTGCAGAGAAAGCCATTACTTTTCCGTACTCGTTTACCATAGGTACTAATCCTAAGTTTTCAAGATTTGCAATTTCACTTTTCTTAAGGTCAAATTTAACTCCGTCAACTTCATTAATACCACCAAACTTTTTACCAGCAGTTACCTGAGACATTAAAGTTTTGTAAATTTTACCTGCAAGAGCTGCAGATGGAGCGATATGTAAATCATCAGCTTCACCAATTTGGTCAAATCTTCCACGACCTACTAACCAGTTACAAGTCATAATTACGTTAGAACGGTAAGCATCACCACCTGTTAAAGCAGCAGCATCAAACATTTCCATTACGTCATCCGGTTCATCAAGGTGCTCAAAATCTGTAACAAGCATTACTTTGTTCTCATGAGCAATTTTAGCCCATTTCTCAATCACTTTGTTTGATCCTAAATAACCAGGAATTACTAAAATACCGTAGTTATTTTTAAGATCTAAACGATCGTAGTTATCAACTAATTCTGCGTGAATTGAATCAATAAAACGAGTATTATCAAGATCTTTTAACTGATCTAAGTCAGCATTTACAATTGTAACGTTTTTAACTTTGTCCGTTTCAGTGTTTCTAAAAAACAAAGCAACAGTTCTGTAAGCTGCTTCGATTTCTCTTGTATCTTCAATTGCTTTTACTAAGTTCTTTTGCAATAAAGCTTCAGATTCTTTGCATTTGTCTTCACTTTGCGCCACCATATCAGTCAAAGCTTCATTATTGCTTAAAACTGAAGACCAAAGCTCTAACGTTTTTAAAAGAGTTTCTCTTTCTTTTGCTTTGTTAGCTTCTCCAAGAAAAATTTTTCTTCTTGCTTTTCTATCAGGGTTAAGGTTTTGAATTCCTTCAATTGACATTTCCAGCAAATCAAAACCACCGTATTTAGCAAGTTTTTCAACATTTTTTTCAATCGAACCACCAACAACTTTACGCTCTAATACCGCAGCTTCAACCTCACTACTCTTATATGCTTCTTTATTTGACATATCTTTATATTTTTAAATATTGTTATTTATTTTCTTTTAATTCGCTGATTAGCGTAGAAAGACTTTCTAACAAAGCTTGTTTTGCTTCACCATCTTCTAATGCTGCCTTCAAAATTTTATTCGATTTTAATTGACGAATAATTTTTTGATATTGATCTTTCTCTGTTTCTAATTCAGACAGGAAACTACTTTGGTTTGTGATTCCTTTGATACCAAAATCTCCTAAGTTTTTAAAGTTTAATGCTTCTACCTTAGTACCTCCGTCAACAGTTTCGAAATTAACTTTAACCTCTGGTTTAAAGTGTTCAAATGCTTGTTCAACACTTGTAATACCTTCTACTAATTCTGGTTTAACAGGAGCATCAACCGTTAGTTTTTGTGCAATAAGTGTTCTGTTTTGAGGGATCGCAACGATTGCTTCATCAGCATCAACTTTTACCTCATTACCTCCAATTCCATAGTTTGATAACATAGTTTGATTTTTTTAATGATTATTTTATTATTTTTTTACTCTGGTTTTTAATCTTATTGATTTTGATAAATCTGGCGACAGACATCAAGATCTCTACTAACTTTTTCTAATTCTTCTTTGTATGTTTTTGCAGATTGATTCAAACTATCAATTAAATGAGAGTTATGTGTCAAGCTTCTAATTTGTTTTTTATAATCAATGATATTCTTATATGCCAAAATAACATTGTTGTATAATCTTTTATTTTCAGTCGTATCTTTTGGTACTTTCTGATAAATATTGGCAATCATTACATTCGCCAGACGCTGCTGAAAATCATTATCTACTTTTGGTGAATTAATAGAATCAACTGTCATTCTGATACTATCAATCTTTACTGAAAAATTAGTCTGATAATCATATTCTCTTTTCATCATTTCATTCTCTGCTTTTAACATTTTATTTTCTGCCTTAGGCATGTAAAAGTTGAATGATACTGCGATTAACATCACCGTAAAAGTTAAAGTAAATGCGATAAGAAATGCGAAAAATGCTTTCTGACGTTCTTTTTTGTTTAAAACTTCCATAAATTAGTATTGATATTTTTTTTAATCTTTTATAAAAAAACCGTGACGTTTCGGGTTCTGAATGATATCTTTCTTGTCTGTCTCTGCCACAAACAATTCGATGTTTTCTTTCTTCTTCCCAATATAATCCAGTCTATAAAGTGTTTCGAATAACGTTTCTATCTTTGTAAGCGAATTAATAGCTAAAGTTGCTGTTTTATCAATATGAACGTGATCGTATCCAGCATTGATAAGGGTTGTAAATAATATTTCAAGATCTCCTTGTGATATATCACACCATTCTGCAAAATAATTCAGTAATTCCTCTTTTCCTGCACCTGATTTCGAATCAATAAAATTCTTCATTACTCTGGCAAAAGAAACAACGGTACTTAACATCGATGCAGGATGTTGGTGCAGTGACAACCAGCGAAATTGCGTTAAGCAATTCCCTAAGAAAAACCCCGTATTATCAGCCAACTGCATTACAGTCTGAGCCAAAACTCCTGTCTGCTGACTTCTGTTGATTTTTTGAGAAATTTGTACCGAATAAATTTCGATCTGCCCCAATGAGCGCGCAATTTGCGCCTGTATATCTATTAGCTTTGGATGACAGGAAACAGTTACTGATGGCGGAATATAATTTTCATCAAGAATTGTATTATCTCCAATGATAACTTTTCCAATTACCAAATAAAAACCCCCATACCCGATTCCGGAACGAAATTCTTCCGCTTTAATTAAATGAAGTTTATAATCAGGCTGTGTAAAAGGATATCTTGGAGGAACCTCGTCCGGATCTGGCTCGCCAAACGGAATTCTTTTTTTACTATTTACAGAAATACAAGCCAACAATACCATTTGCTCGCCCGATTTCATTTCGTAAGTTCCTTCAGGATAAGGTACCTGTAGATCTAAGGTATCCGTATTACTTTTACTGATTTCTATTCTGGATCCGTTTGGTGTAATAGCATGACACTCCTCTACACGTACACGAAGCAGTTTATGATTATCAACACTTAATGTGATTTTAGTAGCTTCCTTGTTTTGATTTCCGGAATCTAATAATCCATAACTAATGGGAGTAGTATGAATTCCTATCGCATCATTTACCAATTCAGAAACGTTATCCTGAATAGCTAAAAAGTGATTCTTATTTATTTTCATCCCATCAATCCAGTTTACGGGAAAATGATGTAATTTTTCGATCATAATTATTTATGTTTTTTATTTGAAAATAAGATGTAAGCTCTTATCTAATTCCTTATATTTTACTTTGTACTCTACTTATTGCATTATCATAAACTACATTCTCTTTACGTTCTTTTGCGAGTTTGTAATAATTTAAAGCCTCTTCAAAATCATTATCATTCTCAAAAATTTTAGCAATATTATAGTAAGCACTAGCTTTTGTTACGTTAATAGAATTACCGGATGCATAGCTTATTGCCTTTCTGTTTGCATAAATTGCTTCTGCTTTTAATCCTTTTTTGATATACATTAACCCCAGATTGCCATACGCCTGTCCAAATGTTGGATAATATTCCAATGCCTGTTTATAAAAACTTAAAGCTCCATCTACATCTTTAGCCTGATAAGCCAAATCTCCTTTTTTATTCAACGCTAAAGCCGTTTTCTTGTCATCACTAGCAACATAAACTTCTTCTTCAGCCTCCTGCTGATTAGGATTATCAAGACCAACTTCTTTCCTTGTTTTAGAAATTATTCTGTTGATATCCACAATTTCACCGTTCTTATTTATTTTAAACAAGTTCCAGACATTTCCTTTTTTATCTGTAGGCACATAGTATGTTTTAACCAATGATTGCCCTACATAAACAAATACTTTTGCCTGACTACCTGATAATTTATAAGAATCTAAATCCTCCCTATTGGAATAGTCATGAACGAAATAATGATACTCTACTCCAAATTTTTTATTTTCTATTGTTATCGTTTCAGGACCGTAACTATCAGTATCATCAACATCAAGATTTGACAAAGCACCTTTTTTATTTTGAAAATAAATATGATTCCCCTGAAAACTCAAATGAGAATCTAAATCCTCCGGATATTTTCCCCAGTTCAAAACAATTCGCATTCCATCCAGATTTTTCATAACCGGACTTAGAGCATAGGTCAATTCATTACAGGGACACTTTACTACAAGACTCGAATAATTATCTTTCTTAATAATCAATAATGTATTGGAATCATCCTGAAAACCACCGTTAATCGTTACTTTTCCACTTTCATTTGTAAATTGTTTAGTCGATGATTCTCCGTTTCGTTGAATTACTACCTCCGCATTACTCAATACTTTATCTTTTTCAACAGCAGACAGAACTTGTATCGATATATTCTGAGCTGTTGCATTTTTACAAAAAGCAAAAACTAAAAAAAGCACTAAAAAATTTACCTTCATTTTATATTCGTTGTTTTCTTTTTTTATTTTTCTAAGCACCTTTTAAGGAACTTATAACAAGCTTATTCGGGTTAAAACCTCAGTAATGGCGCGTAGTAAGCATTTATCTTTAAATAAACTGTTTTTTATATTTTATCTGTAAAGCAAACTATTTTGCTTCCTGCATTTTAGGCTCAAACATAAAACCCTTATCCCCCTTATCTTTTTGAACAGGCTGATTTTCTTTTTCAATCTGTCTTTTACAAATAATAACTGAGTTCTCTGTTATTCCATTCATGCCTAAAGTATATTTTCCATCTACATACTTAGCAGACTGATACCATTTTGGCTGCAGAAAAAATACCCAATTGCAATTTTCTCCATTATGCTTCAATTCAATTTTACTATCCGCATTATGTTCGTTATATCCGGAAACAGTATGATAAAAAAGTGCTCCAAAATCAATTCTTACAGGTCCTTTAGATCTTATCGAAGTATAGTTGGTACTGTCAGGTTTTTTTTGAATTAAAAGTGTAATCAATAATAAATCCTTCATTTGTACGTTTTCTATTTCAGGAAACGGATCTTTTCTTTCTGGTATCCTCCATGTAACATACTCTTTAGGAGGTATTTGCATCATATAATTAAATACCGCATAAACACCTGTTGGAACGATAAAAACTAAGAAATGTGAACACATTATAAAAGTTAGAGCCAAACCATTTAAAGCCGTATAAATAATAACAAATAGTATACTTGAATATAAAGTGATCAATAATGAAAATAACAACTCTATACCAACAACATCTTTTAAGTCAAATTCATCGAAATACCATCGATATAAGTACACATTCAAAATACCAAAGAGCAACGACGCGATCTGATAGAAAAGAAACTCATCAGACAACTCTGTAAATAATTTATTGTAACCCAAAAAACCAACCAGAGCATATATCAGTACAAATGAAAAAACGTAGATATAAAATCTTCTCTTATACTTTGTAGCAAACTCCTTTACCTTGTCACTAAATACCATCGTAAGTATAACGCTAATTGCTATTATTACGACTAAAAATACAATAAGCCTAACGTCAATAAGTGCTCCTAAATGCTTTTTTACCATTTCTAAATTCGTGTTGTATACCCTAACACAGGTTGTTTATTAAAATTAAACTCTTCTGTTTCTTTGCTCATTAACAAGACTGTTTTTACCTCTACTTCCATCGGGAAAAAATGTTCGCAAAAACAATCTATAAATTTTTTAATTTCCCCATCATTTACATACAAATGATAAGCTTTATTTTTTATTGGACCTATTTTAATAGTTAGATTCATAGAATAGTCCATATAATTATTTCCGGTAATAAAATCAACGCCTAACCTGTTTTCTCCAAGTTTAACAGTCTGTCCATCGTCGCGAAACTCTTTAGAACTAACTGTCGTAAACCTTACTTGTTCTTCGATAATACTTGACAGACATTGGCAAGCTAAATCAATATTTCCAACGATCTTATAGGAATAAGGCAGCAGCTGAATAAATTTTGACACTAAAATTGCCGGATATTCATGTGATAATCCCCAGAAGTCATAGAAAAAATCCAAAGGTTTACTCCCGTTTAACTTGTACAAAAAGTCTCTTTCTACACTTTCGATTTTTGTTCGGTAATGAAAAATTTCATTTTCAAAAGGTGTAAAAAAATTGCGGGCTTCCGCTTCTTGCTTTTTCTGATGCTTGTGTTCCCTGATCATCTGTCTAACAGACTTATCAGCATTATTCTCTGTTAAACTATGTACAAAACCTTCCGGCAATGCATCGTAAATACTGTCACGCGATAATTCGATATTAAGATATTCGTACTTATCATAATTATCATCCTGAATTTTCGCCCCTAAAATATCACTTCTGTATGCTCTTGAAAACTGCCCGTTATTAGAAATCGTAATTTCATCCTGAGTCAGAACATTACTCTCAATGAGTTCATTGGTAATAACTTCGGCTCTAATATCGTATGAAATATTTTCTATCTCATAGACTAGATCCTCAAGGCTTTTGTTATTTTTTCTTTGCATCTTCATTGATTCGTCCAGCGCCTATATAACGTAATTGAAAATATTCATCATTGAAATTATATATTGCAAGTCCCTTATCGGTACATGCTAAAATTCTATCGTTGTGCAGATATAAAGCCACATCAGATATTGGATGATCCTTGTCGTATCTAAAAAATATCAGATCACCTTCAGCTAAGAAACTTCTTCCGGTAAAAATTTGAATCGATTTTGATTTCCACATTCCCGCAGGATCTTTTGGAAGGGTAACTTTATAAACATCACTGTAGAGCGACTGCAAAAAGTAAGAGCAGTCAATTCCTTTTTTAGAAAAACTTTTTTCCTGGTAAGGTGTATTAATCCAAGGATCAATGTAACCGTATAATCTGTAGTTTGTAATTTTTACCGGCATTACAGCAAGGACAATAGAATACTTTTCTTTTAGTGCCAGAATCTCGTCGCTCAAATTTTCTGAATTGTCGTTTACAATCGACTTATTCTTCAAACCTCCCTTATCCATCTGGGCCTGTTCTTTTAACAGCTTAAGCGAATAATCGTATTTAAACGGAATTTGAGAAATATATTTCTGAGCAAAACATTCTGTAGAAAAATGTATTAGTAGAATTAAAAAAATTGCCTGCCTCATATAAATATCCTATTTATTTTTTACCGATTTTCGAAAAAAATTTCAAAATCCGGTAACTCACCTTATTTCATTCTAAATATCCAACAACATTAAAAAGCAAAAGTGCTTTTTTTCATTTAGTGTAAAAGTCCCCACAATTACAACGTTTTCTAAGTAAAATCAATTCTTATGAATTTATTTACTTTTCAAAAACATATGGTTGCAAACGTAATAAATTATTCTGTAAGAATACAAATATTTTTTGTAATTTTTATAGTAATAATTTAGGCTGTATTAAAATAATAAAACTTATTTTTGCTTTCTTTTTGTTAAAAAATCTCTTACTTCGCGTAAAACTTAAATTTTAGAAATGAATAATAAGAATATTGATATTAGAGTTGTATTTTTCTTTGTCATCATGTTATCACTAGGAATCATAATATTTATTTTACAGTTGTTCAACCATGTAGATTGTGAAGATGCAAAATTTTACATTTTTGCCGATCATTATCAAACTGAAGAGTCTGTTGAGTTTTACGACAAAACGCCCAATGCAAATTCATGGAAATGGGACTTTGGAGACGGCACCGATACTGATGTAAGAATGCATACTTTTCATGTTTACAAAAAACCAGGAGAATACATCGTTACTTTAACAATAAACGGAAACTGTGTACACAACCGAGTACTCAAAATAAAAGACAAATACGCCGAAGATGTAATGGGAACTCCAAAAATTATTGTTCCAAAAACAATAACCGTTGGACAGCCTGCTTATTTCAAATCAACCTCTGAAGAAGCAAGAACATGGGAATGGGCATTTGGAGAAAACAAAGGTATAGACGAAACATCTTCGACTGCCGTTTATACATTTAGCACACCAGGAGAAAAAACAATTACACTTGTTACCAACGGAAACTTTAGCACTGTAGCGAAGAAAGTTATTTACGTTCATCCTAAAGTAATCAAAAAGACGAATCCACTGGATGTAATGTCTTATGAATACGAAAAAAAGGCAGAAGCTTTTGCCTTACCAAGAGGACCGGTTAAAAAAGATCCACTCGAAGAAATGCTGCAATACGTTCCTGTAGCACCTAAAACAAAAACAGAAAAAGACAGCGTTAGTAATGCTAAAAAAGCACCTAAAGTTTCTGAAGACCAATTCGAAATTTTATTACTAAAAGTAGCAGAAGGCAGCAAAGTAAAAGATGATTTTGCAGAATTTTTATGCGATGATCTTGAAGCTCCTGTAGTTAAAAATGATGCCGATCTTATCACTTTTTCGCAACTATGTGCTGCAATCAAAGGAAAAAAGATAAAAATTGAATCAATACGCCTTAACAAAGACAAACAAAGCAATTGTGTTAAGGGATTAGATATTAGTTATAAAGTAAAAAAATTCATGATCTGGTCTAAAGATTAAATTGTATGGAAGAAGAAAAAAACGTTTTTAGCGTAGAATTATTAAGTGCACTTGAAATTGCTAAAAAAATTGCCAAGACCAATTCAAATAAATTTTATTCAGCCTCACACCTGCTCAAAGCTATTTTAAACAGGGATTTATCTCTTTTAAAACGTTTGGAAGCAATGGGAAAAGATGTGTATTATCTTGATGAATGGGCAGAAGTCCGAATGGAAGACGAACCCAAAACAAATCATGTTATGGATGCTGAACCGGCCGACACTATTGACGAAATCATCAATGAAGCTGAAGCGGTTCGCATTTTATTAAACGAAGATGAAATTACTTTGTACGCTATCGTTGTTGCGATTAGCTCGCCAGGAGTAGCTTTTAGTTTTGACCAGATGAAAACGTATCCGATCTCCAGAAATGAATTACTGGAAGATCAAATTGTTATTCCTGACACAAATGTTCCAGGTGCAAAACAAGAAGTAAAAAAAGGCTTCTTAGGCAAATACTGCATTCATAAAAACATAGAAAAAAAGGCCAAACGCATTCCTGCTATTGGCCGCGAAATAGAATTAAACACTATAAAAGAAATCCTTTGCCGCTTCTCTAAACCCAATGTTTTGCTTATTGGCGACAGAGGAATCGGAAAATCAATTCTGATTGATACCTTAGTTCAAAATGTAATTTCGAATCAGGTTCCGGATGCCTTAAACAAAGTACAGCTTTTTGAATTGGATTTATCTTCCCTAATAGCCGGAGCATCATACAAAGGCGAAATAGAAGACCGATTAAAAAACTGTATTCAGGAGCTAAGACAATATCCTAAAGCAATTCTAATCATCGAAGAAATCCACACATTACTGGATAAAAATGGTGGTGATTCTGGAGTTTCGAATGTTTTAAAAGGAGAATTAGCCAAAGGATTAACGATTATTGCCACTTCTACGATCGATGAATACTCAAAAAGAATCGAAAAAGAACAAGGCTTATCCGGAATGTTTGAACTGGTAAAGCTCGAAGAAGCAGATGACGAAACGCTATTCAGAATGATTCGCGAGTCTATCAAAACGTATCAGGATCACCACAAAATTCAAATCGACGACGAAACCATATCCGAATCAATTCGATTATCCCGACGTTATTTAAAAGAAAAAAGCTTACCGGAATCTGCTATCAATCTGATTGACCATACGATGTCAGTTTTAAAAACATCTGGCGAAACATTCTTAAAAGAAAAACAAACGATCGTTGATAAACTTGCCGTTTTAAAGAAAAATGAAGCTGAATTATCTGAAGAACAATTAATCAAAGAGGCCAATTGGTTCCTAACAGATTTAATTAATAAAACTGCTTTTTTAATTGATGTAGACGAAGAAAACGAAAACAAAATATTCGACAGCGCGGCATCACTAATCGAACATATCGAAGTATTAATTAACACACTGGAGCAAAAAGCATTAGACAAACGCGTTCACATAGAAGCCTTTGATTTATCGCTAATTATTGCTAAAAAAACAGGTATTCCAGCAGGAAAATTAAAAGAAGAAGAAAAGCAAAAACTAAACAATATTGAGGAAGTCCTAAACAAACGCGTTATTGGTCAGGATCATTGTATTGCTACTGTTGCAGGTTCTATTTTAGAGTCAAGATCAGGATTAAGCAAAGCAGGACAACCTATCGCCTCTTTCTTTTTCTTAGGGCCAACCGGAACAGGAAAAACGGAATTAGCAAAAAGTTTGGCTGAATTTCTTTTTCAGGACGAAAATGCCATCATCAGGTTTGACATGTCTGAGTTTAAAGAAGAACATTCTGCAGCATTATTATACGGAGCACCTCCAGGATATGTTGGTTATGAAGAAGGTGGTTTATTGGTAAACAAGATCAGGCAAAAACCTTATTCGATTGTTCTATTTGACGAGATCGAAAAAGCGCATGCTTCTGTTTACGATGTCTTCCTTCAAATAATGGACGAAGGTAAACTTCACGACAGATTAGGTAAAGAAGGAGATTTCTCTAATGCCATCATTTTGTTTACTTCCAACATTGGAGCAGATCATATTGTAGAAACTTTTAATCAAGGTCAGATTCCAAGTTCCTCTTCCTTAATGGAAATTATGGGGAATTACTTTAGACCAGAGTTTTTAGGCCGTTTAACAGAGATTGTACCATTCGCTCCTATCAGCAAAGAAAACGCATTAAAAATCTTTGAAATCCACCTTAAAAAGGAGTTTATGGATTTACTTAAAAACATCAATGTAACAGTTGAAATTCCAATGGATGCTAAACTATATCTGGCAGAAAACGGATACAATGCTAAATACGGAGCAAGACCTATAAAAAGCATCATCAGAAGCCACCTAAGACGTCCGCTGGCAAAGAAAATCATTGCAGGTGAAGTTAAAGACGGCGATACTATTACGGTAGCAATAGAAAACGAAGAAATAAAGTGGATAAAAAGGTAAAACCTATTCCAGCTTACTTTTAAAATTAAAAATCCATAAAATCTACCTGTTTTAGATTTTATGGATTTTTTTTCTTTTAATTACATCTGCAAATAAGTTTCGATTGTGTCAGACATCTTTTTATCTATTGGATTTTCGATGATTTTCATTAATCATTTTTTTAATTTCGGTAATTTCTTCACTATGCTTTTCAGCGTTAAAATTTCTGTTTTTTCCGAAATAGAAAACATCATTGTGATCAAAAATCAGAGCCCAATTCAACGTTTTGTCCCAAATTATTTCATCAGAACCAAAAAATAATTCATCAGAAAATTTGATTATCATTTTCCATGTCAATATAAACCCCCATTCGGGTTGAGCTATCCAAAACACTTTTTGATCAAATGGAATTTGCCTTTCATAAAGCCATTTCTTAACTTTTTGGCTATCATTCTCTCCAAAAGAAAGCTCATCTTGCTCATTGAAATATTTTCCAATTGCCGAAATTGAGCTTAAATACCTTTGTGTACTTCTGAACCCCCATAAAAATCTTGAAGCCTCAGAAGTCAAAGCAATAATCTGGTCTTCAAATTCGGCTGACAACTTTTTGGAATCATCTACAAATTTCCATATCAGCGGATGATTTTCCAATGGAATCGAAAAAGTATGAACATTTTCTAATGTAATTGTATTTTTCACTTATTCTTTATTTAAGTTTTCACATAACATTCCAGTTCTACAGCACGTTTGGTTGGGAGTTGAATTAAACAAAAAACCCCTTAAATCAAATGATTTAAGGGGTTTTGACAGCTTTAAAAGCTTTAGTGTCGGGGTGGCAGGATTCGAACCTGCGGCCTCCTGCTCCCAAAGCAGGCGCGATAACCGGGCTACGCTACACCCCGAGGCAAAATTTATAAGCGGAGAGACAGGGACTCGAACCCTGGCGACGATTACTCGTCGACAGATTAGCAATCTGCTCCATTACCGCTCTGGCACCTCTCCAAGCTCAAGGAATCGTGTCCTGTTTTGCGGTTGCAAATTTAAGACAACATTATATTTCTCACAAGTATTTTGGCGCTTTTTTTTGATTTTTTTTAATCTTTTTCTGAAATAGCTTAACAATCAAATAAATAGAATTAACAAAAAAATCACATTAAAATTAAAATCCCGTCTGAAAATATAAAATTCAATCGAATTGACTCAAAGTTTGAATTTGTACAAATAAAGATTAAATTTGCTTTATTAACTAATAATACAGAAAATGAACAAAAGAGTTGTTATCGTTTCTGCCGTTAGAACACCTATCGGAAGTTTCATGGGAGGTTTATCTACCGTACCCGCACCAAAATTAGGTGCTGCCGCTATAAAAGGAGCACTACAAAAAATTAACCTTGACCCAAAATTAGTTGATGAAGTATTTATGGGTAATGTGATACAAGCGGGAGTTGGTCAGGCTCCGGCACGTCAGGCAGCACTTTTTGCCGGTCTTTCACATGAAGTTGCCTGTACTACCGTAAACAAAGTTTGTGCTTCAGGAATGAAAGCTGTAATGTTTGCTGCGCAGGCTATTGCTTGTGGAGATGCAGAAATTGTTGTAGCTGGCGGAATGGAAAACATGAGTTTGATTCCACACTACGTACAAATGCGAAACGGAACCAAATTTGGTCCTTCGACTTTACTGGACGGAATGCAAAAAGATGGTTTGACAGATGCTTACGATAACAACGCAATGGGAGTTTGCGCTGATTTATGTGCAACTGAATACAACATCAGCCGCGAAGAGCAGGATAATTTTGCCATCCAGTCTTACGAAAGAAGCGCAAAAGCCTGGGATGCAGGAAAATTCGACAACGAAATTGTTCCTGTAGAAGTTCCGCAAAGACGTGGAGAACCAGTAATTTTTTCAAAAGATGAAGAATATACCAACGTAAAACTAGATAAAATTCCATCATTGGGTGCCGTTTTTACAAAAGACGGAACTGTAACAGCTGCGAACGCTTCTACTATAAACGACGGAGCCGCTGCTTTAGTCCTAATGTCTGAAGAAAAAGCAATCGCATTAGGATTAAAACCTTTAGCTTACATCAAAGGCTATGCAGATGCCGCACAAGAACCAAAATGGTTTACGACAAGCCCGGCAAAAGCACTACCAAAAGCTTTAGAAAAAGCCGGAATTGCTATTGGAGATGTTGATTATTTCGAATTCAACGAAGCATTCTCTGTAGTTGGATTAGCCAATTCAAAAATTCTTAATTTAGATAATGATAAAGTAAACGTAAATGGTGGAGCTGTCTCACTAGGTCATCCTCTTGGATGCTCAGGAGCCAGAATCATTGTAACGTTGCTTAATGTTTTAGAACAAAACAATGCCAAAACCGGAGCTGCTGCAATTTGCAACGGTGGTGGTGGTGCATCAGCAATTGTTATCGAAAGAGCTTAAAATACTATTTCAGGAGTTATTGCGTTTGCAAATAACTCCTGTTTTTCAACTCATAAATTACCTTAAATGTTCGGAATCTGTAATCTAGCCATAGTACCTGTTCGATCAGAGCCAAGTGACAGAAGTGAAATTGTCACACAACTTTTGTTTGGAGAACACATTGAAATCTTAGAAGTTCAAAAACAATGGGCGCGAATAAAAATTCAGTTCGATGCTTATGAAGGCTGGGTAGATTCGAAACAATATCAGGTAATTTCCGAAGCCAATTACAATCAATTAAGCAAAGAAGCCATTATTCTTAATGCCGATTTAATTGATTATATCACGTCAACAAACAACTTATTATTACCAATTCCACTTGGTGCTTCTTTATCGTTTTTAAACAACAGCGAGATCAATACCTCCAACTTTGACTTCGAAGGCACTAAAACAAGTGGTATAAAACCTAAAAGCGCACTTATAAGCACCGCTTTTATGTATTTGAACGCTCCGTATCTTTGGGGCGGAAAAACACCCTTTGGTATCGATTGCTCAGGTTTTACACAAATGGTGTACAAATTAAACGGATACAAAATTCATCGTGATGCATCGCAACAGGCATTAGAAGGAGAACCTTTAAGCTTTATCGAAGAAAGTGAAGCAGGAGATTTGGCATTTTTCGATAATGAAGAAGGCAATATCATCCATGTTGGTATCATTATGGACAACAATTACATCATTCACGCAAGTGGAAAAGTACGCATTGACCGTTTAGACCACACCGGAATCTACAATCCTGAACTCAACAAACACACACATCAATTGCGTGTAATCAAGAAGATCATTTAAAAAATAAACATCAGGAAAATCTTGGCTAAAAAATTCGTGAAAATTAGTGTAATTCGTGTCTAGGCATTAATCCGAATCGTTTTTCTAAACTCAGACGGACTATTACCCCGCTGTTTCTTAAAGAATTTATTAAAGTGACTTTCGTCGCTAAAACCAAATTCATAAGCAATTTCGTTAATACGTTTCTCGCTAAATTGCAAACGATGTTCGATTAGTTTTGTTTTGTAATTGCTGATATATTGCTGCATGGTTTCATTGGCATGTTTCTTAAAATAACGTCCTAAATACGTATTCGAAATTCCAAAATAAGCACTTAGCGATTCTGCTTTTATTCTTTCAGGATAATAGATATTGTTCTGAATGTATTGCAAAATATCCATTGCTCTCCCCTCGCACCCAATACTTACCTGTTCCGGCAAATACTTCGCAATATTTCTTGCCACCACAATAATCAACGTATTCACCAATTGCTGAATCAATTCCTGATTGTAGACATCTTTATCATGATGTTCCCTGATAATCGCCTCAACCATTACTTTTACTAAACACTTATCGGAATCGTTTTTTAAAATACAACCCGGTTGATGATTGGCATTTTGAAGAATATATTCTAAACGCTGAATATTTTCATTTTGCAGACTGGAATTTTTTAGATAGATATCATTAAACCTCAAAAAGAAAAACTTCGTTTCCGTTTCAATTGTAAAATTATGACAATCCTCGGGAGTTAGTAAAAAAAGGTGTCCCGCATCATATTCAAAAATATTTTTATTGATGCACTGCGAACCGGTTCCTCCCAAAATATAAACCAATTCAAAGAAATTATGACGGTCTCCCACATCCGGATATTCACTTAGCGTTTCAAAAGAAACACTAAACGGTTCATATAAATTTTCCTTTTTCATTGTTTATCAGTTTAATTGTGCAAATATACCTAAAAAACACAAATATATACAAATTTACAGTCACAAAAATGGTATAATTTTGTCAAATAAATTTTAAGCATTAAAACATAAGATTATGGAATATAGAAAATTAGGCAATACTGAACTCGAATTATCAACCATTACATACGGAGCATTTGCCATTGGCGGAAACATGTGGGGCGGCAACGAAAAAGCAGATTCTATTGCTTCAGTTCACGCTTCAATCGATCATGGTGTTACCACAATTGATACTGCACCTTTTTATGGATTTGGACTAAGCGAAGAAATGATTGGCGAGGCACTGCAATCACGCGATCGTTCAAAAGTACAGCTATTAACTAAATTCGGTCTCGTTTGGGACGGCAGCAATAAGGGAAAAGGAGATTTCTTTTTTGACGCAGACGAAAACGGAAAAAAAATACCGATCTACAAATACGCTTCAAAAAACAACGTAATCAAGGAAGTCGAAGAAAGCTTAAACCGTCTGCGTACCGATTATATCGATTTACTTCAAATTCACTGGCCAGATGCTACAACACCAATCCACGAAACAATGGAAGCACTTGAAACCCTGATTCAACAAGGGAAAATAAGAGCCGCAGGCGTTAGCAATTACAGCGTTTCACAAATTCAAGAAGCACAAAAAACAATTCAGATTGCGTCGAATCAAGTTCCGTTTAGTATGTTAAACCGCACAATCGAAACCGATTTGATCCCACTTACACTTTCAGAAAATATTGGCATTATAGCATATAGCCCAATGGAAAGAGGTTTATTGACCGGAAAATATTTTACAGACAGTAAACTAAAAGAAAACGATCACAGAAACGGTTATTTCGGTCAGTTCGATCTTCAAAAAGTAAAGACATTAGTAGAAGAATTAAGTTCATTAGCACACACCAAACACATCTCGATCTCACAATTAGTATTGCGTTGGACTACTTTACAAAAAGGCATCACAATCGTTTTAGCAGGGGCAAGAAACGCTGAGCAAGCTATTTCGAATGCAAAAGCAATGGATTTCGATCTAAATGCTTCAGAACTGGAATTCGTC
>Ga0247817_10000537_pt1 | contig 20973 bp, 26 predicted proteins | sample UWRJL212509R1_FD_178010 | JGI IMG/M metagenome (GOLD analysis project Ga0247817, IMG submission 178010) | Plant litter microbial communities from Arlington Agricultural Research Station in Wisconsin, United States - UWRJ-L212-509R-1 | ecosystem: Environmental > Terrestrial > Plant litter >...
ACTGACGCGAATGTCATAGTTTTGCACGTGACCCATTTCGTGTGCCATTACTGCAGAAAGTTCACGGTCGTCCATAATGTCGAGTAGCCCACTAGTTGCAGCGACAATAGCGTGCTTCGGGTCGCGGCCAGTTGCAAACGCATTCGGCGCTGAATCGTTAATGATATATACCTTTGGCATTTGCATACCTAATGTAATTGAAAGGTTTTCAACAACCCTATACAGCCGAGGGTTATCTTTTTTCTCAATTTCTTGAGCGCCGGTCATAGCAACTGCGAGTGAGCTGGCTGCAAAATATTGAATAAGTGCATACAAAGCAGCACCGCCGATTACCCAGTAGGTAATCGACGTGTTGCCGTAAAAGTAGCTCACAGCAAAACCGATAGCGGAAATAATTCCGACAAATACGGCCATGATGAGTAATGTATTTCGCTTATTAGCGGCAATTGCTTGGTACATAAAAGGAACTCAACTAACTTTTAATTAGAATTTAACTTCAACTGGCTTTTCAGCAGCCGCGCGTTCAGTTTCGTCAACATCGAAGAATTCGCGGTTTTCGAATTTAAACATAGAGGCAACAATGTTTGCTGGGAAAGTTTGAACTTTTGTGTTCAAGCCAGTAACACCTGAGTTGTAAAAACGGCGTGATGCTTGAATTTTATCTTCAGTGTCAACAAGTTCACGTTGTAGTTCCATGAAGTTTGTGTTGGCTTTAAGGTCTGGGTACGCTTCAGCAACTGCGAATAGGCTTTTTAGGGCACCTTCGAATTGGTTTTCAGCTGCAGCAGTATCTTTAACGCCAGTAGCGTTGATAACGTTTGCACGAGCTTCAGTAACAGCAGTGAATACACCACTTTCGTGTGCTGCGTAACCCTTCACTGTTTCGATAAGGTTTGGAATAAGATCCAAACGACGCTTTAGTTGTACATTAATGTCGCTCCAGGCTTCATCAACCCGAACACGAAGCGTTACGAGGCTGTTGTAAGTAGCCCATAAAAAAATACCGATAACGGCGATGACGCCGAGAATAATCCAAACTGCTAACATAATCAATACTCCTTATTTCTAGTACTCTTAGTATACAACAAAACCCCAGTTGTTTACCGGGGTTTTGTAATAAATGTTGGTGCGAAGAGCGGGACTTGAACCCGCACGGCCGTGAAGCCAAGAGATTTTAAGTCTCTCGTGTCTACCAATTCCACCATCCTCGCAGATTGTTTCATTATAGATAATTTTACCTTTAATGAGAATGTACTTCTTAGTTGACACGATGTCTACTAATTATTTGCGTTCACGCAGCCACCATCCGTAGTGCTTTGTAAAACTTGGTTGGAGGCACCTACGGGTAACGCTCCCGTCTACACGGTTTTGCAGACCGTTGCCTAACTTCTCGGCCAAGGCGCCATCCTGTTGGTTGATTATACCAGAACATTAAGCATTAAGACGAGTTATAATAGATACAATGAAAAATTTCATACCCGTTTTAATTAATACGGCCGTGGCGAATATCACCACTAGTTATTTATGGTTTGCGTTAACATTCTGGGTATACCTCGAAACACGCTCAGTTCTAGCGACTGGCCTTATTGGTGGAACCTATATGCTGTTAGTAGCGATTTCCAGTTTATTCTTTGGAACACTTGTCGATCAACACCGCAAAAAAAATGTGATGGTTGCTTCTGGCCTCTTTACCCTTGTGGCATATTCACTCGCCGCGTTAGTCTTTGTACTCACTCCTGCAGGTGCATTGCTTGATTGGACCGGCCCATTCTTATGGATTTTCGCAGCTATCGTTCTTATCGGTTCAGTTGTCGAGAATATGCGCAACATAGCCCTATCTACTACCGTCACCTTGCTCGTTCCTAAAGAAAAATACGCTAACGCTAACGGATTAGTTGGTACGGTTCAAGGGCTTGGCTTCTTAGTTACCTCGGTCTTTAGTGGGTTATCAATTGGCTTCTTGGGTATGGGCTGGACCTTGGCTATTGCACTCGTCGTGACCCTTCTTGCAACTATTCACTTAGTATTCTTCGTAAAAATTCCTGAAGAAGAAATTGCTCACGACCCCGACCTCGCAAGTAAGAAAATTGATATCAAAGGCAGTATTGCCGCTATTAAAGTCGTACCTGGCTTATTTGGCCTCATCATCTTCTCAACATTCAATAACTTTATCGGTGGTATATATATGGCCCTCATGGATCCGTATGGCCTTACCCTCTTCTCTGTTCAAATTTGGGGAATCGTCCTCGGGCTTACAAGTACCGGTTTTATTATCGGAGGTATTATTATCGCCAAGCGAGGCTTAGGCAAAAAGCCACTCCGAACCCTGCTGATTGCCAATATCATCATGGCAACTATTGGTATACTATTTGGTATTCGTGAATTTTGGTTACTATTTGCAATCGGAATGTTCTTATACATGCTACTTATTCCGATTATCGAAGCGACCGAGCAGACAATTATTCAAACAGTTGTGCCACTCAAACGGCAAGGTCGCGTATTTGGGTTCGCCCAAAGCTTCGAAGCAGCTGCATCCCCTATTACAGCTATCCTTATTGGCCCTATCGCCCAGTTCTGGGTTATTCCATATATGAACAGTGCGGATGGACAGGCGCAACTTGGCTGGCTTCTAGGTTCAGGTGATGCACGCGGTATTGCGCTGCTCTTTGTTATCGGTGGGCTCATTATGCTCGTTGCCGCTACGCTCGCGTTCAAAACAAGGTCTTACAAAGTTTTATCTCAGTTCTACAGCAAAACTTAATTATTCAGTACTATACTGGAAATAAAGTTACTATTTCGAAAGGCTACTTATGAAAAGAAAATCTGCAATTATTACAGTAGTTATATTGGGCGTCCTGCTCTTTACTGGCCTGGGCGTTGCGTCAGGAATATATATTCAACAACAGCAAAAAACCGACCCGCTCAGTTCACTTAACGCAGGTACAGACGGCAATTCAACCGTCACAAATGAAGAAAGTACTATTGCAGCTATTGCAGAAAAAGTTGGCCCTAGTGTCGTTTCAATTGTCACCAAAAGCCAAGCGCAAACCTTCTCCGGTACAGCCTCACTTGAAGGTGCTGGTACAGGTATTATCGTGAGCGAAAGCGGCTATGTCATGACAAACAACCACGTTATCGAAGATGCCAACGACGTTGTCGTTGTTGACAGTACTGGTGAGCAATTTGAAAACGTTACTGTCATTGGCCGTGACCCCCTAAATGATGTGGCTTTCTTAAAAATTGAATCAACTACCAAATTTCAACCAGCTACTTTAGGCAATAGTTCTACAGTGCGCATTGGCCAACAAGTTGTTGCTATTGGAAATGCCCTCGGACAATACAGCAACACGGTAACAAGCGGTATTATTTCAGGCAATGGCCGTCCTGTCACAGCTGGTTCAAGTAATGGCGACACTGAATCACTTTCAGACCTCATACAAACCGATGCCTCAATTAACCCCGGAAACTCTGGTGGCCCGCTACTTAATATGGCTGGTCAAGTTATCGGTATTAATACCGCAGTCGCTGCAGATGCCAACGGAATCGGCTTCTCCATTCCAATCAACTCAACAAAGGGTGTACTCGCAGGCGTACTTGAAAATGGAAAAGTGAGTCGTTCATTCCTAGGAGTTAGTTATATCAATATCACTGCGGATGTCGCCAAAGAATACAACCTTACCGTTAAGGACGGTGCGTATGTATATAAAACAGATGGTTCAGCCGTTGCAAGCGGTAGTCCTGCAGAAAAAGCCGGTATTAAAAACGGTGATGTTATTACGAAAATTAATAATGATATCGTCGGCAAACAAGGTGGGCTTTCGAGCATTATCGGCCAATACAAACCTGGTGATAAAGTTACCGTGACATTCATTCGTGATGGCAAAGAACAAACCGTCGACCTAACGTTCAGCGCCTACAGTTCATAGGTATCGTTTACAACACTGGTAATTCCTGACATCCGGCGTATACTATGAACAAATGTTCGAACGCGACCGTAACCCGCCAGAGAAATTCCCAACGACTCCCGACCTAGAGACTGCTGAATTTGTTGTGTACGAAAAACTTGATAAGAGCTTAGAAAAAAGGTTAAAACGACGAAGCCGTATGCCTATAAAAGTAGGTGCAGTTGCTTTAGCTTTCGCTACTGTTGGTTCAGTGTACTGGGCTGACGTTGAAGAAAATCGTAATGAACGAGCCGAAGCCAAGGTATCGATTAACGTGGTTGGCGAAGCAATCGACGACGCGAATTCAGACAAAGCAACTCTTTTTATTGATGGCTTTAATACGTATGATGCCGACTACTTAACAAAATCTATTGGCGATGCCGCGAGGCAAGTTGCCGATGGCGAACAATGGTCATTAAGTTATAACAACGCAATCTTAAACCGTGAACAAATTTACGAAACAATTATCGAGACTGCTGAAGAACGTGGAATCGAAAGTATTTCTATTGCTGGATACAGTATGGGCGGAATTATTGCCGTAGAAGCAGCTTCAGACGTCGTAGCTAACTCGTCAATAGAAGTGAATACCTTTACGATGATGCACACACCTGATGGTACAGAGGGTCTCCAGACAAAGCCAAAAAACGAACTGAGCTTTTTACAAGATTTAGTGAAGTGGTTCCCTGGTGCAATTGACTCAACCTATGTTCGATTCTTTGGTGAACTATATTCTTACAAAGACTTGTACACTAAAGGCGAATTTAAAGATTGGGATATCGCACACAACGCCAAGGTTGTTTCTGACAATATCGGACGCTTCTCAAGAACATTCAATTCATTGTGGTCGAAAGTTAATAACCCTAAAGGAACTTCACTGCAGCTAATGCTTGAACAGGGCTATAAAATTGACCACTTTTCTATGAAAAACGAGCTTGAAAGAATAGCAGCAGAAGGAGACTCGAAGCAAATGCCGGTTGGCCTATATTTAAGTATGGAGAATGACTCTACCGTAAAGAATGAAGAAACGGCCAATAGCTTTACCGTATCAACTCACGAAACCGGCATTAAATTTCATAAGTACACAGTACCTGATGCCGTCCATTCCCAGTATTACAAAACGATTGATGAATACATGCAGGCATTCGACAGAGTAAGTGGTGTTATGGCGCGAGATGTTGAAGAAGAGAAAGAGAAACACGAAGCATACATCGCCTATCAAGATGAAGTATCAATCGAAGCAAAAGGTTAAACGAGGTTTAGTTCAAAACTTTTTCAGCAAGCTTTACAGTGTCTTCGACTATATTTGCTTCAGGCGTAGAGCCAACACCGTAGCTGAAAATATACCAGTTCTTATCTTTCAAGACATTCAACTGTCCATTCAATTGGTTGTAGTACGCGCTATCACCTAAATCCTTCACAACTTCAACGCCTTGAGTTGGAGTACCTTGAGCAAATTCAGTCTTGTTTTGCTCTACTCCCTTGTCGTTGATACCAGCACGAAGAATAACCGCAGCGACAATCATTGTTTCGGTATTGTTTGTGCCGTCAGTGTAGCCGCATCGGCTGGTTGCTAGGTCACCAGATATTACCGCTGGGTCATCCGCACTGTTAAATGCGCTATTCCCTAGTAATTCCTGCGCTTCAAGGCTTGTAAGCGTATCACAGGCAACTGTAGGTGGATAATCAACCTTTGGGCCGCTGTTTGCAATTGCAAAGACGATTGCAGCAATAATAGCGATAACGGCGAATACCACCACCGCGCCAATAATAAGTTCTTTTTTATATGATGTCGGTTGGTCTTCTTTTGATGTTTCTGGAGTTTCGGTATTTTCAGTCATGCTTACATAATACCAAAAAATGCGCGTGTCCCCTACTCAACACGACGGGCAAATACTTCTTCGGTTTCGCGCATAATAATTTCGGCAGTTTTAGGCCCTACACCATATAGTTTTTGAAGTCGTTTGGAAAATTCGTCTTCATTTTCACTGCTCTCTAACATTAAGTACAGTGAACCATCGTAGAAATCGACGAGTTGTTGCATACATACGTGTAAGCCTTTAGCGGTGACGTGTTCGTAACGCGTATAGCCGCCTTCGTGCAGCACGCCAGTTAATCGCCGTTCGCCTAACTCTAAAATCGCCCAAGGTGTGTCGATTTTCTTTTTAATAAATAACTTCCAAGTATTCACCGCAACAGTTGATTGAATCGGCTTACCAAACAAGTACGACAACAAAAACCAGCGGAACATGTCGTTGTCGCCAGAAAGTACGTCGAGGTCAAATTCAGCGGCGTAGTGTTGTGGTTTGGGTTTGCGGGGCATTATTCTATTATAGTATTAAGTTATGGATTATAAAGATATTGATTGGACCACCGACTTTCGCAAACACCCTGAGAAATATCAAATCGGTCGTGGCGAGTTGGGCGTGCTTTCAGCAGAACCGTACAAAAGCGAAATTCTCCCCTACTGGAAGTTTGCAACTCCAGACAAAGCCGAAGCCTCAGCCGATAAAATTCTCGAACTCTTTTACGAATATAAGAAGCAAAATGACTTTGTTGGCATGGACATGGCCCGCAAGTTTCTTCAAATGGGCTTTACTCGCTCTAGGCGCTACGCCAACCACAAGGGTGGCAAAAAGTACGACGGCCCGGTGCCAGACGACAAAAAAGGCCAAAGTGGTGCTCATGGGCGGAAAGAATTACCTCGTACCGAGGAAGATCCTGTGAAGGCCGAGTCAGCACGCATATTTTACAAACGATACGAAGAAGCAAAGAATGATTTAGACTATCAAGCACTCGCCAAGGCTCACAAGGAGATGCAGGCGTAGCGCTACTTTATTGCCTCGTAAATTGTATTGGCAATAATTGTATAGCCTTCAGCATTAGGATGAATTCCATCAGGAAACAAATTCAAATGGTCTTTTGTTGCAGTATAAATATCAATAACCGACGTATTCGTTGTTTTGGCAACCCTCAAGATTGCAGGAACAACTTCATTCTTTACAATCTCCCCACTCACACTGCCCACAGCAGGATTAGTATCATCAATATTCGCAGCTGGTACAGTCAAAAGATACACCTTAGGCTTAGTGGGCAAATTTTTATACACGCCTACAAATTGCGTGAGCTCTTTTTCATACAACACAGCATTCCAATTATTACGGCCGGAATCGTTTGTACCTAACATGATTAACACAACGTTCGGATTCGAAGCTTGGCTTTGTTTGTAATAATCTTCTTTTATATACGGCAGGCCACCCGTACTCAACAACGAACGTCCGCCAAGCCCATAGTTTGCAACTTGATACTTACGACCGAGTAACGCTTGAAGTTGAGCAGGATAGGATTCTAAACTAGCGTCGCCGTCAACGCCCGTACCTTGAGTAATACTATCTCCAATAGCAGCTACTTTAGCGATGTCATTTTTCGTGAATTCATAGGGAATATAAATAACACTCAAAAGGAAGATGATAAAACCAACCGTCAGTAGAACCAAAATGCCCAGCGCGGTATGAAGCCTTACTCTATGCGTTGCTGGCTTCATCTCGAATTGCTTGGTCAATGGTTTTGTCTTCGGTGTTTTTCATATCGGTTAGTAAATCTGACACATCGACGCCTTGTTTGTCAGCAAGTCTTTGGAGAATACTTACAATCGTATTAATATCCACTTCCGCCTTAAGGTCTGAGTGGTAATCAAGTTCCGTACGAGCTTCAGACAGCTTCGCTTCGCGTCGTTGGCTCATAATAACGAATGTTGATAGCAAGATAGCTTCAATGGATACTGTCGTTGTTAAGAAGCTGAATGGGTATTTGTCGATTATTAAGTCGCGGCCGAATACGCCTGAGTTTAAGAGAATCCAGAACGCGAAGAATGTGACATTAATAATAAGGAACGGCATTGAGCCCGCAACTTTAGTGACAAAGCTAGAAATACGGTCGCTTTTAGTGTGGATTTTTTTAGTTTCGAGGTTTTTATTGATTGCCATAATGGGTTTAGTATACCACCCAAGCGAAGATACTGGCTACGCCGCATTAGACCTTGAACGTTCAACCGGTATATCATATTTTGGCTGTTCGAAATGGTTTCGCAGGTACATTAGCAGTACTCCGCTTCCGTACGATACACATAAAATCATAATGAATATATTCACAAATGGAATCATTAATAGCAGTACAATTATTAACGCACCAACAAATGTCGCGAGGATAATATTATTACTTGGGTTTCTCCATACTAACCGGCCAACGTAATAAGCTGCGAACACTCCGCTCACCGCAACAATCAAGCTCCAAGCAAGTAGCACTAATATTGCAAATGGAATGCCAACAATTGTTGCCATGAAAATGAATGCGATAAACGGAATTGCGACAACAGCAACAAACCCAACCAGCAACGCGACAAATGCCTTTGACGGCGACCCGACACTCACACGGCTTACCTTGAATAATACGCGAGGAAATAATAAGGCAAAGATGATTGCGCTTGCAATTAACATGAGTGCCCAAAGTATCATCCAGAGTGGATTATATACATTTGAAGCAGGAGAATTATTGCGATCCCGTTCAGTATAGTTCACTTCACCCGAAATAATTGCGTCATCCGCTTCCGTAAATAGTTCTGGGCTTGTATAGGTGAACGTTCCTGCAACATCTGTGCCGGCTTCGAGTTTTATATCATTGGCATCTGCAGTTACGTTTCGTCCGACCCTAGCGTCGAGTATGAATGAGTCTGACGCAACAACGAGGTCGCGAGATACCTGGCCTTTGATACTCGTTTTTTGACTCGCGAAGGTAGCGTCCTTGCCGACACTTCCCCCGCCTTCGATGGTGACTGTTTGACTCGCGATACTCGCACTTCCACCAACACTACCGCCGATTGTGACCATTTGAGCAGTCAGCCGAAGGTCACCGGAAGCTGTACCGGTAAAATGAATGGTTTGGGCTGCACAAAGAATATCACCATCTATATCTCCGCTTATTGTCACCTCTTGCCCCGCACAGAAAAGGTCACCATCTACACTACCTGCGACATCAATAGTAGTACCCGCGAGATATGCGGAACCATCGACAACCTCATCACTTCTAATAGTTGGCGATGTACCAGACCGGAACGACTGCGCATTAGCTGCAGCAACAAACCCAAATGCTGCTACTGTCACAGAAAGTATTAAGGCACTCAATAGTTTAATTTTCATCCGCACCTCCGGTTATGTTCACTCTTAGTATGGTGCGGTTAGAAGAAAGTTCTGCGAGAAATATCGCATAGGGATGAAATTAAGAATGATTAATTTCTTTTAAAAAAGCATTGGCCCAGTTTTTATAACTTATATTGTTTGGATGGAATAAATCTGGTGCGAAACCGAACACGCTTTGGTGCTGGATGGTTTCTAATTGCAAGTCAACAAAACGGAGGTTTGGATAATTGCGTAGCTCTTCTTGAATGATTTCACTTCCCTGTTTGCCATTCGCAGTACTGCCCGGCCGGCTATTGAAAAGTGGCATATTTGAAACGAATGTCCCGTCGGGCAATGTCTTCAGGACTTCTTTAAACTTTGCACGGTACTGCTCGGCGTTAAAATCCCTAATGTCATTCGCACCAATTTGAATAGTAACAACGTCAGGCTTGAGCGTTGCAACAATAGGCGCTTGGTCTTTTAGGTAATCGTCAAACTTCGCACCGGTTTTACTGATATTAATAATACGGACCGACTTGCTGTCTTTCTCTTCGATACTCTTAGCAATCAGGCCGACATAGCCTTTCATTGGGTGAGTCGCACCAATGCCCTGCGCAGCTGAATCGCCCAGTGCGAGATAGGTAATTTCGCCCGTTTCGTTTGCTTTTTCAGCCCAAAAATCGTGATAACGGTTAACGCTCGTAGCTAGCCAGATAAGGGCGACTACTTCAATAAGAATCAAGGCACCGATAATAATAAGGAGCACTTTGGTACCTCGTTTCGTTAATAGCTTTTTTAGAAGTTTTATCACTCCCCTAAGCATAGCAAGAAACTACTTCTTATATTCCAGAATATCGCCCGGTTGGCAATCAAGTACATTACAAATTGCCTCAAGTGTCGAGAAACGAATTGCCTTGGCTTTTGAATTCTTAAGGATAGATAGATTTGCCATGGTTATGCCTACTTTTTCAGAAAGCTCCGTGAGGCTCATTTTGCGTTTCGCAAGCATTACGTCGAGGTTAATTATAAGTCCCATAATTATTAGACCGTAAGGTCATTCTCCGCTTTAATATCGACAGCGTTTTGGACGAGTTTTTGAAGTACAGCTGCAAAGGTTGCAATAACGGTGGAAGCGAATACAATCACTAGCCCGATTAGTAGTGCTCCCGGAGAGTCGTCTTTATCAGCTACGTAAAAAATATACGGCATTGCCAGTACAAAGATACCAGCAATACTAGCTGCACATAATTTTATGTTTCGAAATGCCCTCACCGACAATGCCGAGAATGCACGGTTTGTATCGATATAATTAAGCAGTTTCGTCGCCTGGAATAAGGCAATAAAAAACGGAATAGCTGGTATATAAAGCCCGAGTAAAATTGGATCGTAGCCATCAGCAGAAAAATCCCCCACAACCGTCGGGATACCGAATGCGCACACGTACAGCACCACTATTCCGATTAAGAATATTACTGATTGCAAGAATAAGGTTGAGCTATGTTTCATACATTTTTCCTTTGCTGTTATATATAACAGTATAACAAGCTATTTATCGTTTATCAATAATTAATTATTGATTTAAAACAATTTTTGGTTAAACTATTGATATATGAACCTACTAAGTGATACTATGTAGTGGTAATAAGTAACACTACATAGGAGTTTGATTAGTTTGAATAACATCACAGAAATGCTTAAAGGTATCCTCGAAGGAAGTATTCTTGAAATTATCCAGCGAGGCAGCACCTATGGGTATGACATCACCCAACAACTTCGCAAGCTTGGCTTCGAAGACGTTGTTGAAGGTACGGTCTATACGATACTGGTACGTTTTGAAAATAACTACCTGGTAAGTATCGAGAAGAAGCCTTCAGCCGTTGGGCCACCACGTAAATTTTATAGTTTAACCGACCTTGGTGTAGAAGAATTAGAAACCTTCTGGGCTAAGTGGGATTTTGTATCGTCAAAAATTAATGAGTTAAGGAGTAAATAATGGGTAAAATCATCGACACTTTAATTGGTAGTTTAGAAGAAAAACAAGAGTACAAAAAGAATGAAGCACGGGCGAAAGCGTTACCGAAAGAATATTTCACCGCGTATAAAGATATTAAGAACTACATCTTTCGAACATCGGGAATTGTATCAATGAAACCGTTAGAGGACCTTGTTGATATTCTTGAGGAAGCAGCGGCGAATGGTAAGCAGGTTTTGGAAGTTACAGGGCCGGATGTTGCGGCGTTCGTAGATGAACTCGTGCGTGATGCGAAGTCTTACCAAGGTGAGCAGCGAAGTAAGTTGAATGAGAAGTTGAAGAATAAGTAACTAGGCTTCTTTCGGAAACCCAATCGCCCACAAATCTTCAGCTAAATGCTCGCGTTGCCATTTACGCTCTGTTTTAAATGTTTCATCAGCATATTGGGTAGTGTACAGCTTTATAGCTTTCGCTGCATAATCAGCAGCATGTGAGCAGTGATTGTACATGTGGGCGACAGCAACGGCTTGTCCCGCAGCCCTTGCTGCTGCAATGGCGGCAGGGTCGGTTGCGTCACGGGCTGCGGCATGTGCAGCAAATGCAGCAGTTCGACATTCAACCATAGTCTTATCGCCTTGGATCCATTCGCGAAGCGTTTCTAAGGCTTTGCGAGGGCGAGCATCATCCGAATTACTATTCTCGAATAGATAGAGCGTATGCTCGGCACATACAGCAGCCCACTCTGCGAGTCGATAATGAATGTCTTTAGAGGGATTAGAAAAAGTTATTTTTTCGGTCATAGCTTAATCATAACAATAAAAATACACTTGTGCTGCAGGGATAAACTTTTACAAAAATAGTTAATCATGTATAGTTCAGTCATGGAAAAAGTCAATCAAAGCAACTCTTCAGACTCAGCACCGTCAGCTGTCGATAGAGTACGGGCAGTTGGTCAGCATATAGTTGACAGTCTTTTTGGCGATAAGCCTCGTTATTCAGAGGCTGATAGAATTGAACTTGCTAAAAGAGGCGCCTGGGTTGGTGAAACCGCTTGGTTTTCACAAGACACGGCATCTAACCCAGTAAGTACCTTTCCGCACGACTTCCCTGTCGAAGCTTTAGAGCCTGCAGAGATCAAAGCTGTACTCGTATTTAAAATGATTAGTAAGATTGCACTTACTCAAGCTGCTTGGGATAGCGCGCAAGAAGTTCCAGATAAGGAAGTTCCTGGTGCTGCGCTTAGCTTGCTACATAAACTTGAACAACACCCGACCAAAAACTAGTCCCAATAAAAATACCCTAGTTAAACTAGGGTAAGCAAGAGGAAATAGATGGGCGGATAGACCCTTGGCCCGAGCGGGAAACATGAGTTTCATTAACCGCTCGGGCCTTTACTGTTGGACATGTCGAACTACGCGACGAAGGCCAGGCCTTGGACCTGGTTCTCGTAGATGCTGTCCGGGATGCCCGCACGGCGTTCTGCACACGAAGCGCAGTCGGTGGCGCACTTGTTGTAGCTGAGCTCGCCAGGACAGCCGAGCATGTCGTAGTCCTGGCGGAGCTTGGTGCGACGTTCGTCGACGCATTCGACGCAGTCGTCGGCATCCAGCGGCAGAGCGTCGCGGAAGCCGGCTTCTCGCCGAGCCATGCACTTCTTTTCGAGCTCACTGCCCGGAATTGCTTCCAGGATGTGGTGGAGCTTGCCCGAGGTGCACTGGACAAGGTATGGTCCGTCGGTCATCTGGTTCCTCTCTGTAAAGACTTGGGGAAGTCTGCGTAACCACGGGGTGTGATTAATGGGTGTATTATAGCATAATTTTATGTAAAAAGCAATATTGCATTAGCTCTTAGTAGGACTCACAAGCCCAGCCATCACCATCGCCATCAAGACCGTTAGGGTCGTAGGTACCGACATAGTGTTTATATCCAATATCAACACAATCTAAATCTGTGTCTGCGTCGTAGTCTGGATTGTAATCATAGTTATCAAAATTTGAACTTTCATACTCGTAGGGATCGCTATCATAATTATATTCTTCCGACTCGGCATATGATTCGTCGTATTCAGAAGAGTCGTAGCTATCTTCCTCGTAACTTGAATAGTCGCTAAGTGAAGATGTACTTTCGACGCTAGAACTATTTGAGCTTGAATTGTCTGAGTTTGGGGCGAACATACTGTAGCCAATAACACCTGCTACACCAATCCAAAACAATACTCCTATGAACGTTCCGATTTTTTCTCCTAAATTATCCACAACAATCACTTTCAAATATTACAAGACTTGTTGTGTGTAGAATATCACATTGCGTATAAAAGTATTAATCTTCAATCGCGCCGTCTTCGTCATCGATCACACCCGATGAGTTCATAAGCAAAACTACTCTGTCGAAATGATCTTTACTCTCTTGAATATCGTAGTGATCTCCAGCTTCGCGAAGTCCAGTTGTCATCTTTAAATACATCAACACCATTTCTTCTGTAGCTTCTTGCCTAGCCGTATCAGTAGATGCTGCACTTCGGTTTATTATCCTAATAGCCGTATCAGAGCTTTTACAGAATAGCCTCAACATATCTTCGCCATTGCCGTTGACAAAACTGTGATAATCATCAAGATTATGTATACGTAGCCCATAGGCAAGTGGTATGAAGACGTATTTGACTAATTGGGCAGAAATATTTCCTATAGTAAAACGATCTTCATTAGATAAATAATGCTCTATCAGACCAAGACTTGAATAGTATCTATTAATTTCTCGCATACTCAGACTTAGAGTATTCGCAACCTCTAGCGGCACTTCATCTTTCCAATAGCCATTATTAAGCTTAGCTCCTAAATATGTAATATATTCACTGGATTTGAACTTGGGCAGATTAAAAACAAGGTCATAAAATTTACTCAAATACCCAGTACCATCAAAACTTTCGCCGTATACTTTTTTAACCGTATGAGCCAGTTGTTGGTTATTAGTAGACATTAAAAAGACAATCTTATCATTAGTGTAGTAATGCTTGATGACTTCTAGCAATTTAACAGCATAAGTAGGCTTGCATCTATCTAACTCGTCGATAATAAAGAGTAATTTTTTACCTTTCAAATCCAGGTAATTATTAATAATGTCATCCACCGCTTTTTTTCTTTCAGTGGCAGTAGTGATGCTATCTACTAACTGAGTTATATTCTTAGCGTCACGTATATGAGCCGTGTCAACTAGACCCATCGAAGTCGTCTTAATTAGCGAGTCTAGTAAACCGCTAGAAATCTGCGTTAAACTATCCGCTGCCCTCTCTCTAACTCCCCATAAATCGTTTATCAAGTTGAAAAGTATGGACTGAAGAGGGTCCTCGTGAAAATCATTTTCCCATGCATTGAAATAATAAGTCGTATATTTCTCCTGGAATGTTTCTATAGATGTTAAATTTAATCTCGAGACATCAGTCGAATTTAATGTACTAAGAAAATTTAATTGACGGACGAATATCGTTTTACCCGAACCCCAACCGCCATCAATAGTAAGTACGGCGTTTTTATTAATTGAATTCAACAGTCCCATAAACGTATCCAGTTGTTGATTGCGACCTATGGCGTTAGAAATCAGTGTCTCTAATAATGTGGTATCGTTCAACTCTTCTTCCCTAAAAACATTTTTTGATTTAATCATAAAATCATCACCTTACTCATTAGTTCTTCTTTTAGAAATATTCATACTAAGTTATTTTATTAATTAAAATTATCAGCATTAAAGTTAAGGATAGATATCCTATTGCTAATGAAAGAATTTGTATCAGAAGAAGAATATTGGATGTTTCTAGATTTAAGTCTTTTTGAATTTCTGCAATTTTTATATCTTTAACAGGTCCGGAGTCAACACTATACTGAGTAGAGTTAATATAATCATGGACCAATTGCTTTATTCTGGCTGATTTTAAATAGTATTTTTGATCTCTCAACATGGTAGCTACACCTGTAAACATAGATATAAACGTAGATATCCAGAAAATAATCAATAAAGACATTACCCCACCCAAAGACCTTAAGACGATTTCGTTTGAGAAAATCAGAGGAGTAAGACCAAATGCCACTGTTGCCATTAGCATCAGTTGCTTGGTAGTGTCATGACTAACTTTGTTCGAATTGTCCAAATCTCGGAGCGCCGCATTTTCTGAACGCTCTAAAGATTTTTGCCTAGCAGAATCCATAAAACCTATTAAATCTCTAAGCCTGTTTGGCCGTTATTAAAAATTGACATATCTAAGCCGTCAGACAGTTTAATTGGTTTTAATTTTATTATTCCCGCATCGTTGAGTTTCTTGCAGTATTTGTACATAGTACTGTCGTCATCTGTTATAAGAAATGTAAAACCATTGGCCTCAGCCTGAGCAATTATTTTTATATCGTCTTTCGCGTTGGCTCTTTCGCCAGAGGCGCGCATATCACTACTAACATTGAATGCCATTTCAGCCGTTTTGATTGCATCTTCGAAATTAAATGGTACGGGGATATAATTACCTGATACCATAAGGTCTGTGACTGTTTGCATCTGCTGATACTCCGATATAACTATAGTTGACAGCATCATATCGTAGGAACGTTTTATAAACTCTTTGTGATACTTAACGGCAACATCATGATTTACTCTCTCTTTATTAGCAAGAGTAATTAGAAAGCTAGTGTCAAGCATGACGCTTTGTTGTTCAGCGCTATTCTTAGGCATTCCCTCTAAGCTCCTCAAGCCATAAGTTGGCATTAGTTAACGAACCCCATGCTTTTGTTCCTTTAATTGCAAACTCTTCAAACTCGTCACTGTCATATTTTGGATTATAGTTTTCAAATGAAATTAGATTTTCATTTTTGAGCTCATGAGTTTTAATATTTTCATCTGCTTTAATTCTTATCAATTGATGTTGATAAAGCCTATTGGTTTTATCTTCAATTAACTTTTTAGCCTCAGCGCCAATAGTTATCGCGCCGTGTCCTATAACCTCCATATGAATATTTGCTTTATTTTTACCTCCCAAGTCGTATACTCTTCCATATACATACTTCTCTACAGGCAGCCACACCTCTTTCGTTCTTTTAAAATTAGTTTCTTCGTTTATCACTATTTTGTAATCAGTTTCGACATTGTCATCAAACATTCCTTTTATGAGCTCATATACTCTATCTGGATTATTCCGTGCCTCATTTTGCCATTCTTCTAAAACCGATGCTCGTGTGTCGTCTATTTGACCGATACTACCCGATTCAAATGCTGACTTATAGTCATCGAATGCTTCATCAAGTAGTCCTGTTTCATTATCCACTTCAATCACTAATGATCCGGATTTTATGTTTGTTTTGATTTGATTAAGATCAATTCTTTTGCTTCCTCTGAGAAATTGCGATACCTGAGACGCAAACGCACTTAAAATAGGTAAGCTCATATTGCTCATCTTAATCTCTTCACCTAAAATTTTATCTTTAAGTCTAAAAGTTAACGTATTGTCTACTTCTTCGTGGTCCATAACTCTCCAGCCTTTACTGATTATAATTTTACATCTTTCATATTTACTTGGCTACTGTTCTATTGAATCCAATCCGTTAATTAATCCTTACTCCATAAAACAATATGCCGGTTGCGGGTACAGGGACTCTAACCCCAGCTCGCTTTAGGCTCGCTGGGCTCTCTGGACTCATTATTGATTGGATGAGGTCTGGGTTAGAGACGCTATATTCAGACCAAATAAAAAGACTCAGCATTCACTGAGTCATTTTATTTGGTGCGGGTACAGGGACTCTAACCCTGGACCTCATCCTTGGCAAGGATGCGCTCTAACAGCTGAGCTACACCCGCATAACCTGAATTAGTATAGCGTGACCGAGGGTAAAATGCAAATGGATTAGGGGTGAGAAAAGAAAGACTCCCATCTTTCGATGAGAGTATTTCTTTGGTGGCTCCTCCCAGATTTGAACTGGGGACGCCTGCCTCTTCAGGGCAGCGCTCTACCACTGAGCTAAAGAGCCGTACAACTCACCCTATTTTACTAGAGGTGAGCTGTTATGACAAGCTACTTTCGGTTTAGGCCGTTACCAATGTCGCGCATTGCGTCAATGAATTCAATCGGGAATAGCATTGTTGTCTTTTGACTTGGCTCGGTACTAATACGTTCAATTGTATTTAGCGTACGTAGGTTCAATGCACCAGGAGTGCCTGAGATGATGGCTGCAGCCTCAGAGAGTGCTTTAGCGGCCTCTTTCTCACCTTGTGAGTTAATGACGTTACTACGGCGTTCACGCTCGGCTTCAGCTTGTTTAGCCATTGCACGTTTCATGTCTTGTGGTAGTTCAATATTTTGCATTTTTACGTTTTCAACGTCAATTCCCCATTGTGAGGTTTGTACGTCAACGATTTCTTTAATCTTCAGGCTAATTTCTTCACGCTTTGAAAGAAGTTCGTCGAGTTCGAAGTTACCAGTAACGTCACGAAGTGCCGCTTGAGCAAATTGGCTTGTTGCGTATGCATAGTTGGTTGTTTCAAGAACGGCTTTCGGTGCATCGATAACACGGAAATATACAACAGCGTCAATGTTAGCTGTTACGTTGTCACGTGTAATGACTTCTTGCTTAGGAATGTCGAGAGGTGTTGAACGAACGTCTACACGAATCATTTTCTGGAAAATTGGAATAACGATGCGAAGTCCAGGTTGCTTAGTGCTAGTGTGTTTACCAAGTGTCAAAATAACACCGCGTTGGTATTGGTTAATAACCTTTAATCCACTTAGTACAAAAATTACAGCGATGACAATGAGGAAAATTATAAATCCGTCCATGAATACCTCCTTACAGTATGCTTTAAGTATAGCAGGTTAAAGAGGTATAATAGTAGGTATGTCCCGAGGTATTCCCCTAGCTGAACGCATGCGTCCGAAAACACTCGATGAAGTGATTGGTCAAACACACCTTCTTGGCAACAAAGAAATCATCCGTCAAATTGTGAAAAACCGCGAACCGGTTAGTCTTATTTTATGGGGTCCTCCTGGAAGTGGCAAAACAACACTCGCTCGTATTATCGCTCAAGAAGTCCAAGCTGAGTTTATTGAAATATCTGCCGTAACGAGCGGCAAAAAAGATGTTGAACGCATTGTTGAGCACGCTCGTCAAAACTGGAACTTACAACTACGCACTATCCTGTTCGTTGATGAGATTCACCGTTTTAATAAAGCCCAGCAAGATGCTTTCCTTCCCCACGTAGAATCTGGGCTGATTACCCTTATTGGCGCTACGACCGAAAACCCAAGTTTTGAAGTCATTACTCCACTTTTAAGCCGTAGCCGCGTATTGGTTCTCGAGCCACTTAACAAAGATGATATTATCGCGATTCTTAAACACGCTGTCGCTGAAGAAAAAGCCGGCAAACGAATTTCTGACGAAGCAATTGATTATATTGCCGAACTTTCCGGTGGCGATGCCCGGGTTGCGTTAGGCAACCTCGAACTTGCGCTCACTATGTCTAAAAAAGTTGATATTGAAGTAGTAAAATCTGCTGCGCAAAAACGTTTACCTGGCTACGATAAAAAGGGTGACATGCACTATAACGTTATATCGGCATTTATTAAAAGTATGCGTGGCAGTAATGTCGATGCGACACTCTACTATTTAGCTCGCATGATTGACGCCGGCGAAGACCCGAAGTTCATCGCACGCCGTATGGTTATTTTCGCCTCTGAAGATATTGGACTAGCTGGTAATGGTGCACTCGGGTTAGCACTCAACGCTTTTCAAGCTGTTGAACGTGTTGGCATGCCAGAATCTAATTACATTTTATTCCACGTCGCCACTGCTCTCGCGAAATCCGAAAAATCACGTGCTACAACCGACGCCATGCATAACGCCCAAGCGCTTGCGAAACAATATCAAGACGCCCCGGTGCCTATTCACCTACGCAACGCACCAACAAAACTCATGAAAGATTTAGATTACGGAAAAGGCTATGAATGGAAAGCTGATTTCAAACATCAAAAAGGTTTTTTACCGGATGAATTAAAAGACGAGAAGATTTTTTAACGAATTAGTTTCGGAAGTTTCGCTTCAGCGCTTCGTACACACCGTTCGTCCAACCAAAGCCGTCCTGTAGTACATATTCCCCACCACCACCTAGGCCGTCGGCACTTTCAACGTTATACTTCTCTACAAACTTTTGCGATTTCGCATATACTTTTTCGTTCAACTCAACCCAACGCTTCGCAATTTCATCTGCCAAGTCATCGTGGCCGTAATTACGGAGGCCCTTAATAGCAACCCATTGAAGTGGTGCCCAACCATTTGGAGAATCCCATTGTTGGCCGTTTTCAATGAGTGTCGTCACTAACCCACCAGGAAGAAGGAAGTCTTTACGCAGTACATCGGCAACCCTATCGGCTTGTTCTTGCGTAGCGAGGTTAACGAATAATGGGAATACGCCAGCCAAACTTGTAACGGATGTTTGTGTACTATGGTGGAAGTTAAAGTCACGGAAGAAGCCTTGTTCTTCGTTCCATAAGTAGGTTTGAATGGCTTGCTTGCGAGCTTTCGCTTTCTGCCTAAATTGGCGAGCTTGCAAGAAGTTAAATGAAGCTTTGTAAGAATCAGCGATTGTTGATTCTAGGTGGTACAACAGACAGTTCAAATCAACAGGAATAATATCCGCTGTGTGAATTGTTTTAATATCAAGCGGGTCCATAAACCAGCGAGAACTAAAGTCCCAGCCTGATTCTGCAGCAGCACGAAGGTGAAGATACAAACGGCGGTTGTCGACACGGCCAGATAGTTCGGCAGTTTCAACATCTTCTTTCAAAGATTCCGGACGAGGTGTCGTTTTGTTATCGTAGTAACGGTTTAAAAGTGACCCGTCAGGCATCTCTACCAAACGACGGTATGCAAGGTGGTCAGTACCAGCTAGCTTAGTCTTCCCTTTCATCCAGAAACGATACTCGGCAGTTAAGTATGGCAAGTAATCACGGAGTACTTGTTTCCCTTTTTTGTTAGCAAGCATCTCCACCATGTGTGAAAAGAACGGCGGTTGTGAACGGCTTAACAAGTACGAACGGTTAGCAGTTGGAATGTAGCCATACTTACGAATTTGGTAAGTATAATTTTTCATCATGCCTTCAATAGAACGCCAACGGTTACTCGAAGCCAGCCCAAGCATAATGAAATATGTATCCCAGTAGAATTGCTCGTTAAAGCGACCACCTGGAACAATATATTTATGCGGCAGTGCCAGCAATGAACCACGACTCACGCGGTTACGGCGTTCAAGAAATGTCCATAATTCGTCGATGTGTTCGAGTGGCGTGTGGTCTGGGCTACTTTCGTACACGCGCTGGTACACCCCTTCAGTTGCATCATAAAAGTGACGGGTCACGAAATCGCGTAAATCAAATTCAGGGTCTTTTTTAAGAAGTTTGTACTCTTCTTTAATAGAACGCATGCGGTGCGCCGGCACTAAATCGACGAACGTTTTTCCATCGCCGTATACGTTCATTCGTTGCACATCAAGCAATAGTTCGCCCAAGTTTTCGTCAACATCTTTGCCGTTTTTAAGAAGGACTCCGGCGGTTTTTACCAACGCTGTTTTTAGCGGATCTGTAATTATATCTGTTTTTATCTTTCGTGCCATATATTATCAGTATAAACTTTGGTGCTTTTATATGCCACAGCTACGGCTAATATTAAGCGAAAGAAAATTAAAAATAGCTGGCGAATTACTGCCAGCTATTTTTAATTTTTCCGGAACGAAACTATTTGTTGCGTTTGCGTTGGTTAGGATCAAGGAATCGCTTACGAAGGCGGACACTCTTTGGTGTTACTTCGAGAAGTTCATCGTCTTCTAGGAAGTCGATTGATTGCTCAAGGCTAAGGTCAGTAAA
>Ga0247817_10000538_pt1 | contig 20963 bp, 16 predicted proteins | sample UWRJL212509R1_FD_178010 | JGI IMG/M metagenome (GOLD analysis project Ga0247817, IMG submission 178010) | Plant litter microbial communities from Arlington Agricultural Research Station in Wisconsin, United States - UWRJ-L212-509R-1 | ecosystem: Environmental > Terrestrial > Plant litter >...
CGGCACGAAGATGTGCATAACCGAGAAGGCCGTGGCTGCGGGGAACGCGTAGAGAAGAAGCGAGCCACCGAGGCGACGCGCGACGGCGAAGATGATCGGCAGCATAACCACGAGGCCAGCGTCGAAGAAGATCGGAAAGCCCATCATGAGCGAGGCGATCGAGAGCGCAAGTGGCGCCCGCTTCTCACCGAACTTGCGAATGAGAGCGTCGGTGAGAACCTGTGCTCCACCACTCGTCTCGAGCATTCGGCCGAGCATCGCGCCGAGACCAACGAGTAGAGCGACGGTTGCAAGCGTCGAACCAAACCCGGCTGTCAGGGTGGGAATGATCTGGTTCGCGGGGATACCCGTCGCGATGGCTGTGACAAAGCTCACGATGATCAGGGCGAGGAAGGCGTGAATCCTTGCCGCGATGATCAGCACAAGCAGAAGCGCGATCGCTCCGGCGGCTATAAGCAGGAGTCCCCAGGTGGGGAGCTCCCACGCGAGTTGCAGGTCGGTCATCATTGTCCTAACTAGTTGACGGTATCGACGCGAAAGTTATCGTCGAGTTGCTGCTGGATAAACCGGACCATCTCGTCCGGGGACTGGCCGAGGTCGACCGCGATGCCGCGCTCGCCCTCTTCCAGAGGCTCGAGCGTCGCAAACTGCGAGTCGAGAAGACTGTTGGGCATGTACTCGTGGTTGCGGTGTGACTGGCGCTCCGAGATCACATCGCGCTGCCCGGTGAGGTGAATAAAGACAGTGTTGGGCGCGTGAGCGATGAGCTGTGTGCGGTAACGGCGCTTGAGCGACGAGCACGCGACAACGATCGGGTGGCCGTCGGCGAGTTCTGCTCCGATGCGCTCAGCGATGATTTCGAGCCACGGGGCTCGATCTTCATCATTGAGCGGGTGGCCAGCGGCCATCTTTTCTTTGTTCGCGCGCGGGTGAAGGTCGTCACCGTCGATGAACTCGAGGCCGAGAGTCGAGCCGAGCAGTGCTCCGATTGTCGACTTTCCCGAACCGGAGACGCCCATAACAATGAGGGGCGGGTAGCTGGTGGTCACCAAATCTCCTTCTGTAGACGCGTCTTTACGTCTGACAAGAAAGAACGATACGGTTCTATAAAGCAGACTTAATCAAGAACGATAGCATCGGATGTCGAATTCAGCCATCCCCGGAGGCATAACCAATGACGGCATTCCTTCGCTCCGAGCGGTATTCATCGGCAATTCTTCTCGCCTGTGCTGTGCTCGGGCTTGTGCTCGCCAACACGGTTTTCGGCCCGGCTTTCATCGCTCTCCGCGACACGCATCTCGCTATCTCGCCGATCGGTATCGACCTCAGCGTTGGCCACTGGATCTCCGACCTGCTTCTCGCGATCTTCTTTTTTATCGTCGCGACCGAGCTCAAAACCGAACTCACCCACGGAGAGCTGAGTTCGGTGCGCAAAGCTCTTGTGCCGGTCATTGCCGCCGTCGGCGGTGTCGCTGTGCCCGCCCTCATCTACCTCGCCCTGAGTGGAGGTGGTGACGCGGCCCGCGGCTGGCCCATCCCCACCGCCACCGACATCGCCTTCGCCGTCGGCGTGATCGCGGTCTTCGGCCGTCACCTCCCGACACGCATGCGGGTCTTTCTTCTCGCCCTCGCGGTGATCGATGACCTCATCGGCATCGTGATCATCGCAACGGTGTTTGCACGCGACATCCAACCGCTGCTTATTGTTGCGGCGGTCGTGAGCCTCGCCGCTTTCGCGCGCGTGAGCCGCGTCATCCATCGTCGCGCGGTTCTGCTGCCCGTTGCGATCGCGCTCGCCCTACTCACCTGGTACCTCGTGGCGCTGTCGGGTGTTCACCCGACGATCGCGGGAGTCGCACTCGGCCTCGTGCTGCATCGCTCGGTCGGCGAACCCATAGCCCACGCGCTCACGCCGTTCTCGAACGGGTTCGTGCTACCCCTCTTCGCGTTCACCGCAGCGCTCGTGGCGATTCCGCAATCCGGCGCGGTCGGCTCGGTGTTTCTCGGGCTCGCCGTCGCGCTGCCGCTCGGCAAGGCCATCGGCATCACGATCGGCGGCGTCATCGGTGCACGCGTCGCGCGAGCGCACACGAACAATCCCATTCTCGGGTGGGATCTTTTCGCGCTCGCTGTCACCGGTGGTCTCGGCTTTACAGTCGCGCTGCTCGTCAACCAGCTCGCCTTCGACGGTCTGCCCCAGCTCACCGACGAGGGGGTGCTCGGAGTTCTGACCGGCAGCGGCATCTCTCTCGTCGCGGGTGCGGCACTCATCTCGTGGCGCTCACGTGTGCACCGGTAGTCTGGAATACGCAACACCTACCCCCGAATAGCCTCCAAGGAGCACGTCAATGTCTGACCAGTCCGTTCCCACCGCAAACATCGGCGTAGTCGGAATGGCGGTGATGGGCTCGAACCTCGCCCGCAACCTGGCCAGCCGCGAGGGCAACAAGGTTGCCATCTTCAACCGCTCGTACGAGAAGACCCAGACGGTGCTCGACGAGCACCCCGAGGCGGAGTTTCTGCCCGCGACCACCTACGAAGAGTTCGCCGCTTCACTGACGAAGCCGCGCACAGCAATCATCATGGTGCAGGCAGGTAAGGGCACCGACGCCGTTATCGACGCACTGACCGAGGTCTTCGAGCCCGGCGACATCATCGTCGACGGCGGCAACGCGCTGTTCACCGACACGATCCGCCGCGAGAAGGCCGTGCGCGAGACCGGAATCAACTTCGTTGGCGCCGGTATCTCGGGCGGCGAAGAGGGCGCCCTGCTCGGCCCGTCGATTATGCCCGGCGGTTCCGCCGAGGCGTGGGAGACCCTCGGCCCCATCCTTCGCAGCATTGCCGCTGTTGTTGACGGCGAGCCGTGCGTCACCCACGTCGGCACCGACGGCGCCGGACACTTCGTCAAGATGATCCACAACGGCATCGAGTACGCCGATATGCAGCTCATCGGTGAGGCGTACGACCTCATCCGTCGCGGCACCGGAAAGACCCCCGCCGAGATCTCGGAGATCTTCGCCGAGTGGAACAAGGGCGAGCTCGAGAGCTACCTCATCGAGATCACCGCGGAGGTGCTCAAGCAGGTCGACGCATCGACCGGCGCACCGCTCGTCGACGTCATCCTCGACCAGGCTGGCTCGAAGGGCACCGGCGTCTGGACGGTTCAGACCGCTCTTGACCTCGGCATCCCGGTCTCCGGCATCGCCGAGGCCGTCTTCGCCCGCTCGGTCTCATCGAAGCCTGCACAGCGCGCGGCAGCAGCTGCTCTGCCCGGCCCGTCGTCTGAGGAGTTCAAGCCTGCAGACCCCGACGCCTTCATCGAGGGTGTGCGCCAGGCGCTCTACGCCTCGAAGGTCATCGCCTACTCACAGGGCTTCGACGCGATCGTCGCGGGCGCCGAGCAGTACGGCTGGGACATCAAGAAGGGCGAGATCGCTAAGATCTGGCGCGGTGGTTGCATCATCCGCGCGCGCTTCCTCAACCGCATTACCGAGGCTTACGCCGAGAACCCTGGACTCGTCTCGCTCGTGACGGCACCGTTCTTCACCGACGTTGTCGCTGGCGCGCAGAAGGCCTGGCGCAACGTTGTCGCCGATGCCGTCAAGGCCGGAATTCCCGCGCCGGTGTTCTCGAGCTCGCTCGCGTACTACGACTCGCTGCGTGCCGACCGCCTGCCGGCCGCGCTCACGCAGGGCCAGCGCGACTTCTTCGGTGCGCACACCTACAAGCGCACCGATCGCGAGGGAACCTTCCACACCCTGTGGTCGGGTGACCGCACCGAGATCGAAGCGACTGACTCGCACTAGCGCAACGCCCCACACTGGGGGTCGGTTGTGACCGACGAAAAGGCTACGGTTCGTTAAGAGTCGTAGCCTTTTCGGCTTTCTAAAGGAGCCCTCCCCATGCTTTCTTCCCTTCGTCGCGCCGCCGCGATCGCTGTCACTGCCTCGCTCGCGGGCGCACTTCTCGTGAGCACGGGAGGGGCGGCGAACGCAGCGTCGGGCTCTGGCGTCTCGATCACAAATGACTGGTATCAGACGCCCGACCTGCTGCTCGGCACCGTTCAGTCACAGAGCACGGGCACGATCTTTACGATCGACTTCTACAACAGCCGGCTGCGCGCGATTACAACGTCGGGCGCTGTCTCGAACTACTCGATCAGCGGTCAGTCGTCGCACATTGCGATCGATCACTCGACCGACACCGTTTTCACCGCGACGTACAACAACACCATTTCGGCAACTCACAACGGGGTTGTCGACAGCCGTCACGCGGGCAGCAACGTCAGCGGCATCTTCGTAGACCAGTCGACCGGAATCGCTTACTTCACAAACAACCTGTCACAGGACCTCCTGAAGTACGACCATGGAACAGTCAGCTCCGTGCCGCTCCCGGGCTACGGCTCGTCGGTCGCGTTTGTCGACGACACCATGTACGTCACTCAGCGCGGCACCGGCAACCTCTGGGTGCTCGAGAACGAGGTCGTCACGTCGACTCTGACGATCGACGACGGCTCTGCCCCGATCGGCTCGAGCCGCTACCTCGACCTCGCCGCTGACTCCGTGTCAGACACGTTGTGGGTTACGAGCCCGGCAACTGACGAGCTCGTTTCCATCAACGGCGACACCGTCACTCGCCACGCGGTCGGCGACCTACCCGCGCAGGTTGAGGTCGACACGACCAGCGGGGTCGCTTACGTGTACAACCAGGGCGACCAGACGGTGACGCCCGTCGGCAACACCGAACTGACGACGTTCGCGGCGCCCCAGCTCAGCGATATCGTCGCAGATCCGACCTCCGGAGCCGTCTACTTCGTCAACTTCTACTCGGCAAAAATCCTTCGTGTGCTCGACGAGAAGCTGGAGGCGTTCACCCTCACCGACACCTGGTACGGCGACTCCTTCACGTTCAATGGTTTCGTGGTCAACCCCGCTGATGGCAGCGCGTCCATCGTGCGACAGACCTCCTCGGACAGCTCGAAGATCGACAGAATCACTCCAACGACGTCGACCTCCCCCGCAAGCTTCATCCCCTCGACACCCGCCCAGTCGTACACCGGCAACCCGTACGCGTTCTCGTCGCTCGCGAGCGGATCGCCCCTGCCCACGTACTCCATCGCAGCCGGAGTGCTGCCCACCGGCCTCGCGCTCGATTCGCGTACTGGGGTCATCAGCGGGATCCCGCTCAAGGGCGGCTCGCGAACCGTGACGGTACGTGCGACATCGGGGTCGACGACGGCAGCTCAGGCTTACACGATTACGACACAGGGCTTCACAAATGACGCCCCGTCGCGCGCGAGCGTTGGCGTCGCCTACGAGTACCAGTTCACGACGATGACCGCGGAGCCGATTATCGATCTCGACTCGGGGGCATTGCCCGCCGGTCTCACCCTGAGCTCGGGCGGATACCTCTACGGCACACCGACGGAAGCCGGACGATTCACATTCACGGTTCGTGAATACATCCCGAACACGTACACATCCCCAAAGACGACGGTGACGATTGAGGTCGCAAACTCAGTGACCGCCTTCAGCTCGGGCGCCCCTACCACCGGTGAGCTAGGCGAGAACTACAGCTTCACGTTCGCGGCAAACGGCTTCCCCGTGCCGACCTTCACTGTTTCCAGCGGGACGCTGCCGGCGGGCCTCACACTCAACAAGACAACGGGTGTGCTCTCCGGAACGCCCACTCAGGCAGGTGCGACAACGTTCTCCGTCACCGCGCAGAACGTCTACGGCGGGATTCGCTCGAGCAAGACCTCGAAGTTCACCGTCGAGATCTTCGGTGCACCGCAGATCACCTCCGGTTCGCCGACCGCTGCCCTCGTCGGCTCGCCCTACTCATTCACCGTCAAGGCGAGCGGATACCCGGCCCCCGACTTCGGAATCATCGATGGCGCGCTCCCCCAGGGCCTGTCGCTCAACTCGAGCACGGGTGTGATCTCGGGAACTCCGACCGAACGCCTCGCGGCCCCCGTCAGCATCACGGCCTTCAACGGTCTGGGTGAGGACTCGACCGAGGACTACATCGTGCTCGCTCAGTCCGCGACATCCACCAAGCTGACCCTCGATCGCAAGGCGACGCAGACCTACGGGTCTTCGACGCGAGTGACGGCGACAGCCCAGGTCACGCTCGTCGACGGCGCCCACCCCGAGGGCGAGGTCGTTTTCAGCGACGGCGAGAGCGAAATCGCGAGCGTTGATGTTGACGACAGCGGAACTGCGAGCCTCGTGCTCTCGGCAGGCACAAACGCGGGAAGTCACCCGATCACGGCTCGGTTCGTTCCCGACTCGAACGCGCTGCACGTCTCGGATTCGACGGCCACACTCACCGTAAAGAAGGCAACCTCGAAGTCGACGCTCACCCTGTCGAAATCATCGGTCAAGAAGAACACCACGACGACCGTGACGGCGAAGCTCACTGTCAGCGGTGTCGCCGAACCGACCGGAACCGTCGCCGTCTACGCGAATGGCAAAAAGGTCGCGACCGGCACGCTCGGGTCGGCAGGCACAGTGAAGATCACGCTGCCGAAATTCACAACAACCGGCAAAAAGAAGATTGTTGTGAAGTACGTCACGACCGCCAACATCGCTGCATCGACCTCGGCAACAAAAACGCTCACGGTCAAGAAGTAGCCAGCGTTCGGCGTGATCCTGCCAACGGTGCAGTGATCACGCCGAACCGCTCTCCGCGACTGCGAGTATGTCGACATGAGCAAAGAATCCGAACTTCTCGCCGCAGTCGACATCTACTTTCGCGCGCTCTACGCGTGCGACGTCGAACTGCTCGACGCCGTCTTCCACCCCGCGAGCAGCCTCTTCGACAACGACGAGGGAGTCATCACGGTCGACCCGTACCCCGCCTGGCGTGAGGTCGTCGCGAATCGTCAGTCACCGGCATCCATCGGCCAGGAACGTTCAGAAGAGGTCGTGCTTGTCGACTGGCTCTCGGATAGCGCCGCTGTAGTTCACGTGCGTCTGCGCGTGATCGACAGCGTGTTCGTCGATCAGCTTTCGTTCGTTCAGGGCGCCGCTTCTGAAGGGCACAGCGGCTGGCGCATCGTCGCCAAGGTCTGGCACCTCGAGAGCGTCGTCAGTTCCTAAGTTTTTCCAGCATTCGCGCCTCGTGCCGGTGGCCGATCGTCTCGTAGCCGACGACGATGACCGCCGGCGCGAGCATCACAACAATCAAACACAGACCAATGGATGCTCCGCCCGCAGCCAGCGCGACAGCGGTAAGTACGACAGCTGTAGTACCCACCATCAGCCCGATGTGAAACGGATCGAACTCGCCGAGCAGAAACGCGTACAGCGCGAAGATCGCGACGCAGAAGATCAACACGGGAATCGCGACGGCGAGCACCGCGCCGACGTTGCCCAGCTCGGAATGGCCCTCGATGACGTAGGCGGCGACGTGAAGCCCCGCACCGGTCGCCGCGATTGAGCCGAAGACGATCATGTGGCCGTAGCCCCAGCCCCACGCCTTTCCCCGGAACTTCGCGAGCACGTCGCCCGACGGCACAAGGAAGTAGTTCCACCACAGGCCAAAGGTGAGGCCAATGCCGGCGACGAGGATAAGAACGGCGTCCATCGTCCAACCGGATTCCTCGATCATCGCCGAGACTGTCGCGACAGTGCCGAAGATGCCCTCGCCGAGGGTGATGATCGTGAGCAGTCCGTAGCGCTCTGCAATGTGGTGCGGGTGCCAGGGTGTTCCGCTGGTTTTGCGTTCGGAAAGCACGGGGCCGGCCATCTCGAGCGCGAAAAGCACAAGCGAGATCGCCAGCGTGGGCAGCAGCTCGAGGCTCGTGAAGGCGACGAAGAGCCAGCCAATCTGGGCTATCGACACGTACCTCGCATAGCCGAGGGCGGTCGCGCGTCGCTCCGGGTCTTGCTTGGCAGCGCGCAGCCACTGCAAAACGAGCGCGACGCGCATCACCACGTAGCCGATCACCATCACCCGGTTGTCGAGATGGTCGCCGGCATCGATTGAGTGGAACAGCGCGGGCATACCCAGCGCAACGACGATGACACCGATCATCTGCACCATCGTTGTCACTCGATAGAACCAGTCATCGGTGTCGTAGGCGGAGGCGAACCAGGTGAAGTTGATCCACGCCCAGACGATCGCGAAGATGGCGAAACCGAAGGCCGCGAGGGCGCTGACGAAGTGCGCCTCGGCGATGAGGTGCGAGAACTGTCCCGACGCCTGACCGATCGCAATCACAAACGTGAGGTCGAACAGCAGCTCGAGCGGCGTCGCCGAACGGTGTGACTCGACGGGGTCGCGACCGGTCATCGTTATGAGGCGGTGGCGTAGGTTCTTCTCCGGCATAAGACTCATAGTGGCATGCGAGACTAGTGCCCGATATGTCTGATCACGACGAACCCGAACTCGCTGGCTACGAGCCCATCCCACCGCGCCGACGCCGGCCCGTGCTCTGGGTGATGCGCGTCGTAGTTGTGCTCGCGATTCTCGGTCTTGTGCTTCCCGGTTTTCTTGTGCCAATTCGCATGGCTGCCGCCACGGCAGAGTCAAGCTGCGGCGTCTACATTGCGCGCGAAGCACCCGGCTCGGTCGGCCAGTCGGTGCGTTTCGAGCTGTTCAGCCCCATCGGACCGGGCTGGAACTGCTACTCGATCTCGTTCGGGGGCGACGAAAGCCTGGTGCACCCGTTCGGGCTCATTCCGGTGAGTGTGTCGCCGCCGGTTGAAGACGGCTCAGAAGACGTTTAGGCAGCACCGGCGTTTAGGCAGCACCGTCGAACATCGACGTCACCGAACCGTCATTGAACACGGCGTCGATCGCCGTCGCGATGAGCGGTGCGATCGGCAGCACCGTGAGACGATCCCAACGCTTCTCGTCGGGAATCGGCAGGGTGTCTGTCACAACAACCGAGTCGATGAAGTCGCTCTGCAGCAGCTCTGTCGCTGGGTCGGAGAAGACGGCGTGCGTCGCGGCGACAACAACGCGCGTCGCGCCGTTGGCCTTAAGCGCCTCGGCTGCCTTGACGATCGTGCGACCGGTGTCGATGAGGTCGTCAACGATGAGGCAGGTGCGTCCGGCGACCTGACCGACAATCTCGTGCACCGAGACCTGGTTTGGAACCAGCGGGTCACGACGCTTGTGGATGATCGCGAGCGGAGCACCGAGCTTGTCGCTCCAGATGTCTGCAACGCGAACGCGACCCATGTCGGGGCTGACAACAGTGAGGGTCGAGGGGTCGAGAATCGCCTGGAAGTGCTTGAGCAGCACCGGCATCGCGAACAGGTGGTCGACGGGGCCGTCGAAGAAGCCCTGGATCTGTGCGGCGTGCAGGTCGACGCTCATAATGCGGTCGGCACCGGCGGCCTTGTAGAGGTCGGCGACGAGGCGCGCGCTGATCGGCTCGCGACCGCGACCCTTCTTGTCTTGACGTGCGTAGGGGTAGAACGGCGACACAACTGTGATGCGCTTGGCCGAAGCGCGCTTGAGGGCGTCAACCATAATGAGCTGCTCCATAAGCCACTCGTTTATCGGAAGCGTGTGTGACTGCACAACGAAGGCGTCGCATCCACGAACACTCTCGTCGTAGCGCGCATAGATCTCGCCGTTCGCAAAGGTGCGTGCGTCGGTGTGCACAACCTCGGAGCCGAGGTGCGCAGCGATGTCGTGCGCGAGCTGCGGGTGAGCACGACCCGTAACGATCACGAGCCTCTTTTGTCCGGTAACGGTGATCTCGGACACAGTGCCTGCTCTCAGTTCGTTTCTTCGGATGCTTCCGCTGCCGCTGTCGCCGCTGCGGATCCCGCACGGTTGGCCTCGACCCAGCCAGCCATGTTGCGCTGCGGAGCCACATTTATGGCCAGCGCGCCGGGTGCGACATCCTTGCGGATAACGGTTCCGGCACCTGAATAGGCTCCGTCACTAATCCTAACCGGGGCGACGAACACGTTGTGCGACCCAGTTCTCACGTGGGAGCCCACAACCGTCTTGTGTTTGTTCACCCCGTCGTAGTTTGCGGTGATAGTTCCCGCGCCGATGTTGGATTCGACGCCCACGGTTGTGTCACCGATGTAGCTCAGATGCGGAACCTTGCTGCCCCGACCAATCACAGAATTCTTTATCTCGACGAAGGCGCCAATCTTGCCGTCGGCTCCGAGATCGGTGCCCGGGCGCAGGTAGGCGAACGGCCCGACAGTCGCCCACGCGCCGATGACGGCGAGCGTTGCGTCGGTGCGCTTGACGGTTGCGCCCTGCTTGATCTCGCAGTCGACGAGCGTGGTATCCGGCCCAATAATCGCATCACGCTCGATGGATGTCGCGCCCTTCAGTTGTGTGCCCGGCAGCAGTTCGACGTCTTCACCAATTGTCACGTCGAGGTCGATCCAGGTGCTGGCCGGGTCGACGACCGTGACGCCGTTGCGCTGGTGGCCGCGCACGATGAGTTCGTTGAGGCGGATTGCAGCTTCGGAAAGCTGGATGCGGTCGTTGACGCCGGCGACGAGCCAGGGCTGGCTGACGGGTACGGCGGCGATTGTGGAGCCCGCGGTTCGCAGCAGGCCGACGACGTCGGTGAGGTACTTCTCATTCTGCGCGTTGTCGGTGCCAACGAGAGCGAGCTGCTCGCGCAGGGCCGCGACGCCGAAGATGTAGGTGCCCGAGTTCACCTCGGTGATCGTGAGCTCGTCCGCGGTCGCATCCTTCTGCTCGACGATGCGGTCGAGGCCGCCGGTATCGCCGCGCACGATGCGACCATAGCCGGTGCCGTCGGCGAGGAGCGCAGAGAGCAGCGTGGCGGTGGATGCTGTCGCGCGGTGCTCGGCGATGAGCTGCTCTATCGTCTGCGCGTCAAGCAGCGGAACGTCGCCGCTCACAATGACAACGTCGCCCTCGAACCCCTCGGGAAGCGCACCGAGTGCGATCTCAACAGCGCGACCGGTGCCGGGAACGTCGTCCTGGTCGACGATGATGAGCTCGGGCATCAGCCCGCTCATGGTCTCGACAACGAGGTCGCGTTCGTGTCGCACGACGGCGATGACGTGCGCGGGGCTGAGCGCGGCGGCAGTGGCGAGCACGTGTCCGACGAGCGGAACTCCCGCAATCGTGTGGAGGATCTTCGGCTTCGACGACTTCATGCGCGTGCCCTGGCCTGCGGCGAGGACGATGATGGCGAGGTTGGGGTCGGTCACGTGTGTCCTCCGAAAGGTTCAAGCCGGGCGAGCGGCGGCACGATCTGTCTGCGCCCCGCTCGTGAACGATTCTAAAGTGCGGGTAGTCGATAGGACGTTCCAATGGCCGACGGGCGAGATCTAATGGGTACTCGAAGAATCTGTGTTGCGATCGTCCGAGTGCCACTGGTCTGCAGCGTGATGGCGCTGGGTATCTGCGACCTTTATTTCGCGATGGACTCCGGGGACAATATATGGATTCTCTGCGATCTCGCCACGCCCTAGGGCCAGATTCTGCAAGATGCGTCGACAACTAACTTTCCGTTGGGCGTCGTGTGAATGATCCGACGGCAAAGGGATACGTCTACTCGCAAACAATCGAGGAGTGATGTGCGACAACGGAGTTGCTGTGGGGCGGGCTCGTACTGGCGGTCGGTGTGCTCGTCGTCACGGCCGTGCGCCGCTGGTCGGGTTGCGACACAGAAGCTTCCGCTTTCAGGGTTCCGCATGGCGTGTCGACCGGGGATTGAACTGATCGCCACAAGAACTGCGGCCGCGACAACGCCTGTCCGCGAAGTCGCCAATCACCGAAGAGCGCGTCGGCGAGGCCAACGCCGCTCAACACCACGAGCGTTATGAACACCACTATGGCCGCCCTTGGGTCTCATGTCATTTCTCTAGCTCGACGTAGTTGGTGACTGATCGAGCGAGAGGAACTTGCTCGAGGAGATGTTTGTTTGTAGCCCAATTCGACACCATGAACATAAGCAACGCAGGAAAATTGCTTGCAAGTTCAAGGCGCCGCCGTGGTCAAAGAGAGTCCAGATATTTAGCGGGAGTCAGTCTGGTCGTTGACGGCGCGTTCGTCATGCCCACCCTGTTTCAAGTCCCATAGGTCAAAGATCGCCTGACTTGGATCCGGGATGAAAATCCGCTTCGGCGGATCGGGCACGCTAACTATTTCCCGCACTTCTGATGCGCTGGCAGAACTGACCAAGAGGTGTACGAAGCTGTGCCGTGAGAGGTCGGTGAGAACTTTGCTGGAAGGGTGTTCCCAATTATCGGGAGGGTCCGCGGCCGTGACTGCATACAGCGCATTCGTCAATTTCTCCCACAGCTTCTCGGCTCGATTTTTGCTGGAACCGTGATGGGGCGTCGTAACAGTTCGAACAAGCGGCAAGAATCGTCGGTACGAGTTGAGAAGGTCGTAGATTCTGCCGCTATCTTCTGTCAACTCGGCGTCACCTGTACCGAGCCAGCCGACCTCACACTGCTGACCTTCGATGCTTTTGTCTCCGTATCGAAGGGTGTGAGTTGACGCCCTGGGTCGCTCTAATCCTGAGTACAAGGACATAGACGACGCGTTGGGACTCGTCCCCGACAAGACGTACGACTCCCGTAGTTCTCGGCGGCACGTTCTAAGCAGTTCCGCAACAAATTGAGTGTTTGACAACGCCGATTCTGCGTCCGCGTCCCTGATGCGCAGCTGGATCGCGAGCGCCGATACAAACTTCTCCCGATTCTCGGCAATGTCTCTTCCTACGTGCGGCACCAGCACCCAAGAATCGTGTGGCGAAGCCGGATCGGAGATACGCATGGGAACTCCCGCCTTCGTTGTCGAGCCGCTGTGCGTAGGCGACTGAGTCGGCGGAGAGTCAAAGCTCCATCCATCCGGAGCAGGCGACCCGTCTTCAGTACCCGTGACGTCGTCGTCGTCCGTTCCGCCAGCGATGACTTCGACGATGGTGGCGCCCTCATAGGATGCGCGCAACGTCTCCACCGGGTTCGCGATAAAGGACTCGTAGAACTCACTCATCGCGACATCCATGACATAGGTGGCGCACCACGACATCAAACGTTCGGCCGGGTGGACATGCGGCATGACAAACGTCAGCGCATGAAGCCCCCCTCCACGAGGAAACATCCGCTCGATTCCGTTGATGTGATCCGAGTCCGAGTGTGACAGGAACACGAGGTTGACGGGATGTCCCGACCACCAATCTGATACCCGATCGATCTCACGATCGCGCTCCCGATGATGACTCCGAAACTCACCACAGTCGTAGATATATCGGACGGTCTTCGACCCCGCTTCGTGATGGATTGTTACTTCGCCTATATGGAAGAACCCTTGTCCCACAGGCATTTGGCGACGCTCATGCGTGATCATCCCTCAACGTTAGCCCCGCATCAATCTGACGACTGCTCTGAGGGTGTGCCGTAGGGGGCCAACATGTCGGACGTACCGCATTCCACCGGGCGAGGAGTGAATTGTCAGCGAAGTCGCGTTGAGCGACCAGAGCAGATTTTGTGATTGCCGGGCTTCGATTGAAAGTTCCATGTACAACTCTTGGCATTGTCTAATTCGCGGCGGGCCGAGTGCCGCACGGGGCGCGAGGCCGTTGACCACGTAGACAAATACTGTGGCCGCGTAGTCGGAAACGAATGTTGGACTGGGTAGGAGATCTCGCGAGGGCGCCCTAGCGCTTGATCCGCTTTGTCAGCAGACTGTTAGGCATGGGGATGGCCAAGCGCGTGTGGATGGAAGCCCAAGAGCGCGGATGGGACTTCTCCGACGCTTTCGTCTGCGTGGACTGCGTAGACGACTATGCCCTTGCAGCGGCGATTAGCGAGGGCTCAGACGACGATCTGACTTGTACGTTCTGCGGGACCTCACCGGCGGCGGCGTTAGATGTTTTGACAGAAGCATTCGTGGACGGATTGTGGCGTGAACACGAAGATGCTGTGGAAGGCGTTTCGTACGACAGCGCTGAAGGCGGGTACATTTTTCTGGGTAACAACTGGGACACTTGGGACCTTGTCGAGCACTACGGCGAGGTTTTTGTCGGCGACGGACTAACCGAGCAAATGCAAAAGGTTATTCACGACCGAACATGGGTCGACCGGGATTTCGCATGGAGGCGACGTGATCAGGCGCTACGCGACGCGTGGAGCGTGTTCAGCCACGCTGTAAAACATCGAACTAGGTATGTCATCTGGATACTTCCGGACAGGGATGAGACTGAACGTCGCAATGAAGGTGAAATCCCTCCGGGGCAAATCCTCTACGACGTTGCGAACATGCTGGACGAACTCGGTCTGATTAGAGAGCTTCCGCTTGGCACGGAGGTCTGGCGGGCGCAAACGCACGCGGGCTCTAAATTGTCGGAGGGATCCACTGCCAGTCGGCTCGGCACCGCCCCGACGTCCAAATCTAAGCAACCGAACCGAATGAGCCCGGCCGGTATTCCATTGTTCTATGGGTCGGACGACAAAGCGACTGCTATGTCGGAAGTCACGCGGCACTTGCCCTCAGACAAAGATCACTGGACGATCGGCAGGTTTGAGGTCACAAGCGCTATCACGGTGGTCGACTTCACCGCGCTGCGTCCAATCTCCGTGTTCGATCCAGAATTCGGTCACCTGAATCGACAGGCAGCCTTCCTTCGAGAATTCGTGAGCGAACTGAGCCGTCCAATAGCTCCTAGTGACGAGCACATTGAATATGTTCCCACGCAGATCATCACCGAGTTTTTTCTGCGAGTGTACGAGACGGTCGGAATCGGCCGCGCGCGAATCGACGGCATTCGTTACCCATCAGCCGCCCGCGCCGGAGGCATCTCGGTCGTTCTGGACATCCCCAACGAGCGATGCGTTGATCGGGTGCCAGAGGGAGCCTCGTCGGCCGAACCACTCTTGATTTTGGACTCGAGCAGCGTCGAAACTTTCGACTTGTCGTGACTTGCTCGAATTTAGTCAGTGACCTCTGACTCCAAAGAACTCGCCGCGGCATTAGCTCATCTCTCGAAGATTTTCGAGCTGACCCCATTACCTTGTCCTGCGATGCACCGAGATCGCAGTCCTCTTCTTTGATTTACGATACCTACTTTTGCACGGTTTCAGCTCGTGTCAACGAAGTCAAGATTGTAGGCGCTCGAGGGTTGTCAATCTGCCATCACGGGTCGCGATTAAGTCTCCGCCCAATATCTCAGAAGGGGGTTGGGCTCAAAAACGAGCCGCGAGTGCGTCGGGAACTAAGCGCTGAGCAAACGGGTGGTCGTTGAGGCTGCATCGCATCCTCGGAACCTGGATTATTCAAGTTCGTGGCCTCGCGGAATAGCAACGGTTCAGTCTGTTACCGCTTGCCAGGCAAGCTCTTCCGGAATGACTTCAGCGTGATTCCGCACTAGGTAATCGCGCGCCTCCTCGAGCGTCACATCGCGACTCATGATGTCTTGGTAGAAGGCGAGACGATCCCTCGCTTCTTGGACGACCTCCGACCAGGTTTTTGCCCAGACCCGGATGCGGCGCGGCTGTTCAGGGGTCCCGTCCGATGCAAATACGATACCGAGCTCGCGGTTTGCCTGAGCGCGCTCTTCTTGAACGTCAGCATCAAACTCAGACGTTATCAGCCAAAAATCCCAGATAACGTCTCCGCCAGCGAATTGTGCATCCGCTGCAACGGTACGGGCGTAACTCTTGATCTGTTCAACCTCCTTCATGGTGGCAACGATCTTCGGCGCTTTCAATTCGATCACAAGGTGTCGAGCTCTTTGATATTCCTTGGCCTTTGCCGACAGCAGTAGGTCGACTCGTCCAACTCGTCCATCGAGGCGCTTGACCGTCTTAGTCGCTATGTCGTCACCAAGAATCGTCAGGTGTCGCTCTAGGACGAAGCTCAGTCCGCGCTCACTCGCCATCATGTTGAATTGCTCCCCGAACACCCAGAGCTCTTTTTCAAGAATTTGGTGAAGATGATCTCGCTCGCCGACGAGGTCGACGGTTTCGGGGTCGAAAACCATCAGCTCAAGTGCGCGAAGAAATTCAAGTCGATTCGAAATGTTGGTGTTGGCCTGAATGAGCCGAGACAATCCAGTGTGCTTGAGTAAGCGGTCAAAGTCTTGACGTTCTTGTTCGGGCAACCCGATCCACTGGTCAATGAGGTCGCCAACTCGCTCTGGCTGTTGTTGAAGCGATTCCTTCAAGAGGCCGAGGATGAGTTTCTGTTGGGGCTTCGCTGCCGGCACATGCTTGCTGATGGCTGTGGAGAGAACATCAAATGTCGCGCGTTCGACACTATCCTCAACGCTCCCTGGCTCACCCTCATACGGATAGGTGCCGTTCTCCTTCCACTTCCCGACCTGTTCTCGACGCCGTGCATTCCGGCGGCTTTCAAAATGATCGACGATTGACTCATTGGCCACAGCGAGCAGGCCAGCCAACTCAGATTCTTGCCCGACGCCCGCGAGCATCCACTGTCCCTCAAATTCGGGCATTCGAGACCACATGATGTAAGCGGAGTATCGGAAGTCCTGAGCTGGCGCGCGGTCGAGCGTATCGACAATCACCCCGTGCTCGTCTGTGAGCGCGACAGAGTTTCGCGCGGCCCCGAGCCACTCGATGATTCGTAGCTCGGCGTGCATCTCTGAGGACTCGTAAGTCCATCTCAATGGCAAAGACGTATCGTATTGAACGTTGTCAGACGGGCGAAGCACGGTGCCGTCGTATATGACCTCAATGTTTGGACGATCAATAAGGTATGGCGCAAACTCGACGAGAAGCGAACTGTAGGCGTCGTCACGGCCAAGTCGATCGAGCCCCTGTTTACCCGCGGAACGAAATACGGTTCCGGTAAGAGCATCGGTTGGCACCGGGCTGGATATAGACCACTGATCCACAGTTCCTGGTTCCGCAGCAATTGTTACGCGAACATGTCTACCTGTCGGGTTCACTCCGACCGACTCCCAAACGACGTCCGACCCGAGCGCGAACGCACGAAGCCGCCCGCGGCCAAACTTCCCGTGGAGCGGGCGATCGTCGGGACTTCGTCTAGTAATCCGCTTCCAGGAACCACCGATGTTACGAAAGCCAGACGACGCAGCTTCCGCCGACATTCCATGTCCGTCATCAGTGACAGAGACACCGTCAACGCCGTCTGATGAGTTACGAATCAGATCTACCGAGACTCGACTCGCGTCGGCATCGAGTGAATTCCAGACGAGCTCCGCGACGGCGCGCAGCGCATCGCCTTCGTGTGCGAGCCCTCGAACGTGATCGTCAGCAGCTACAAGTCGAAAAGTCTCCATAACGTAAGAGTGGCATGTAGCCCGGACATGGCGTGCATCTTTCGATTCACTTCGCCCTCAACGAGCGGTGAGGTCACAAGGCAAGCAGTGACTCCTGCTATGGATGGCCCTTGCAGTTATCGAAATCGGACGTGAGGGGTTCCGATAACGCCTAAGCCCCGCGCGAACACTCGGCTCGGACGCTGGTCCACCGCACCGCGTCTACAGACTAGCCAGCGGGTAGCTACACAAAGTTGATTGGCGACCCGCAATGTGAAGGAGGTCTACTATTCCGGCACGTAAATTCCAGGCGGTGTACTGGCACCAAGATCAAACGAGCTGGACCAGGTGTATATAGCTTTCTCCGGCTCGTGCAACCAAGTCTCTGCCGCAGGTACAGCGCCCATCGCGTAGAGCCCGACGTTGCTGGGATCGATCGCGTTCTCTGTGAAATCGGCGAAGAAGAACCGATAGTCCACTCCCCCTGAGCTCACGGTGTAGAAGGCCGGCAACAGCACAGTCTTCACGCCGTCAACCTCACGCTCATAGACAGCGGATCCGCCTCGCTCTTCTTGCCAGACGATGTCGCCGTCAGGGAAAAGCGAGAGCAGGTAGTTCAGTCCCCTGTCTATCTCGTCCGAATACTCAGAGCGCGCATACTCCGTGAACATTCCCTTGAGAGCAGCCGAGTCGTGAGCGTTCAACGCATCGACGATCTCGGCCATCCGGTCGTGCGACAGCTGGCCGTTATCTGCGACGAAGACCCCCGGAGGGCCGCTCGCGTCAGCATCAACCCCCTGGCCCCACGAGTGCTTTGCCATCTCCGGGCCGGAGTCACCCGCCTCGGAGATAGGAACCGCGCCAAGCACGTAAAGCCCGACATTGCCCGGATCAATCTCATTCACCGTGAAATCGGCGAAGTACAGAGAAAAGTCCGCTCCCCCAGAGCTCACCGTGTAACCCGACGACAACAAGGTGGCCTTCTTACCGTCATCCACATTTCCAGAAAGAGCTGGCGAGTACTTCGGATCAGTCGCAACGACATCGCCGTCTGGGAATAGCGAGAGGAGGTACTCCAACCCATCGTCGATCTCCGCCGAATAGTTGGCCCGCGCATCCTCGGTGAACATGCTCTTTAGCGCGGACGCATCATGCCTATTCAACGCGTCGACGATACTATCCAACCTCTCAAGCGACATCTCAGTGTCGCTCTTCCCGTCAGCAAGAAGACCATTAGGGATCAAGGCACACGATGCGAGAAGCACCACACTGGCGAGCGCGACAGCTGCCGCGGCAAGTCGTTTCACTATTACGTCTTCCTCTGGACGTGCGTGGTGCGGCTGCCTTGTCTGCACTTGACCGAGGCCACGTCGTTCGATAATCCGAACGTCCAGGGCGAGTTCTGGTCACCTTTCAGGCCGTTCGAGAACGCCTTCAACATACCGGGATTGTCGGAGAAGAGTTATCGGATCTGGTTGTGCTTAATTATCGGAACCCCTCTTGGCTCCGCCTCCAGGATTCGAACCTAGACCTAACAGCTCCAAAGGCTGTCGTGCTGCCATTACACCAAGGCGGACCGCGCGCGACTTTCGTCACATGCGCGGGTCAAGTCTGCCAGATAATGGACGGATGCCTTCCAACGACGAAGTCGACCGCATCGTTGATGCCTGGGTGCGCGAGCGCCCCGACCTCGACTTCGCCCCACTTCAGGTACTCAGCCGCGTTGCCCGCCTCGCGCGCCACCTCGACCGCGCCCGCCGCGCGGCCTTTGCCGCATCAGAACTCGAGTCGTGGGAGTTCGACGTGCTCTCTGCGCTGCGCCGCGCTGGCTCCCCGTACCAGTTGAGCCCCAAGGCACTTCTGCAACAGACGCTCGTCTCGAGCGGCACCATGACGAACCGCATCGACCGCCTCGTCGACCGCGAACTCGTCGAACGTCGCGCCGACCCGGGCGACGGCCGCGGCATCCTCGTTGTGATGACAACCCTCGGTCGTGAACGCGTCGACACCGCGATTGGCGAACTCGTCACGGGTGAAGCCGAGCTGCTCGACGCACTCAGCATTGGCGACCAGGAGAAGCTCGCGGGACTACTCAGGAAGCTCAGCCTCGACTTCGACTGATCACCAGTGTTCGGCGCCGTCGAGCGTCGTTGGTTTCGGGGCGTAGCCGAGTTCCGACCGCGCCTTCGAGAGGTCCAGCGTGCGCTCGAGGCCCAGCTGACTCACGGCGTAGCGCGTCAAGCGTGGCCTTCCACCCACAACTTTGTGCGTCGCCTCAAGTGCTGCCGCGACAACATAGGCGGCGCGATACGGGATGCTGCCCAGCGCGACGTCAGCGCGACCCTGCTTCGCCAATAGGTCGGTCAGCGCGTCACTCAGGAGTACGTCGCCGTCGTCGCCGACGTTGAAGATTCCGCGCGCCGGAGACTGTACCGCGAGCTCGATTGCGTCGACCAGATTGTCGATGTGCGTGAGAGTGTGCAGCACTCGGGCTCCGGTGGGCAGAAGCAGGCGCGCACCGCGAATGCCCGCCACGATGCGCGGCAGCAGGGTTGTGTCGCCCGGCCCGTAGACGGCGTGCGGGCGGAGGATCGCGACATCCAAGCCTTGGAAGAGCGTTTCGGCGAGCGCCTTCGACGTCGAGTAATTGCTCAGGTGTCGCGCGGCCGGCGGCGCTGACTCGACGCCGTGCACCGTAGGCGAGAAGGCGTCATAGACGCTCGAGGTCGAGATGTGTACGAACCGGGCGCCGCGAAAGCTGGCGATCACGGCGCGGGTTCCGTCGACGTTCGCTGCCCGGGCAGCGGACGGTGTCGCCCAGTCGTCGGCGAGCGCGGCCGCGTGCACAACGGCATCAACGGCGGGCAGCACTGGTGGCGAGGCGAGCAGATCCCACTGGCGGTACTCCCCCGACCAGCCGTTGGTGGTGCGCCCGAAACCGATGACCGAATGACCGCGAGCGGCGAGGGATGTCGCGGCAGCTCCGCCGACGAATCCGCTCGCACCCGTGACCGCGATTCTCATTGCAGGAAGTCTGCAACCAGGCGCGTCAGGGCAGCCCGATCGAGCTTGCGTCCACGACCGGAACGGGGAAGCTCGTCGATCACAACGATGTGGTCGGGCAGCACCGCAGCGTCGATGAGCCCGGGCAGCGCCTTACGCAGGGCGGGGATCACCGGATGCTCGCGGCTGAGCGCGGTCGCGGCGACAGTCGGCACAACAACCAGAACAATTGCGTCATCACCGAAGTCGTTGGGAATGCCGATCATCGCGACATCCAACACACCTTCGAGGCTTGCGATGACGGGCTCGTAGAGTCCGGGATAGACGTTGGTCTCGCCGCGGATGAACATGTCTTTGCTGCGGCCGGAGAGAATCAGGCGACGGCCGTCGATGCGCCCGAGATCGCCCGTGCGCACCTCGGTCAGCGGCGGCTTGCCGAGGTAGCCGAGGGCGAGACCGTCGCCCGAAAGCACAAGCTCGCCCGACTCGTCGATGCGAGCCTCGACGCTATCGAGCAGCTCACCGACATAGTCGCCCGCGTCGGTGAAGGTGAGCTTGTCGTTTCCGTCGGCGATCGCGACGGGAAGCATCTCGGTCATTCCGTAGATCGCGAGAACCTGGGTTCCGGGCAACTGTGCCGCGACGCGATCGAGCAGCGGACGCAGCACGGGCGCACCACCGAGCAACACGGCCCTGAGCTTCGGCGCCTTTGACGGCGTCTGCGCGAGCGACCGCAGAATCG
>Ga0247817_10000539_pt1 | contig 20945 bp, 18 predicted proteins | sample UWRJL212509R1_FD_178010 | JGI IMG/M metagenome (GOLD analysis project Ga0247817, IMG submission 178010) | Plant litter microbial communities from Arlington Agricultural Research Station in Wisconsin, United States - UWRJ-L212-509R-1 | ecosystem: Environmental > Terrestrial > Plant litter >...
AGGCAAGATCTCGTATGCATTATATCTTGTGCATCAGTATATCACCCTTGTTATTATACTGCCTTTTTTTATTGACTATGTTGGGCTGAGTTTTTGGGTAACGGTCGTATGTATCGCATTACCCATCCTGGTAGCATTAGCCGCAATCATTACCTATTGTATTGAAGTACCTTTAAGCCGTAAACTTAAGAGGGTTATGAATTATGATTTTCCAAGGTAAAATGAATTATTTTTATTCATATCATTTTATAATTCATAATTCATAATTTATAATTAACTTAAATGCATGTCTGAGGGTAAACATATATCTGTAGAAGCACGATTCGAGAGCCAATTGGAGCAGGCTTATCAGGCTCGTATGCATTCTATCGATGAAAGTTTTGTTGCTTTGCATGCGATCCTGAAAATGGCCAAAGCTGCCCGTCTTGTGCGGATCGTGGCCCGTACGCATACCTATCTGGGTTTGCTGTATATGATCCAGGGGAATTATTCAAAGTCTATTTTTTATTCTCAGAATGCACTCAAGTATTTTTTGCGTGTAAACAGTTTGAAAGATATTGCCGATGCCAAATTCAATATCGCAAGCTCACTCTATAAGACAGATAATTTTCATGAAGGTTTAAAGGGTTTGCTCGAGTGCAGGCAGATCTATAAAAGTATTCATGACCTGAGCAGCGAGGCACGTACCTTAAAGGCCGTTGCTACTATTTATGAATACTGGGGCGACATGGATAAAGCATTCTCCATCTATGAGGAATGTATTGCACTTGCCACTGCAAATGGTGATCTCGCCATGCTCTCGAATGTATACAATCCCTTATCGGGTTTGTATATCAAGCGCGGAGATCTGGAAACAGCAACGTTATTATCCAACAAAAGTATTGCTATTAAAAAGAAGATCCGTGATGAGCGCGGCCTTGCGTATTCTGTATATGGCAAAGGCAAGCTGTACATGGTGCAGGGGAAGTACGGCCTTGCTGAACGGCACTTTTTACAGAGCCTGGATCTCATGCAGACCTTTGCCGATAAACTGGGCGAGGGTATGGTGCTGAACAAACTGGGTTTGAATTACATCTGCAAGAAAGATTTTCTGAAAGCTGAAAAGACGCTGAAGGAAGCACTGGTATTGTCAGAAAAGAATAATATAAAAGTTATTTTATTTAAGAGCTATTACAATCTGTATCTGTTGTATAAAGCGCAGGACAAAGCAACGCAGGCACTGCATTGCCTGGAAAAATTTGTGGCATACAAAGAAAACACGGTGCATTCGCGCACATCGGATATCATAAAAAGTTATGAAGCCGCCAATGAGATCTATCGGTTGGAGAAGGATACAAAAGCGCAGCACGATTATCTGGAGATCGTTCAAAAGAAGAATACGGAACTGGATTCTTTTTTCTACCGTGTGTCGCACGATCTCAAAGGCCCCATTGCATCTTTGCTTGGTTTGAATACGCTGATCGAGATGGAACAGTTTGATGCGGCTGCGATGAAGTATTTTGCCATGTACAAAAAACTTTCTATGCGTATAGATGCGATCGTGATGGATCTCATCAACATTACGCGCATCAGCTCGGATAAGATCGTACCTACGAAGATCGACTTCAATACACTGATCGAAGATTGCATCAACTCATATGCATACTTCGATAATTTTGACCGCATAGAATTTAAAGTGTCGGTAGAAAAGCGCATCCGCTTTAAATCGGAGTGGGTGATCGTAAATACCATTTTGCAGAACCTGATCGAAAATGCGATCAAGTATATGCGTGAAGATGCGAAGCGCCCGTATATAGCAGTGCGTGTATATAAGAAGGAAGATAGATTGTGTCTTGAAGTAAAGGACAACGGGCAGGGGATCCCGGAAGAGTACCAGGGCCGCATTTTTGATATGTTTTTCAGAGCCAATGAAAAGGCCGATGGGTCCGGCCTTGGTCTGTATATTTTAAAGCGTGCGGTAGAGCGCTTGCAAGGCCAGGTAACGATGAAGTCTACACTTGGTAAGGGGTCGGTGTTTACGGTGAGTATTAAGGAAAGTGGTTTGTAAGATACTACCTCTCTTTAACCAAACCAAGGTTTCTGTTATTCAAGCATACTATGTTACTGAATTGATCAAAGGGTTTTAAATGCTTTGCTGTTTATTGATACAAAACCTTGGAGGTTTTCTTAATGATGATGTTCGTATTGTAGATGCCACTTTTTTAACCAAACCTTATAGGTTTTCTTACCTGTACAGCTTTTGTATTAGACTGCACCAATACTTAAAAAATCTTCTGAGGTCATGGATATAAAACCTATAAGGTTTTTTTATTTTTCAACTACCTCTCTTTAACCAAACCAAGGTTTCTGTTATTCAAGCATACTATGTTACTGAATTGATCAAAGGGTTTTAAATGCTTTCCTGTTTATTGATATAAAACTTTGGAGGTTTTCTTAGAACGCCGCTATCATTTCGAATTTTATTCTTTATAAAAAAGTATTAAAACCTAATACGCTTTCTTCTTCATTCAGACTACACGCTTCTTCTGGTTTCTCGCAGATGTATTTTATAGTAATGAAGTAATTGGCACCGATAAAAAAATCACACAGCTTTTCAATGATGCCATGTTTGGACCCTTTATGCTGAAAGTCTTTATGCACATCATTTGGCATCGGGCCAATTTCAATATAGAGATCTGTTTCTCCATCGTAAGCAATATTTCCTATAATAGAGTTTATGCCAAGTTCCATATCTTCTAAGTTAGGTGAGATGGTTGTATTGTTAATACTAGATGCTTGTAACGTAATATGTACAGGCACATTGATGATTATTGATAGACATTTTTCTACTTTTTTTAAATCATTTCTGAAACTATATATATGGGGAAGTAAGCATAAGAAGAGGTATCCACTGATTTTGTCAATGCTATTGAAGATTGGCCAGCATCCTGTTAAGAGGTCTGATTTTTTTTGATTTAGAATTGGATGATCAAATTCTTCAGACACTTGTTGGATTAGAATTTTAAGCTTAAAAAATTCTTGTTCGAAAGGTAAGAAAAATAATCGCGCATGCTTTTCTTCTTGTCGAAACCTATGCATTGCTTCAATTACATCAAGTGTATTTATAGTATTATAATTATTAATATGGGAATGGAAAATAAATTCAGGTAGACCGTCGTATATCCCATCTCTGTTTGCATACATGAAAAGAAGTTCTTCTTTATTTTCAATAATGTTGAATGTAGAAATATCTTTCCTGTAGCTTCTTTTAGATCCCCCCATTGCTTGGAAAACTAACTGACTTTCGTATATGCCATTATTTAATAACGCCGATGCTAGTATCTCAGTAGAGTAATCTGAATGGGAATTTTGTACAGATTCTTTTAACTTATTTATAATAGTATAATCAAACATGTTCGAAGGTTTTAAGGAAGAATATTTTCGTCAATCCAATAATATTTTTCACCGTTAGATATGAATAAATATCTTTGATCTGATTCAATAGTATAAAAATTCCTGAATATTATATTTAATTTTTCTAACGTATCAAATAAGTTACTTGATGAGATTTCTTTATTGTCAAATATATTGTTAAGATAAATTTTCTTTAATAAATTGTTAGAGGTATTGTATCCACATGTTTCATAGAAAAAATCTGCAAGTGTTGGGTTTTTGTAATGTTTAGTTGAAATATTTAAATATTCTTTAAATATCTTTTGAATAGACTTTTCAGTTGAGTTTTTATTGTCACTAGATGGGTTTTTAAGGAGTGTATTTAAATTTATCTTTTTAAATACAACGCAGATTTCTTCATATTCATGATTAGTTATAAGAAGTTGTTGCGTGTAATATTTTATTCCAGAGTGGTTGTTTTTTGGATAAATAGTGTATCCATCAATAAAATAATTAAAATTTATATTTTTGCTGGCAATTTCTAAATTTCTGGGAAGCGTTGTATACATATTATAGTATCGCTCAAAATATTTATTTGATGTTGAATTGAAAACACTCGAGCTATTAAAGGTTGATTGTATTTCATTAATCGTTATTTGATTGTCTTGATTGATTTGATTTACAAGGCTATCCAAAGCTATTTTCAAATAACGGCTTTCAAGTTTTGTTCCTATTGTTGGAAATAGAATAAATCCTTGAGTTATAGATTTTTCAGGAAAATCAAGACAATATATATTGGCATTACCTGTCTCGAGAGGTTTGAATCCATTTGTGTAAGCCTCTTCTGTTAAGTGCATTTGGTAATTCCTTTTTATTGGCGTACTTTTTTCTCCATATTTTTTCAATATTAATTTAGCTTGAGTAACAAAGGTTGAATATGATGCCCCAGAAGAAGAATATGGTTGATACAATATTAATTTAGTGTTTGTCATTACTAAATCACTAATTATTTTTTCTGATCTTGCCTTGTATGTTTGATCATTTGCATTTTCATCACCTTGACTACTTATTACAATGAGTATATTGTTTTCTCCTGAATGATTTTTAAAAAACAATGATGCTTGGATTAATCCATTTAGAATATTTGAGTTTGTTAATTGTTTTTTTAATTGAATACTTTCTTTTGTAATGCTAATCAGAGAAGATAATACTTCGCTATACTTGTTCTTTATTATTACTTCATTTGTACTACTATTATTGCAATTGATTATCCCAAATGAATAATTGGGTTTGTTTTTTGAATCCAGAAATATATCTAAGTCTTGTAACGATTGGATAATATTTGTGTAAAATTCTTTGGTGTCATTATTGAAATTTAAAGCAAAAATTATATTCGTCTTTTTAGCATTTTCTTCCAGAGTGCACAAAGTGGAATGGTTTATTTTAGTGCCTTCAGCATTATATATATATGCATTATTGTTATTAAAGGGTTTAATAACAGTTCCTGTATGAATTAATGTGTAGTTTATATTATTTTTTATTGTAGTTGATTCATCAAAAAAAGGACTACTAATCCAAAATTTAGTATCAATTTTACAATCTTCTTGTTTTATTGGCGTGCTTGTAACTAAATTATTTTCAAAGTTGATGGCATGATTTTTAGCTGGAAATAAGAGCTGATGAGTTGTGTCTGAAATGTTTAATGTATTAGGGCTAATACATAACCTTGAACTCCATTGTTGTATATAACCAGCATCAACCCATCCAAGTATTATTTCTTTTGAATTGCTTGTTGAAAATGAATTGTTTTTTCCGACTAACCATTTGTTTTTGTTTTTTTTATAAACAAAAACGATTTCATTTAATTTTATTTTTGATCCTGTTATTATATTTTTTAATTCTGGATCGCTATAAGCAGGTATCCATTTGCCATCCCAATTATTAAATAAATTTGGAAATAATTGTGTGCCATTTAACATCGTTAAAAATTTTAACGCTTGTTTATTTGATTCATCTAAAATACTCTTTGAATTTAATAATAGGTTTGATCTATTAATCCACCCGTAATTTTCGACCTTTTCAGGCTCTTTAAGAATATTTTTTGATTTAAGGATGCTTGAATTGTATTTTATTATTTCAAGCATTTCTCCAGATGTTTTTAAAACAAAAAAACTATCTAAAAAATTGATTGTTTTGCAATGTACAGATTGATTAGGATCTTTGTAGGTGATATTATTGTTTTTATCTGAATAAACAATCCAAATATTTTTAGTCGAAATGTTATTTGATGTATTTGCTTCAAATGGTATTTCGTATTTGTTTGGTATATACTCTACTTTTTTATCATATTTGTTTTTAAAGATATTTATTTGAGCAAATAAATAAAAAGGCATTAGGATAATTAGTGTAGTTAATAAAATACAGCGCATTGTTTATTGATTTGGTATGATTGAAAATGTGAAATTGGAAGCTATGAATGATTTATTGTTTAATTTGAATTTTTTGTGTGCAGTTTGTTTTAGGATTTATTTCTAAAACAACTTCTTTGATTATTATATCTGAATTGATTTGCAAACCTTGACAATAACTATAGAAGTCTGATTCTTGTTTAGAATTAATAAATACGGTTGTTTTGGGATTAGAACATAAATATTTCTTTAATAAGAAATTGTAATTATTAATAAAGTTGTTTCCGTATGACATTTCTTGGAGTAAATCTTTGAATTCGGTTTTGTTTTTCTCTTCAGCTTTTTTGGCTCCTTTTTCCTTAGGCTTTAATATTATATTTTCAGTTATTTTATAAGCAGGTTCAATTGTGATTGTATGCCGTTTAGGATGCTTGGGGTTTAAGTTTGTTAATAATAAAACTTCATATGTCCCAGGCTTATTATATGAATAAAATGTTTCTGCTGATTGCGATTCAATTTTTCCTATACCATTGAAATACCATTCGCACCATGTGATACCTTTTCCTATTGTTTTAAAATGGACTTTTTGACCTGTTATTGCTGATTTGTCACCATAAATTGAAACGTTTAAATTTTGGTTTTTAGGAGAGTTTTGTTTTGTAACATCAATAATAAAATTCTTTATATTAGTTTTATTGATTGTTACTCGAACTTTGTATGTTCCTGCTTTTGTAAATGTATATTTTCCAGAAGGTTGCTCAACTTTATCTCCATTTCCAAACTCCCAAATAACAGAAGTCGTATTATCTGTACTATCATAAAAATTGACCGCTTCGTTTGTTGAAATTTTTTTAGGGAAAATATCTGCATGAATGTTTTGTTCTCTAAATATATATTTAGAGAACAAAATTACGCATGCTATACTAGTATATATAACAATTGTTATAAGTAGTAATTTTTTGCTCATTATTATTCTTTTTTATCAGTGATTTGAAGCGCTTCTTGGAGTGTGATATTATTTTGATTTTGCTGAAATCCAATTTCACATTCGCTTAAATTCTTTTTTAGAAAATCGCAATTGTTAATTGTGTTCCAAGTGGCTTTTTTATCATAAAATAAGGTGCTATAAAAGATATTTGTTAGATAATAAATGCTAGAAATTGACTGTTCTTTTTTTGTATGATCATATGACTTTTTTATTTCATTTAATTCATATGAAATGCTGCTTTCTATATAGGATTGATTGTTTTCTTGAGTGTATTGAGAAAGAAGTAGTCGTAATGTGTCAATGTGTTTTTTCTTGAATATTTGGTCATGTTGTTCTGATTTTTTTTCTTCTATTCTATCTACAATCAATTTTGCCCCTTGAATTTCTTCATGTGTATGATTGTTGAAAAATATAAGAACAAATACTGTTGAAAATAAAACCCATAAGCATATCAAATAAATGTATTGAATGGTTTTTTCCTCGGCACTTATTTTGAATATTTTCATATGAACTTAGTTTCTGTTTTTTAATTTTTGATTCGCATTGCCACAGTCCTGTAGCTTATTTTTTAGATTATATTCTTCTTCTTTATATTGATTAAGACTTTTTTTTGCTTCTATACTTTTTTCAACATCTAATAAAATATTTTTATATAGTTCAAAATCATTTGTTCCTGATTTGTCTAAATCTTCAATTTTTATAATTGCTTCATTTTTTATTTGTAGAATTTTTCTTTCAAGAGCAGCTTCATTATCAATTAAATTTGTGTTTAATATTGTTATGAAATAATTTATACTGTCAATCCTGTCCGATAATAGTGATTTATTTATTTCATAATGCTCTAACTCTTCTTTTTTGAGCTTTAATGTATATGTGAAATGTTTTGTGGTTTGAAAAAATAGTAACCAACAAGTTAAAGATACTATTACTAGTGAAGTGAAATATCCTAAAAAGACTAAATAGGAATAAATGATTTCTTTATGGTTTTTGGCTTTCATTGTATTTTTTATTAGGAGCTAGTCTAAAATACTCCAACGTTTTTTAGGTTGTTCTTCTTTAATTTGAATAAGTTCATGAGTAACAACCATATTTTCTCTTCGTTGCCCAATAAATTCAAGTGTATTCATTTTGATCCAAATTTTTTCAGTAACATTTAAATAATAAAGAGCCATCTCCATGGATTTATTAATTTCATTATGATCGTAAGGGATAAAGCTTGAAGAAAATAGAATATCTTCAAATTCCTTTGGAGTCAAATCCGTCCATTCAAATATGTACTTCAAAAATTCTTCTTGTTCATTTTCTATAAAGCACTGTATTGAATTATATTGATTAAGAGCTAAAGAAGCTACATGGCCAACAACTTTAATCGGTTCATTTTCGAATAGTTCATTTGAAAATGAATAGCATGTACTAGATATATATGATAATATATTTTGACAGAGTATTGTTATGTTTTTGGATAGTGTCGAATGTTTGTTTTTATCCTGTACCTTTTTAATAATTGATAAAGATGTATTTTGTAGATGTGTCATACTTTTTTTAATTGAAATGTAATGTTCAATTAATTTTTTGTGACTATTAATGCTGGTGCACGGCGGAATGTAGTTTTCTTGAATGCACGTTTGCCCATCTTTATAAATAATTTTACCAAGTACAAGATGGAAAGCCCCAAGGTTTTGTAAATTAATTTCTGTGTTGGGAATGATATCAATGGTATAGGTTATATCTGAATATGGGTGTCTTGGAGGATTCTCTTCTAGTGATGGAGTTCCAATTGGTGTTCTTTGATAAGGATTTGTAATTAAAATAATATAAAATGTATCTATCGTATTCGCGTTTTCATGAACTTCTTTTGTTATGCTTAATGGGATTCCATTTTGTGAGTCATAATTTATTTTAATGCCTCCCATTGTAATGGCATAGCATCTCTTTAATATGATTGAGAAAAAAGATTTGTTTTCTTTTGTAATACTAATTTCAAATGAATTTGTAGAGTCGTTGCATGGAAGTAATCCATAATTGTAAGTAGTTATATGGTTAGAGGTTGCATCTCTAACTAAATCTGTTATGTAGTTGTTTGTATCAATAAAATGATCTTTTGATATTTTCATTCCATCAATCCAGTTAACTGCAAAATGTTTAATTTTGAATAGCATACATATTTATTTTAATCAATAAAATTCACTCTCTTACACACTATTGTTGTGTTGTTCTCTGTTAATTGATTTTCTTCAATTGTTTTTTCATAATCAATATGTTTTTTGATGCTAAATAATTTCGGCTTGATGTAGAAAACCCATTCGTCTAATCGGTTATTTATATTGTTGTAATGGATCGGGCTTTCCGAATATTTAATGTTGTGGTCATGAATAAAAAGTTGAAACCAATCTCCAAAAATGAAATTTGAAGGCGCTTTGGCTTTAACCTTTATGAACGCTTTGTCATTGACTTGTTTGCTTAGTTCTAATTCTATTATGATTACTCTTTCAATGGTATCGGCAGTGAAAAAGTCTTCTTTGTAATTGGTGTTGTATTTCCAAGTTTTAAAAATTTCAATCGGTATATGAAGCATTGCATGGTATGTCCAATTTAAAAATATAGGTATTGTAATTGTATATGTACATGTGCTTGCTAAAAGTCCATAATCAAACTCGCTAAACAAATTAAACAAAATTGAAAATAAATAACTACCTGTACAAAGTGCTATCAGTGTAACTAGACCTATCATTATTTTATTGTATGATTGATTTGATCCAGTAAAAAATGAATTGATTTTGTATGTGTAATAAAACCCCATAAAGAAAAAAAATATTTGTGTTATATTATAATATAGTGGCATAAAGTCAATGCCTGTGAATGTTAATAAGCCAGGTAGAGCTATACAAAAGATTGATACTATTGTGAAAATTATCAGGTCCTTATTGCTAACAATTTGATTTTGTTTGTTAAGTATTAATGTTGTTATGCTTAAAACAATTGAAATTATAGGCAATAACATATAGCTGACAAAGATGCTTTGCAGTTTCATAAATATAAATAGTGGTAAATAATATTGAAGTTATTCCGTGATAAAGAGAGTGAGGAAAAAATCACGTTATAGATTTACATTACAATGTTAGTGAAAAATAATTTTTCTTGTTCTAAAATTCCAAAATATTTTCTTTAACATTTGTAAAGTAATTATTTGTAATATTTCATTTATACTTGCACTAACAATCATATGTTTTTTAACCGTTGATTATAAATATGATTGTTAGTTGAATTTTCTGTTTTATATTTTATTTAGATAATTATTCTTTTTTGCTATGGTTGATTGTCTATTTTAATTCATTTGTTATGATCAGTTATTTAAATATTAATGAAAATACTCGCGTTGCTATTCGTATTTCAAAATCGTATGCAAACGAATATAGAAATGAAAAGTTAGGTGTTTCTCATTTGCTGAAAGCGCTTATGCATAAGGATTCTGGGCTGCATGGTTTTATGAAATCAATACACAAAGATATTGCTTATATATCCGAATGGGCTGAAGTTCGAATTTCTGATTATGCAATAAATGCAAACAAGTCTGATTCCGATTTAATACCAGATGAGTTTTTAATAAAAGTTTTTGAAGAAGCTGACACGGTTCGTTTAAAAATTGGGTTGGATTTGATTGATCCCATATGTTTGCTTATTGCATTGGTAAAGCCTAATTGTGGGTATACTTCAGAACAATTGAAATCACTTTCAATTCGGGAATCTGAAATTATGGAAGCATATATAAGTGTTGCTGGAATCAATCGGGCAATGCTAGAACATTCAATTCAAGGAGATGTATCAGTTGTTAAAGCCAATACAGGTGCTTTATATAGTTATTGTATTGATAGAAATTCTAAAGCGAAAGAATCTAAAGTAGATCCGGTCGTAGGTAGAGATGGAGAAATTAATAAAATGATAGAAATATTGGGAAGAAAAAATAAACCAAATGTTTTATTAATAGGAGATCCAGGTGTTGGTAAAACAGTTATGATCGATGGCTTTGTTGAAAAAATAAATTTATGTGCTGTACCTTCTTTATTAAAAAACTGTATTGTTTTCGAATTGCAAATCGGTTCTTTATTAGCTGGTGCAACATATAAAGGAGAAGTTGAAGATCGATTTAAAAAAATTATAGCTGAATTGAAGAGTTTTGAAAAGGCAATTTTATTTATTGATGAGTTACATACCATTATTGATAATAAAGGATCTTCAGGAAATGGAATTGCAAATTTATTAAAGCCGGAGCTTGCTAGAGGGGAATTGACAATTATTGGTGCTACAACGAAGGAAGAATTTCGGAAATTTATTGAGCCCGATATTGCATTTAATCGTAGGTTTGATACGTTGATGATTTTTGAGCCCGATTTTGATACAGCAGTTAAGATGATACAATCTTTAGTTCCATCTTATGAGAGACACCATGGAATTCGTATTGGAGCAAATGTGATATGTGATTCGGTAAGGTTGGCTAAAAGATATATTAAAGAAAAAAGCCTTCCTGACTCAGCATTAGATTTAATTGATAGAACCCTTGCTGCTGTTAAGTTGATGAACGAAACTTCAACAGAAGTGATTATTAGTATTGAAAAAGAACTTGATAATTTAATTGATTCCAGAGCGGAGTTTTCAGAAGATTTTTTAAAAGAATTGAAATGGCTTCATAGATCACTTATAAATAAAATTAGTCCAGTTCTGCTAAGTCAGCTTGAAAATCATAAAAATATTTCTATTGAAGATGACGTATTGGTTGTGCAACGTGAATTAGAAGCATGTATTGAAAAACTATTTTTATTTTCCTCAATTAAAAAGAATGAAATAACTACCAATGATATTTTATCAATAATTTCTAATAAGACAGGTATTCCAATAGGCAAAATTCAAAGTGAAGAGCGAGATAAATTGCTCTCAATGGAATCTCAACTTCAAAAAAGAGTAGTAGGCCAAGATTATGCAATAAAAGTACTTTCAGATACAATAATTGAATCTAGAAGTGGTATAAATAAACAGGGCCAGCCTATAGGGGCATTTTTCTTTTTGGGCCCCACTGGAACTGGTAAGACAGAATTAACTAAAGCTATAGCCGAATTTCTTTTTAATGATGAAAAAGCGATGATACGGTTTGATATGTCTGAATTTAAAGAAGAACATTCTGCAGCTTTGCTTTATGGTGCACCTCCTGGTTATGTTGGTTATGAAGAAGGTGGGATGTTAGTGAATAAGATTCGACAAAAGCCATACTCTGTTGTGTTATTTGATGAGATAGAAAAAGCACATAATTCCGTTTTTGATGTTTTTTTGCAAATAATGGATGAAGGAACGTTGCATGATAAACTTGGTAAAGAAGGTGATTTTAGTAATGCTATAATTATTTTCACATCAAATATTGCTAGTGACTGGGTTGTTGAACAATATAATAATGGCATTCAGCCTTCTTCACAATCATTGATGAATATTATGACGAAGAACTTTCGACCTGAGTTTTTAGCACGTATAAGTGAAATTATTCCTTTTGCGCCAATTTCAGAAGAGCATGTTATTCGTATTCTTGAAATTCAATTAGTTTCCTTAAATCAAAGTCTTATAAAGCAAGGCATTTTATTTGTTTTAAAAGAAGACGCTAAAAAAGATATTTCATTTTCTGGATTTACTCCATCGTATGGAGCTCGACAATTAGGGATAGTAATCCGAAACAAACTAAGAAAACCTATTGCAAGGATGTTGGTTTGTGGGGAATTAATTAAAGGGGATATGCTTGAAGTTGACTTGCAAGCAAACGGTGAAATGCGATTCACTGTTAAACGTCCAAATAACAATATTGAAATAAATGAATTTGAAACTATACAGGAAGAGAATATTAACTTTAAAAGATAAAATTTATGTATGACTATGGTATTGGTGGTAATGAAGTAAAAGTAGATGCTTCAGAAGCAATTTCAGACATTACAAATAATAAGACCTTGTTGGTTCAAAAACTTACGGTGAAAGATGCAATAAAGCCAGAGGCTGTTTATGATCTTAAGACGGTAGAAGATGTGTTTGGTCATTTCCAACCCAAACAATCTGTAGATTTTTCAATGAAGGATGGATCCGTTAAATCAGAGGAGTTCCATTTTTCTAATTTAGGAGATTTTGGTGTAAAGAGAATTATTGAGGAAAGCCCATTTTTGACGGATTTAAATTCTGATGTAGAGCAATACACAAAGATTGCAAAACAATTTAAAAGTAATAAAGTACTCCAGTCTGTTGTTGCAGATCCAGAAAGCAATAAGGCTTTAATTGCTGCATTATCTGCATTGTTAATAGAACTAAACGCTCAAGACTAATTTATAAAGCTATGGCACTTCAAGAAAATAATGTACAGGAATCTTTAGAGATTGTTAAAAAAGAACACGCGAGTTCTCAATTAGAAAATAATATTTCTAAACTTGAAAAGGTTGGCGGATTTTCATTTGTGGAAAATGTTATTGATGGCTTGCCCAATATGAATCCACAACGGAAGGCTCGTAAAAATATCTTTTTGTCTGATCCTGATAAAAAAAATGATAGAGAACAACTAAAAAAGAATTTAGCTACTTGGTTAGGTGTACTTTCGAATGCTTCTTCAGTAAGTGAAATTGTTGAAACAAGCGAATTGAAATCAAATGAATCTTACTTGTTGTTGAATAAAAATATAGGTTCCGCACTTACTGCGTTTAAAGAATTGGAACAAAATTACAGATCTGTAGCTTTATTCTATAAAAACACAGAGTCTGACAAAATTAAAAATCTTACCATTTTAAATGCATCATTAGATCAGGTTACGGATCTCGATAATACCCGTTTTATTGATTATGTAGCAGATGAATTGAAACAAAATTACGACCGGCTTGATTTAAGAGAAAATTACTCCTTGCTTGTGATTCCTGGTTATATGGGAACGAACAAGGTTGTAGAGAAGTGGTCAAAGATTGCTCATGAAAATAAAGTTATGCTTGTTACGGATTTTGCAAATCTTGACAATCCAGACGATGTAGTAGATTTATTTACTGACGGTAATTTTACTGGAGGGGATTCTTATAAGTCAAATACTATTATGACATGTAATTGGATTGTGGGGAGAGGTAAGATAGACCAGGTGGGTGAAGAAGAGGATCTTTTTGTTCCTCCATCAACAGCTCTTGCAGGTAAAATGTATTATACAATGATGTCTCAGGTTACTGCAGGTAAAAAACATGGTAGTATAAATGAAGTTGATGCAGTAAATTTTGATTTAAAGAAAAGTGAAATTTCTCATCTTGAAAAAATGGGCTTAGTGCCCATGGTGAATGAATACGGTAAGGTAATGGCTTTTTCAGCTAAAACATTATTTAATGGTGATAACCTCGGCTTGCAAACCTATTCAGTTGTTCGGGTCTTTGATTATATAACAAAAGTACTTTTTGATTTTTTAAATAGACGTGCATTTGAAAATTGGACTTCTAAGTTAGAAGGAGATTTACGAAGTCAGATAGTTAAATTTTTAGATGGAATTCAAGGGCCTGACCGTTTAATTGAAAAATTCAAAATTTTAAAATTAGAACAAGATCCGAATCAAAAGGATCGTGTTTTGATTGATATACATATCACTCCTTATTTTCCAGCTAAAAGTTTTGTGGTAAAACTTGATGGACAAAAGGGAGATGAGGGGGCTTCATGGAACAGCGAGTACAAACAATCATAAATTTCTTCTTTTTCTTAAACAATTAAAATTAACCAGCTATGGCTTTTAGAGCAGAATTAACAATTGGAAGCACAAAATACGATGTATTAAATTGTGCATTTAACATGAGCAGAGATACAGATCCAAAAGGAAGACCATCATCTAATGTATATGGTGGACGAATTACTTTTGAAGTAGAATCTACTGCAGATACAACCATAATCGAAAATATGGTTAATAGTCAGTTTAAACCTTTTAGCGGATCCGTTGTTTTCAAAAAAACAGATGAAGATGCAAAGATGAAAGAATTGACTTTTGATAATTCTTATATTGTTCATTATTCTGAAGGTATAGATGCCTCAGGAGTAAATCCAATGACAACCAAATTCACAATCTCTGCTGAGACAATCAAGCTTGGGAATGCTGAACACGATAATCGTTGGCCAAAGTCATAATATACTATTGAATTACTATTCTATACTTGTGTTTATGTTCGCTGTATAAAATTTATGATGCACAATCGTAGAATAGTATTATTTGATATTTCATTTGATGCGGACAGTATAACTGTCCTCATCTTTTATTGTATAAATATTCATGCATGTTAAAAGACTATTATAAATTCCCGTTAGATTTTAAAAAAGTTTTTAATCAAGAAGCGCTTATTAAATGTGAAATAGGAGAGTCTATTTCACAAAATATTCAGTTGATTATTTATAGTTTCAATGGCGAACACCGATACAATTATAGTTTGGGCTGTGAGATTTGGGAGCTTGATTTTGATCTAATAATGCATATACGCGTGTGGGAAGAAAGGTTAAGAAAATCTTTATTGAATGCCATTGTTGAAAATTTAACGAGTATTGAACATGTTGATATTGAAGTCAAGGTTTCGGAGGTTGAGATTCAAATTCAGAGAAAAGAGTTTCCTGGAATTAAAAGACAGGTTGATATTTATTTAAAAGCAATAATTAAACAGACTGGTGAAAATTATCGTTTTCATACGTATCTGTATTTAAGTCCTATTGCAAGCTAATAAATTTTTATTATGGAAAAGAGTGCCACTTTAATTGAAGAACCTAAAGCTCGTATGCTTAAAAATATTGTGCGTCTTTGGGGAATAAAAAATACAGATGAAATTGATCCTTTAGTTAAAATTCTTGTAGATGCATTGGCAGGAGAGGTTTATAAAACCAACCAAGAAATTTTAAATTTTGATACACGTATTCTTGAAAAACTGGCATTGCTGCTAACCCCTGTTCCGTTTAGTTTGCCGAGTTGTGCTCATACTATTGTTCATGCAATTCCTAATGAATCGAATGAGATGATTTCTTCAAAGACCAGTTTATCCTATGTTACAAAGCAACAAGTCAGCAATACACTCAAAAATATATTTTTCACTCCTGTAGTAGATACACAAATCATACAGGCTCATGTACAATATCTATATTTAAATAATTGTTTGTTTGAATACAACGGTTATGAAAAACAGTTGAAGTGTAAAGGTATCAATAGAACGTTTAATTCGAATGAATTATGGCTAGGTATTAATGCTCATTCTACCATTGATTTTTTTAATGGTATTTGTTTTTATTTTCAACTTTTGGATTTTAAATACAACAAACAATTTTTTTCGATGTTGAATACTGCAAACTGGTATTTTAACGATATTCAAATCAATACCAAACAAGGATTTTCAGGCAAAGAAGTTAAACAGAAGGATGGGATATTACAGAATCTGGATTCGATGTATAGTATGGAACAAGATGTTTGTAATTTTTATCACGAACAGTTTATAACCATCGACGATATAAGCCTTAATTCCATTGATCTAGAAGCTTCGAAAAAATACTATCCAGAAGTGTTTATTAATCATTTTTCATCAGCGGAATTATCTAAATTAAAGCAGCCGTTAGTATGGTTAAAAATTGAAATGCCATTGCCAATACGCGATCATATTTTTAGTGAACTATCTGTACATACGAATGCTTTCCCTGTTATTAACAGACAGCTAAAAGAATTGAGTCATCGGTTGAGGGGGATTACGAATATCATTCCAATTCGAACGAATGCGGATGAGTTTTTCCTTTCTATGGAATCAGTTACAGACAGTGTAGATAAGAAATACAATCCAATTCCTTATTCGGATGGACATACTTCTGCTAACGATTGTTATGTATTGCGTAAAGGGGGCACGGAGCGTATGGATTCAAGATCTGCGAAGGAGTATTTGCATTACGTGTTGAATCTAATGAAGGATGAGGCTTCTGCTTTTGCAAGCTATGGTACAGATGCTATTGGTACTTTATTAAAGGATATGGATCGTTTGATCGCGCAGCTTGAACAACGTTTATCTAAAAGCACTCAGGCAAACCTGGATTATTCGTATTATGTATCGTTGCCGCAACAGAGGAGTGATGATATTTTTTTTCTTTCGTTCTGGATCACAAATGGACTGCTGGCAAATGGGATTCATGCTGGCGCGCAGTTAACGGAAGCGAAGGGGAGTCAGCTTAAAAAAGGTTCTGTTTATTTTTTGCAACCAACTGTTGGGGGAAAGGATGTTCTTGCTGAAGCGAATCAGATTGATGCGTTTAAATATTCGATGCTCACACATGACAGGATTGTTACAGTTGAAGATATAAAGGCTTTTTGCAGGCTTGAGTTTGGTGTCTTAATTGATTCGGAGATTGTAGTGCGTAAGGCTTTAGTTATAAGTGATAATCCTAAGGAAGGTTTAGTACGTTGTGTGGAGGTATTACTGAAGCCTGCGGAATTAAATAAGATTGGTGATCTTGATTGGGATAAGGAGTTAGTGCTTGTGCAGACGAAACTTGAAAGCAGGTCGTCGTTGAATATGCGTGTGAGATTGAAGTTGGTTGACTGAGTGGCAAGCCAGTTTTGGTGAGTGGGGGCATTCGATCATCAAAAGATACCTTCAAGGGGATATTTATTGATGGCTGGGTATGGGGATGCGTTTTAACACCTCATCCCTAACCCTTCTCCTCAAGGAGAAGGGGATTGATCTTCGTAGTAATATTTGAAGTAACTTATAAATGATTTTAACTAAATAAGGTTCTTTGAGTTTACTGTTGTTGAATCATCAAGAATACAAGTACGAAGAAACCTCCCTTCTCCTTGAGGAGAAGGGCTGGGGATGAGGTAGTATAAAATGTAAGCTTAATCAATACGTAATCAAAAGTGGAAATTGGAAATAATAAGTCAGAAAATATACGCATGCACGCAAACGCAGATGGGCGATTATTTGACTATGCACGTTTGATGAGAAAAAAGATGACACCAGCTGAATCTGTGTTATGGGAATGCATCCGAAATAAAGGAACTGGTGTTAAATTCAGGAGACAGCATCCTGTTGAAACCTATATACTGGATTTTTATTGTCATGAGTTAAAGATAGGAATTGAAGTAGATGGAAGTATTCATAACTACGGCGACAATAAATTATACGATTCTTACCGGACGCTTCAATTAAAAGATTATGCCATAAAAATCATACGGTTTACAAATGCAGAAGTATTGAGTGATGCGGAAGAAGTGATGAAAAGGATTAAGGACTTGGTTCGTGAAAGTAAATCACCTCATCCCTAACCCTTCTCCTCAAGGAGAAGGGGATTGATCTTCGTAGTAATATTTGAAGTAACTTATAAATGATTTTAACTAAATAAGATTCTTTGAATTTACTGTTGTTGAATCATCACGAATACAAGTACGAAGAAACCTCCCTTCTCCTACAGGAGAAGGGCCGGGGATGAGGTGATTTACTAAATGAGAATCTTTCGGAATGAGGTATCGAAACGTTATTGTAAGAAGATTCTTCGATTTTGATTGGTAAGATAATTGGTTGATTGAGGAAATTATAATCTGCTGTGTGGAGGCTTTGGATAATCAAACGAAACCTCCAAGGTTTGTTTATTGATGGCTGGGTGATACGTTTTATCACCTCATCCCTAGCCCTTCTCCTCAAGGAGAAGGGGATTGCTCTTCGTAGTAATATCTGAAGTAACTTATAATGATTTCAACTAAATAAAATTCTTTGAGTTGAAGTAAATCACACACGGATATAAATACTGTTGTTGAATCATCACAAATACAACTACGAAGAAACCTCCCTTCTCCTCAAGGAGAAGGGGATTGCTCTTCGTAGTAATATTTGAAGTAACTTATAAATGGTTTTAACTAAATAAGATTCTTTGAGTTGAAGTAAATCACACACGGATATAAATACTGTTGTTGAATCATCACAAATACAACTACGAAGAAACCTCCCTTCTCCTTGAGGAGAAGGGCCGGGGATGAGGTGTTTCCTTACAGGTGACAGATCCCCCTGGAGGTTTTCTTAGCAAAGGCACCCCCAGGATTATAGTTGTTTTATATTAAAAAGTAAACACGCCGTTTTTTATTTTAAAGCTATATAGTTTTGAGGAATCGATTTCCTTTTTATTTAATTTTCCGGCCTTCCACGTACCCAGTGAATTGAACACAGCTTCTATTTGTTTGTCCAGGTCGGCGCTCTTTGTTTTGTTGTCCATTTTACATTTAACAACTTCTCCTTTGCAATTGATGATGAGTCCTATCATGCCTTCATCTTTGTATTTAGGATTTTCCTTTAAAAACGAAACCTCCGCATTAAGTCTTTTTAAGATCTCCTCTTTTGTTACAGGGCAAACAGCTTCAACTTGCCCATCGAAATTAGGGAAGAGCGCGTATACTTCATTTTTATCGCAGATGCCCGGTATGTCTTCTTTAACTTCCATTTTTGCTACAAACTGAGCAGAGACAGTGAATGAAGCGTAAGCTGTAATGAGTAATGTTAAGAATGTCTTTTTCATATGTGTAAATAATTTCTTTGTAGGGATAGTAAATAGTAGTTCGGTTTTGTTTATAGGATGTATAGAATGAATCGCCGTGATTCATTACTGTTTATTATCTAATGAAATACTTTTTATATCGGTTTTGCTTAAATAATAGTGTTTCTTTTTTGAAGAGTAAGGTAGCCTGGCTAAAGGTATTTGCTTTAAGTCGTACTTATATGATTTAAATGATAAAGAAGCATCAATGAAAACTTCTTTGGGATTACCCTTTGGTATAATTACCTGAATGGTTGTTTTGTTTATTCGTTTAGGTTGGGAGACACTGTTAAATGTGTTGTTTATTATTTCAAAAGATGCAGATTTGCTTCTGGGGAATTTCAAGTAAACAGTATCTGTGGCGAAGCAGGGCAGCTCAATTTTATAATCAAAATTAATACACTCACATACATTTAATAAAGAAACGCTTATGTATTGCTTGTCACCAATGATCTCAGGAAATATTTCTGTGTTTGCTTCTTTCCAGCGGTTTTTTCCTTCTTCAGCTTTAGCATTAAGAAATATGATCTTGTTTAATGGACAGTCGAATGAATTATTGATCGGTATTTTTACAACTATAGGTGTATCTAATTGGCAGGGGTTTAACCGGGGCGGACAAAATATTACCAGAGAAGATAATTGCGTACCATCTGTAGTAGTAGTAAGCATATTGTTTTTCTGCATTTCAGTGGTATTTTGAATAAGACCAAAGGGATTCCCGCCTTTTCTAATCGATTCTTCGATCTCTTCGATAGGGAAATTGCCGGAAGTATATTCAATGATAATTCCGTTAGGCTGCGTGAACGTTTTTTCTGTTTTTTCTTCCGTCGGCTTTTCGTCGCCCGTTTCTGAGTTGTTGCCAGCGATGGTGACAATGTTATTAATAGGTTTGTTGTTGAATTTAATGATCTCAACCCTTCTGTTTACTGCTTTATTGGCATCGCTGGTATTGGGTTTTAAAGGTTTAGTCTCCGCAAAATGCTGGTGTTGAATATAGGAAGAGTCTATTTTTGATTGTATCAGAATGTTGTATACCTCTAATTCTCTTTTATAAGAAAGGACTTCATTTGTATTGTGATCGCCGACATTGTCTGTATGAGCCGATATGTTGAATCGTGTGTTTGCGTTTCGTGCATTCACAAACGATTTTATTTGTTCGCGAAGACTGTTGTTGATCTTTTCGGAATTCGTTGAGAAATGTATACGCAAGGTGTCGGATGTTTGTCCGGATACATTCATTGCTATAAAAAATAATACTGCTGTTAATATCTTCATAAAAATTATTGGTAATGATTTTTGAATATAGGAATAAATCTCTATTAGCAAACGAAACCTCAAAGGTTTTCTGATTAGTTACCTGGCGGAAGTCTGAGCGCAGCGGGGACTGGTGTCCACCATTCGGGCAGTCTCTGAATGCGAACATTCTATCATTAATTTATATTAGCAGTCTTAAGACTACGGAATGATAGACACCAGTCTGAAGACTGGCCTTTATATTTGTTTCATAAGAATTATCTTAGAAAAGTGATAGCAGAGGTGAACTATAAGACTGGCAAGATAAAGCACTATCTGGCGCATCAGTACCTCCGCTATCTTTTTGTTGACTA
>Ga0247817_10000540_pt1 | contig 20869 bp, 20 predicted proteins | sample UWRJL212509R1_FD_178010 | JGI IMG/M metagenome (GOLD analysis project Ga0247817, IMG submission 178010) | Plant litter microbial communities from Arlington Agricultural Research Station in Wisconsin, United States - UWRJ-L212-509R-1 | ecosystem: Environmental > Terrestrial > Plant litter >...
CTTCTAAATGTTCCTACATTAACTGTGAAAATATCCGTTCCGGCTGCTGATAAATTATAATATCCTTTAAGCTTAATAGGTCGGCCAGTAAATAAAATTGCTGAACCAAAAAGTGTATCTGCGAGTGATGCATAGCCACCAGTATAAATTGTACTAATTGGCCCTGCAACTGCAAAGGTGGTCATCTTAAGTGCATACGTTCCACTGTGGCTATTTGTGGTTTTGCTTATCGAAGGAGTAGTTGGACATTTTTTTACACCAGCATAAAATTCCTCGTCTCTGGTGGAATAGTGTGCTGCTGAATCTACATTTGGACACTTTGAAAAGGTCTTCCAGGTTTCAAAACCACTGTTAGGAATTTGAGGCTGATTTTGAGCAAAAGACAATAAAGAACTTGTTACAAAAGCGGCAGAAAGTAAAATTTTTTTCATAAAAACAGTTTGCTTAATTAAAGATTATATGTGTGATGATATTGCGTACAGAAATTTATTCTGAGAGTCAGTTATTTCAAAATTATAATACTTCTTACTCAATCACTATTTTCTTGCTGAAATAAGTATCATTGTATTTATAGGTAACAATATATAAACCCGTATTTAACGAAGAAGTATTTACAATTTTTGTTTTGGGGGCATGCATAATTTTTTCAGAACCAATCATATCTACAATATGTACATCTGAAACGTCATCAGAGAAGTTGATGTTTTTTTGTAGGAAATAAATATTTATCGAAGAAATCGGATTGTAAGTTAGTGTAGAGGTTGAAGTGTTATCGTATTCAAATACTAAATTATCAATGAAGGCTTCTGTATTTTCATTGATAGAGCCGTCGGTTGAATTTCCGACAGTGATTGCCATTTCAAGTATGAGTGGATTAGATAAATCTGTTGTGTTATAATCCAATTCGAGCTCAAACTTTTTATAAGTTGTTTGATCTTTCGACGTTATGAATTCTCCATGAAATAAATAATCTTCATCATTCATATTAAAGCCGAAAACCTTAATATTCAATTCATCACCTTCAATGCCTCCTGTATATTTATAATAGCCGGTTAGTTTAGTTGGCCGGCCGGTAAATGGTATGCCTTCAGAGCTAATTCCTATATCTCCACCAAAATCTTTTGCAGGTCCAAGTGTTACATAATTATAATATATCTCATCATCAATATATTGAGGCCCTAATCTTAATGCATAGTTCCCGGATTGTTTGTCGATTGTTTTGTATTGGGTGGGTACGTCAGGGCAGTAACCTGTTCCAAATTTATTTTTCGCATCTATATACAGCAATTCTTGAATATTAAAGAATCCGACTAGTGAGTCCATATCCGCACACTCGTGAAAAGTTGTCCAATTTTCAAAATCACCGTTGGGGATTTGAGTTTGAGCAGATGAAGAAAAGGCAATTGCTATATATATAACAGATAGTAAAATTTTTTTCATAAAGAAATTGAAGTTAAAAGAACGGTTTTAGAAATAATCGATAAACTTTATTGATCATTTGTATAAAATAATCAATACTACTCAAGAACTATTTTTTTACTGAAATATGCTTCGTTGTATTTGTATGTAACGATATACAAGCCTGTATTTAAGAAAGAAGTATTTACAGCATTTGTTTTTGATCCATGTGTTATTTTTTCAGAACCAATCATATCTACAATATGAATTTCTGAAACATCATCAGAGAAATGAATATTGTTTTGTGTCGCATACACATTGATTGGTGATGTTGGGGCATAATTTACCGTTGAAGTAGGTGTGTTATATTCAAACACCAGGTTATCAATCAATAATTCCGTTCCATCGGAACCGTTGCCTGCTGTATTTGACACGGTAATTATTAAATCTAATCCGGTTGGCGAAGCAGTAGAATAATATTCCAAATCGATTTCAAATCGAGTGTAAGCAGAGGTCGTTGTTTTTGCAGTAAATTCTCCATAGAATATATCCTCACTTGTTACGTCGCTATAGCCGCCTAACATAATACCTACTGTATCGGTACCTGCTTTTGTGAATTTATAGTATCCAACTAGTTTTGTCGGTCGTCCAGTAAAAGGCATGCCCGTATTGTCTAAATCAATGGAAGTAGTTAATACCACAACATTCGAAGTGAAATTCGTTGAATTAGGAATTGGAGTTGGAGTCATTAATAATGCATAAGTGCCGGTATATTCGTTGGTAGACTTTAAAGTAGATGGGTTCGGGGTACAATATGAAAAATTCAATTCATCTAAAATTTCATAATAAGCACTTTGATCAACGGATAAAAAATTATCCAATGAGTCTAATTCACTGCATTTTGAAAACGTTGTCCAATTTTCAAAATCTCCGTTTGGAATTTGAGTTTGACAAGTACTACGAAGTGATACTATTGTGAAAATTGCTACGAGTAGATATACTTTCATATTCCCCTTTTAATTGATGAATACTAAAAGTATGAAATTATTATTTTATTTATGAGGATAAAAGGGGAAATATTATAAATATGTTTTATTGAAATGTAGTTTGGGCCTAATAATCCTTACTTTCTAAAGAATCTTTACCTCAGTCCGTCTATTTTGCTGTCTGCCTTCTTCTGTTGTATTCGGTGCAACAGGCTGAGAAGATCCATAACCTTTCGCTACCAATCTGGTTGATGCTATTCCATAGGTCGTTAAAAAAGTGACAACGTTTTTAGCACGCTCTTCTGAAAGTTTTTGATTTAGTGCTTCATCACCAATGTTGTCAGTATGGCCGGCAATCTCGATTCGTATCGTTGGATTCTTTTTTAATAGATCTACGAGTTTTAAAAGTTCAGCAGTAGACTCCAACCGTATGGTAGATTTTCCCGAATCAAAGAAAATGTTTTTTAATACAACTTTGCTTGAGCTTTTAATCGTGACTAATGTGATGTCTTGCTTGTATTCCTTAAAACCATTGGTATTGTTGAGTGTCATATTTTCAGAATAAAATAAGTGCCCGTCCTTTTCAATGGAAATGCCATAGTTTTTACCGGCAGGCAGGGAAAGCAAGTATTCGCCTGTTTCGCTATTCGATCTGTATTTGGCAACAACTTCTTTCGTTTCGTTATCAGTAACTGTGATCGAAGCTTCCGTTGGTTTTCCTGTTTGGTCATCCAGTACTTTGCCTTTTAACAACGCTAATTCAGGGGCTTTATCGGCAACGGGCATGCGAATGGAATAAATATCCTGTTGTCCGAAACCGCCTTCTTTGTTTGAAGAATAATAACCGATTTTTCCGTCGGCGGATAAAACAAAATAAATATCATCGCCTGCGGTATTGATCGGCGACCCAATGTTTTCGGGCGTTGACCAGGTACCGGCAGCAGATCGTGTTGTTTTAAATACATCGTAGCCGCCCATGGTTGTAAGTCCTTTGGAACTGAAATACAATGTTTTTCCATCCGGATGCATGAAAGGTGCATCCTCGTCGAATGGAGTATTGAAAGGCAGTTTTATTGGCTTGCTCCAGCTTCCGCCAACTGTGCGGCTGCACATATAAATATCTCTGTTCGTATATGCATTTGTACCACGAACGAAAAACAGGGTGCGTTCGTCGGGTGATAAACATGCTGCGGTTTCAAAGAATTCAGTATTCATAGGTAAAGGAGCGGCTGCACTCCATTTCTTTCCTTTTAATTCTGATTGGAAAATATCTCCGCCATTCACGCCGCGGTAGATAAACATGGTTTGTCCGTCTTCAGAAATACCTACACAGGCATCGTGTACATCTGTATTTAACGGTGCACCGATATTGCTTGCCTGATTCCATGCACCGCCCACATTGATGCACATATAAATATCTTCGAAGGGCAAACCATCCGATTCAAGCTTACCGCCAACACTACCTGCTCTGCGTGAAGTGAAATAAAGCTTTGATAGATCGGCAGTAATATTAGGGAGATAGTCCATGCCTTGAGAGTTTACAAGAGCACCGGCGTTTGTGATCTTTATATTTTTAGGGTTAGATGTATAATTTTTTCCATTCATACATTCCTGTTCCAATCGGGAAATGTTTTTATAATTTGCCTTACCCGGATCTGATTTTTTGTAATAATAAATAGCTGAATCCCAACGGTGATTTTGGTGCAATGCCTGCGCGTAAACAAAATACATTTCATTGGTAGGAGGGGAAGATTTTCGAACAGCAGTGCCTGCATATTCAAGCGCCTTTTGTTTTGGGGAAGTCAATAAATAACATTGCGCCAGCATAAAGTTTACATATGCATTATCTTTATTTTGCTGCAAAGCCAATTCGTAAGAAGTAAAAGCTTCTTTATAATTTTTTGCCTGGAACGCAGCATCACCTTTTTTAATCAGTTTCTCATCCTGACTAAAAGCAGCAGAAAATAAAAAGGTTGAAAAGAAGATGCTCAGTATAATTCTATTCATTGGTGTAACGGTTAAGTACCATGAGATATACTAGTATAACGAAATTTTAGGAAGAAAGGTGTGTTTGCCTAAAGCGGAATGCTTAAAGCCTAACGCTAAAAGCTAAAAAAGCCTCTCATAATCTGTTTTGGATTTTTGAGTGTGTTTATAAAATGAAAGAATATCAAACTAAGGAGAGGCTTCGTTTCATTGCCGTGGGCTTTAGCCAACGGGTCGTAATGATTACGTTGAGGCCCAAGGTCAAAAGAAAGCCTAAAGCTAAAAAAGCCTCCCATTAATACGAGAGACTTTCAATAATTATAAAAGGAACAAGCCTTAGGCCTTTAGCCTTCCGCTTTAAGCTTTTAGCGAATTCTGTCTACCGACTTAATCAATTCTTCGTCTTTTTGAATTCTTTTACCTGCGATAAAGCATAGTACAAGAGCCACCAATGGCATGTAAAAAGCCAAACCGAATTTTTCAGTAATTTCTGCTGCACCAATAAATAATTTCACTTCGCGGATATACCAGAAATACAGACCTTCGATCAAACAAATAAGAATGGTATTCATCATGTTTAAACGCATTTGAAGCGTTCTATTGTTGTATTTGAAAATAATAAAGAATGTTAGAAGAATACTTACACCGATCAATGCAGCTATATAAAATAAATTTTTATGTGTAGAAATTGTATCGTCGCTAACGGTTAATACAAAGGAGTTTAAATGGTAAGCAGTTCCATTTGAAGTTGCTTCCCAGGCAGGCGTAAATAAGCAAATTGATAAAACTGCAGCAGAAATAAGTAATAGTAACGATTGAATTCTTTGTATCATAAGGGCTTTCAATTAAATTGCAGATATAAAAATAATAAAAAAATTGAGATATTTTCTGGATATATCTTATCGTGGTGGAAACTATCACGGTTGGCAAATACAAGAAAACGCTGTTACAGTACAAGGTGTTTTGGAAAAAGCATTAAGCAATGTGCTTTGTGCTAAGATTGATATACTGGGCAGCGGAAGAACGGATACAGGTGTTCATGCTGCGTCACAGATCGTTCATCTCGATTCTCCACGGGAATTTGATCCGCTATTGATCTTCAGAATCAATGGATATCTACCTAAAGACATTTGTATTAAATCGGCCCGATTGGTGCGCGATGACGCACATGCGCGTTTTGACGCCATTTCAAGAGCCTATATTTATCGTATTACCTTGGTTAAGAATCCGTTTGAAATCGGATTAGCGTATTATTTTTATCCGCCGATTGATGTTGATCAAATGAATAAAGCTGCGGCTTTATTGCTTCAATACGAAGATTTTGAAAGTTTTAGCAAAGTGCATACAGATGTAACAAGCTTCAATTGCACCATTTTTCATGCATATTGGGAGCGCAATGGCGATATGTTGTATTTCCATGTAAAGGCAAATCGTTTTTTAAGAGGTATGGTACGCACGCTTGTCGGTACAATGCTTGAAGTAGGGAAAGGACGCATGAGCCTTGATGAATTTGTACAAATCATTTTAGCAAAGGATAGAAAACGAGCAGGCATTTCGGCACCACCGGAAGCTTTATATTTGTCTGAAGTTGAATATCCAGCGGAGGTATATAAACATGTCTGAGATACTTCGGGTTGAACATGTAACAAAAACCTTTGGCGCTTATCGTGCCATTGATGATGTATCACTTTCTTTAAAAAAGAATAGCATACTTGGTTTACTTGGTCCGAATGGTGCTGGTAAAACTACACTGCTGCGGCTGATCACACAGATTGTTTTGCCCGACAGCGGAAAAATCTTTTTTAACGGAGAGCCATTAAAAGAGACACATCGTACGAAGATGGGTTATTTGCCGGAGGAGCGTGGCTTGTACCGTAAGATGCGTGTACAGGAGCAATTGATCTATTTTGCACAGCTACGTGGACTGTCTGCAAAAGAAGCAAAACAACAAAGTGCGGATTGGCTGAAACGTTTGGAAATAGATCACTTGAGCAATCAGGTATTGGAGACGCTTTCAAAAGGACAACAACAAAAGATACAATTTATTTCTGCAGTGGTGCATCAGCCGGAGCTGCTGATCTTAGATGAACCATTCAGTGGCTTTGATCCGGCGAATGCAGAAATCATAAAAAAAGAAATTCTCTCTCTTCATCAATCCGGCGCAACCATTATTTATTCTACCCACAGAATGGATACCGTTGAAGATGTTTGTACAGAGTTGATGATGATCAACAAATCGAAAGTAGTATTGCAGGGAGAACCGCATCTGATTCGTAAACAGTTTGATCAGGGTTATGTGCGTTTGATATATAGTGGGAGATTACCTGAACAAGTAAGTACAGGTATTGTGGAACAAAAAATGCTAACGGATAACAAAATTGTTTATCTGCTTTCATCTTCAATAGCAACCAAGGAACTACTTACATTGTTGATCGCTCAAGGAACGGTTCATAGCTTTGAAGAGCATTTGCCAAGTATGCAGGAAATATTTTTGAATATTGTAAACGAACATATGTTATGAACCAGATCTGGATTGTTCTGAAACAGGAATATTTGAATCGGATTCGAAAACGTTCTTTTATTTTAATGACATTGCTTGGTCCGATACTTTCTTTATGCGTGTTATTTATACCTATCTATCTGAGTTTAGATACGAATGAACGTATTCATGTATGGCTTCAATCGTCAGATCCGAAACAAGCAGGTGGGAATTATACAGATCAGGCGTTTATTTTTCATCCAATTGAGAAAGCAAATGCCAAGGAAGTGCAAGTTGAATTTATGCAGCAGACAAGGAATGCCGATGTGCTGGTATATTATTCAATTGCGCAGAAACGCATACTGCTGCTTGATAAAAAAGGATTGTCGACAGCCGAACAATGGAAATTAAAAAATAAGATTCAGGATATTTATACCAAGGATATTGTTGCAACGTATCTTCCGGAGCGAGCTGTAGCACCATCCATGCAATACCTTTCATTAGCTGAAGAAAAACAATACGCTGATTTATTACAATTGACTGGTTTATTTTGCGCAGTTATTATTTACTTTTTTATCTTCTACTACGGCGTGCAGGTAATGAAAGGCATTGTTGATGAAAAAGTAAATCGTGTAGTTGAAGTGATCTTATGTTCGGTAAAACCCTTCAACTGGATGATGGGTAAAATTTTAGGTATAGCTGCTGTATGTCTTACACAGTTTGGTTTCTGGACGATGGTATACATTTGGATCGGATCTAAATTCAATCATCGTTATGGAAATGCACTTACCCAATTCAATGAAGAAAATATCCAGGAAACGTTGCGTGTATCAAAAGATGCCTGGCAGGCGATGGAATGGAATGTGTTTGCTAAAAGTTTTGAAACCCTTCCGCTGATGCAGATCGGTATATGTTTTTTTATATTCTTTCTGTTGGGTTATTTATTGTATGCATCCCTGTTTGCAGCCGTAGGTGCTATGACCGACAATGAAACCGATACGCAGCAATTTACTTTTCCTATAACAGCTCCTTTATTTGCAACGTTTCTGTTTTCAGGTTTTATTATCAGTGATCCCGATTCGCAGATGTCTATTTTATTGTCGTATTTTCCGTTAACGTCGCCCGTAGCAATGATGCTTCGTATTCCGTTTGGTGTTTCGAACTGGGAGGTTATTGGCTCTATAACAGTACTCGCTTCCACATTTGTTTTAACTGTTTATATGGCTTCGCGTGTATTTAAGCGAGGTGTGTTACAGTATGGTAAGGCAATGAGCTGGAAAGATTTGTTTAGTGTCGAAAAAAATGATTGACATAACTTTATCAGTTAGTAAAAAGAAGTTTCAATGTGTTCAATATAATACCATGGGATGCCTAATAATCCATTTTTTTGATAAACATATACAGTTCGGTCAATATTATACGTGTCATATTGTTTCTCTGAAGCAGGTATATTTTCCGGGTCTTTATGATCTCCCCAAGGGGCAATCGTAAAATCATATGTAGGAGCATAATCTCCACCACCGCCTTTATGTTTATAAATGATACTTGTTCTAAAACGTTGAGGAGGAGACGAATCAAAGAGGCAATTAATACCAAATAAAACTCCATAACTATAAATCAAAACAGAAAGAGTAAGTATTACATAATTCCCTACGCTGTGCTTTTTATGAACTTTGATACCGTATGTTAAAAGGAAAATCGCAATTGCAAAAAATAAAAAAAGTATCCCCGTGGTTATAATTAACCAGTAATAGTTTTCACAATTAAAATGCCTGAAAATTCCTAAAGCCAATGCTATAGAAGAAAACTGAATATAGGTCAAAGGTATATTTTCTTCAACTCCAATTTCATTTACTTTCTTTTTTAAAAATCTATTCAAACTTACATTTCCTTTTAAAATTGTAAGAGCAGTTCCCAGAATTGGAATAAATGACAACACGCAAAACAAACCCTTAAAAGATGGATAAGGGAAAAAAAGAAACCATACGCCTACAAAACATGCTATTCCATCCAGCCAATCTAAGTTGTCTTTGTCAGGTAAATTAGATTTGAGCTTATGAAGAAATTGTTTGAAATAAAAAAATAGAGCCTTCATTCGTTAGCTCAAATAAACACCCATATCTTTCGACGTTAAATCCACTTCAACATGTTCTTTTAAACTTGTAGCCATTACATAACCAACAAAATCTGCTGAGATAGGGAAGGTATGGTGTCCGCGATCTACGATAAAAGCTGTTTGTATACGTTTGATGCTGATATTTAAAAAAGGCTTTAAGCTATAGGCAATTGTGCGTCCTGTACTTAATACATCATCAACAATAATTACACACTTGTTTTTTATAGTTTTAACATCTACATCAAGTGTTACTTCACTTTGAGATGGAGCTAATTTATCAAGCGTTACTTTAATTAATGTTGTTTTGATAGTAGAAATAGATTTGAATTCTTTCTCTAACAATTTGGCAACAGAATACCCACGGTCATAAATGCCCGCAAAAACGATTTCTTTTTCTTTAAAGTTTTGTTCCAGAATTTCATACGCAATGCGTTTGATGCGTTGCTGAATTTGTTTCTTCGTTAAAATAAGATTCTTTTCTGCCATGACTTCATACTTAAAGAACAAATATAAAGAATGGATGTTAGAAATTATGAATTATGAATTATGAATTATGAATTATGAATGGAGCTGCTGTTTTTGACTTGCGTGTTAGCGCACAGGATATTTACGAATAAGGGTTGGTAGTTTATGTGAAATATTTATTATGTCTTGTTTTAATAGTTGAACCACTTAAACATACCGAACCACGGCTTATTTTGTGTCGACTGAAAATATGCCGTGGTTCGGTATGTTTACGCCAATGTGCACAGATGTTGAGTCTGTTCCGTTATTTGCGTAAACTACCAACCACTTGTAGTGAAACTTGAATTGAGGCCCCGCTTCATTGCCGTTGGCTTTAGCCAACAGATACAGAAGGCGAATGCTTGCGCCCAGCAGTGATAAATGCATGTTAAGCCATAGTTATCCCACCCTTAACCCATATATATCCCACCTTTATCCCATGTCAATAGCCACCAGTGTTATGTATTTATCACTGTATTTAACTGCTTGTATAACATCTTTTTGGCTTGTATTCAGCTTTTTATTCAAATTGAGGATAAAATATCCATTATTTTTTGCTGTCTTGGGAATATTCCGTATTTTTGTCGTCCGATTCATTGAGTGAACGGAAGAAAATGATCTGTAAGCAATCGCTTCTGGCCGCATTTTCAGTTAAATAAGAAAGAAAAATTAAACAATACGATCATGAAACAAGGTATTCACCCAGATTATAGAGAAGTTGTATTTCACGACATGTCTGCGGATGTAAAATTCATCAGCCGTTCTACTATCAAAACTGGCGATACAATCACAATGGAAGATGGTAAATCTTACCCATTAGTTAAATTGGAAGTTAGTTCTGCTTCTCACCCTTTCTACACTGGTCAGAAAATGTTCTTGGATACTGCAGGACGTGTTGAAAAATTCAACAAACGTTACAAAAAATAATAGTTTCCCCCATTTACAGGGATTTAAAGTCTTTTCAATGAAAATTGGAAAGACTTTTTTATTTTTGATATATGAATATTCTATTCTTTGATGAGCCGAGTCTCCGGAAGGCATTATTGCCTTTAACCTTCACACGACCTACGGCAGAGTTGCGGATAGGTATTTATACCATTCGCGAAAAATGGCAGCAGTATTTCCCGAATGCACACTGCTTTTTTCAAACAGAAACGTATTTACAGGGAAAATTTCCTTCAACATCTGAAGCTCAATTTTATATCAACGGTTCGGTTTGTCCGAACGAACACCTTGTATCAGAAGTTTTAAAACTGCAGGATGGTGAAGGATTGGTATATCAGGGATTGGTATTGGTTTCAAAAGGTACATTGAAAAAACACATCGACTATTTTCAGGAAGTACTTGTTATCCGTCAGCCGGGCGATTTATTCACGCATAATGGTGCAGAGATCAGAAGTGATTTTAAACTCATTACAAAAGATAGAACCAGCTGCGAACTTGCAGATAAGCACACCATCGTTTACAACCCTTCAAATGTATTTATTGAAAATGGAGTAAAGATCCGTGCTGCAATCATCAACGCCGAAGATGGTCCTGTATATATTGGTAAGGATGTAGAGATTCAGGAAGGGGCAATTATTAAAGGTCCGTTTGCTGCTTGTCAGGGTGCAGTTGTTGCAATGGGTTCAAAGATGCGCGGCGACAATACTCTTGGTCCATATTGCAAAGTTGGCGGCGAAGTTAGCAATACCATATTTATTGGTTACAGCAATAAAGTGCACGATGGTTTTATCGGCAACTCTGTAATTGGCGAGTGGTGCAATTTGGCGGCAGGTACCAACGTTTCAAACTTAAAAAATAACTATTCTTCCATTAAAGTTCATTCCTATCTAAATGATCAATTGGAAGATACGGGAAAGATATTTCACGGCTTGATCATGGGTGATTATTCACGTTGTGGAATCAATGCCATGTTTAATACCGGTAGTGTAGTAGGCGTATCCTGCAATATTTACGATGCAGCTTTTCCGCCTAAATTTATTCCTTCCTTTGCATGGGGCTCTGCTGCAGGTTTTGTGGAGTTCAGATTGGAAGAGGCATTTGATGTAGCTAAAAAAGGAATGGCCCGAAGAAAAGTTGAATTGAATGGAAATGATATTTCGATCCTGAAACATATTTTCCAGGCTGAAGCAACCCAACGTTCATTATTAATTAAAACGAATTAGTATGCAATTCTCTGAAATACCTGGTTTGCAGGAAGTGAAAACAACGTTGATCAATTCAGTAACGAACAATCACGTTGCACATGCGCAGCTCTTTGCGGGCGTTGAAGGATCAGCAGCACTGCCGCTGGCATTGGCGTATGCGACTTATGTAAACTGTCTGGAGAAAGTTGAAGGAGATTCGTGCGGAAAATGTTCTTCATGCAGCAAATACAATAAATTAATACACCCCGATTTACATATCATCTTTCCTGTAACAACAAACAAGCGAATTACAAAAGATGCATCCAGCGAAGTGTTTTTTCCGGAATGGCGCGAAACATTTTTAGCAAATCCTTTTTTTACATTTGCGGATTGGATGGAAGTATTGGATGGTGAGAATAAACAATTGATCATAAATGTAGAAGAAAGCCGTACCGTTGTAAAGAAAATTTCAATGAAGGCTTTTGAAGCAGAATATAAAGTGGTGCTTATCTGGCTGCCGGAAACCATGCGTACTGAAGGTGCCAACGCCATGCTGAAGTCGTTGGAAGAGCCGCCGGCAAAAACATTGTTCATACTGATAACAGCAAAACAAGAAAAGCTGTTGACAACGATCATTTCACGTACACAACGTATTCAGGTGCGATTGTTTAATGATGTAGAGATCAAACAATATTTGATTCAGCACAAAGGCATTGGCGAAGCACAGGCAAAACGTGTAACCTACCTTGCAGACGGCAACATGCGGGAAGCCATTCAATTATTATCTGAAGAAGATCAGGATCACGAATCAAAGATCCGTGATTGGTTTAGAGCATGTTTTGGTTCGAAGCTTCAGGATATGATCCGGATGTCGGAAGAATTTGGTGCCTTGCCGCGTGAATTGCAAAAGTCCTTGCTGCAATACGGCTTAGGTATTTTCAGAGATAGTTTGATGTACAGAGAAGTTGGGACAGACCTGCTTCGTGTAGATGAAGAAAGTAAAGACGATATGGTACAGAAATTCAGTAATGTGATCGATTTTCAAAAAGTTGTAAGCTTGTCGCAAATACTGAACGAAGCGCATGCAGAAATAGAAAGAAACATTAATTCGAAAATGGTATTCATGGATACTTCTTTTCAAATGAATAAAATTTTCAAACAGAAATAATGAACAAAACCGTTCGTATTGGAACACGTGGAAGTAAGCTGGCGATGTGGCAGGCAGAACATGTGGCATCTTGTTTAAAAGACAATGGCTTAGAACCTGAAATCATAATCATTGATACGACAGGAGATAAAATTTTAGATCAGTCGTTGTCCAAGATCGGTTCTAAAGGTTTGTTTACTGAAGAACTGGAAGAGCAGTTGCATACAGGAGCAATTGATATTGCTGTACACAGTGCAAAAGATCTGCAGACACATTTGAAAGATGGGATGTTTATTCTTGCCATTACAGAACGCGAACTTGTGAATGATGTATTAGTGAGTCATAAATCCATCGATACATTAAAAAACAATTCCGATATCGTTATCGGTACATCCTCTACGAGAAGAAGAGCGTTGCTGCGCAAATTTTATCCGCAAGCAAAGATGGTTGATATGCGCGGCAATTTGCAGACTCGTATCCGTAAGATGGAGGAAGGTGCCTGCGATGCGATGTTATTGGCCTATGCAGGTATGCACCGCATGGGCTACGATGCTTTGATAAAAGAAAAACTTTCGTTGGACGAATTTATACCGGCAGCCGGACAAGGCACATTGGCGATTGAAGCATCTGCAACGCTTGATAATGAAAAGGCAGCGATCATCCGTGCAGCATTGAATGATGCGAATACAGAAACTGCTGTGTTAGCGGAACGTGCATTCTTACGTACATTGGAAGGTGGCTGCAGTATTCCGGTATTTGCGTTAGCTGTAGAAAGAGACACAGACTATCTTTTAACGGGCGGCATTGTGAGTTTAGACGGAACGAAATATTTGAGAAAGGAAATTCGTTTTACTTCTGCAGATGCTGAACAGCGTGGTGTAGAACTTGCAACAGCTTTATTGAAAGATGGAGCAGATGGGATACTGGCGGAGATCAAGAAAGGCCTTGGAAAAGCTTAAACAAGTGGTTGGTAGTTTACGCAAATGAACTGCACAACATCTGTTAACTAATGCGGTTGCGTAAACATACCGAACCACGGCATGTTTTTCGTCGACTGAAAATACGCCGTGGTTCGGTATGTTTAAGTGCCAGTACGGTTCAATTGAAGACTGGATAATAATTTCACTTAAACTACCAACCACTTGAATATCGTAACCTAGTATTTATTACATAACTATGAAACAATTCCTTTTAACACTTTTTGCTTTTGCAGCTATGCTTTCTGCATCTGCACAAACTACAACAGAACCCGTACTTCCTAAAGATGATTATGTCGTAACGGTTTCAACTTCTTATGGCGATATTATATTGTTGCTGTATAATCAAACACCAGCGCATAAAAAGAATTTTATTAAACTGGCGCAAGAGCATTACTACGATGGAACAACATTTCACCGTGTGATCCTGGATTTTATGATTCAGGGAGGTGATCCATATTCTAAAGATTCTATTACTACCAATGATGGTACCGGCGGACCAGGTTATACGATTCCTGCTGAATTCAATCCAAATTTGAAACACGATAAAGGTGCTTTAGCAGCTGCACGTATGGGCGATGGTGTAAATCCCGAAAAGGCTTCAAGCGGGTCTCAATTCTATATTGTACAAAATAAGAAGGGAACTCCGTTTTTAGATAATAGCTATACTGTATTCGGACAAACGATCAGCGGCTTTGATGTCATTGATAAAATTGCTCAGGTTCAAGTGGACGGTGCAAGCAGACCTTTGAAGGATATTCCGATGAAAGTTACGGTTGTAAAAATGAAAACGAAGAAGATTATTAAACTGTACGATTGTGCATGGTTTTATAAAGCTTAATGCCTAAAGCGAAAAGCCTAATGCTTGGGACCCCTGCTCTATCCTTTGAGTTAGCGAAGCGCTCTAAGGATGTTTAATGATTTGAGAGTCTTTGACTCGATTCGTAAATTAAAGAGCATTTTAAAAAAGTGAGTCGAAGACTCTATTCCATTATGATCCGTAGAGCGCTCTTCGCTAACTCTACGGATAGGGTTGTCTAAGGCCGAAGGCGGAACGCTTAAAGCCTAATGCTTGATTCGATCGTAATTCATTTATTTGATCTATACTAAGCACACTGAAATAATTTATTAACCATTAATCAAGCCTTAAGCCTTAAGCTTTAGGCCTTAGGCTTATGAAAATATTAATTACCGGCAGTAACGGTTTACTCGGACAGAAACTTGTTTCGCTTTTATACCTGCAAGTTGGAATTACACTGATAGCTACAGCACGCGGAGCAAACCGCGATGAGATCTACGAAGATTATATCTACGAATCGATGGATATTACTTCTGAAGCGAATGTATTAGCAGTATTCAGAAAGCATAAACCGGATGCTGTTATCCATACGGCTGCTATGACACACGTAGATCAATGTGAGCTAAACAAAGAAGCTTGCGTAGATCAGAATATAACAGCAGTAAATCACATTATAAAAGCATGTAAAGAAGTTGGTGCTTTTTTATTGCATGTATCCACCGACTTTATCTTTGATGGAACACGCGGACCGCTTACAGAAGAAGAAGTACCGAATCCTGTGAACTATTATGGCTGGACAAAGTGGGAAGCAGAAAAAGCAGTAGAGAACTCTGGATTAAAATGGGCGATAGCACGTACCGTATTGGTATTTGGTGTTGTGCAGGATATGAGCAGAAGTAATATCGTACTTTGGGTGAAAAATAATCTTGAGCAGAAAAAAGAAATTAATGTGGTAGACGATCAATGGCGTACACCTACATTGGCTGAAGATCTGGCGATGGGCTGCTGGTTGATTGTGAAAAATCAGGCTACAGGCATATTCAATATTTCCGGTGAAGAAATGTTAAGTCCATATGAATTGGCTCATAAAGTGGCAGATGTCTGGAAGCTGGATAAAGGTTTGATCAAACAAGCAGATTCATCTACGTTTACACAACCTGCCATGCGTCCGCCGAAAACAGGGTTTATTATTGAAAAAGCAAAAAAGCAGTTAGGATACAAACCCCATACTTTGGAAGAAGGACTGGAATTGTTAAAAGAACAGTTAACCTCGTAGGGCGTATACGATACGCCGGTCCTACAAAAAAATCCATCCTTTAGATTCAAAGGGTGGATTTTTTTGTTTCCAAGTTCTTATTTAACAAGATTTTTTTAAAAACTGAAAAATTTTATACACACTATTTTCGAACCCATTTTCTGTAAAAAAGATGCTTTTTGAATAAAACAGGTTTGAATTTAAACTTATCAGTAAATTAAATGTGTTTTTTTTATAAAACTGTGTTCGATTTGTTAACATATGTTATTATTTTATTTGCGTAACACATTCATTTGTAGCATATTAATTGAGTGATTGTTTGTATATCGAATTTCTTTCTACTAGATTTGTATCATACTAAATGGAGTACTTGAAAAAGGAAACATGTTTTAAAATGTCTTACATAGCCAACTTTTGTTCGTTTAGTTGGCGAATAAGTTGATAAAAGGGTTAAGAGTTCCGATAACTATCGGAACTCTTTTTTTTTGTATCCTATGCATTTTCTCCCTTATTTTATAGAATGGAAGAAACACAAAGTCTGGATGCTGCTATAAATGCATTCATCAGTCCAGTCTCCGATTTTATTACTTCAATTATTTTTTATTCGATTGAGATTTCAGGCGAAAAATTCCCCTTAATTATTTTATGGCTTATTGCCGCTGGTTTGTTTTTCTTTTTCTATCTGAAAGCAATTAATGTAACCCGCTTTGGCTTGGCCATTAATATAGTATGTGGCAAATACGATGATCCAAATTCAAAAGGAGAAGTAAACCACTTTCAAGCTTTGGCAACAGCATTGTCCGGTACCGTTGGTTTAGGCAACATTTCAGGTGTAGCAGTAGCAATATCCATGGGCGGTCCGGGTGCTACTTTTTGGATGATTGTTGCCGGCTTCTTTGGTATGATGACCAAGTTTGCAGAATGTACGCTTGGTGTCAAGTATCGTCAGGTAAGTGCAGATGGCGTAGTATCTGGCGGGCCGATGTATTTTCTTCGAGATGGATTAAAAGGCAAAGGCTTGCCAATACTAGGTAAGGTACTTGCCGCATTATTTGCAGTCATGTGTATTGGAGGTGCACTTGTAGGAGGTAATATGTTTCAGAGCAATCAGGTTACGGCACAGCTTGTTGCCGAGACGGGTGGTAATGCAAGTTGGTTCTATAATAATCTGTGGGTCCCGGGTTTGATTTTGAGTTTGATGGTAGGAGTTGTAATCATTGGCGGCATTAAATCCATTGCAAATGTAACGGAGAAGGTCGTACCTTTTATGTGTGGCTTATATGTAGCAGCTTGTTTGTATATTATTTTTGCAGCATACGAAAAGATTCCTGAAACATTCTTGCTGATTATAGATGGCGCGTTTAACGCTGAGGCAATGTATGGCGGTGTTGTAGGTGTATTGATCGTAGGTTTTAGTAGAGCTTCATTCTCAAACGAAGCAGGCGTAGGGTCTGCATCCATTGCCCATGCAGCTGTCAAAACCAACGAACCTGTAACAGAAGGGTTAGTGTCTTTATTAGAACCGTTTCTGGATACCATTGTAATTTGTACCATGACTGCTCTTGTGATTGTTATTACAGGTGCATATCACGAAATTGGTAAAGATGGTATCGTACTTACTTCGCATGCATTTACTACTACAGTGAGTTGGTTTCGCCATATCCTTTCTATAAGTGTATTTTTGTTTGCTTTTGCCACGATGATATCCTGGTCATATTATGGACTAAAGTCGTGGACGTATTTATTTGGCGCAGGAATAGGCTCAGAAATTATTTATAAAATTATTTTCTGTTTGTTTACTGTGATCGGATCATCAATGAGCTTAAGCAAAGTAGTTGAATTTTCAGATGCTATGATTTTTTCCATGAGCATCTTTAATATCATTGGTTTATACCTGTTGGCGGGGGAGCTAAAGCAGGATCTGAACCAGTTTTTATATAAAATAGATACAGGAATTATTAAAAAACACACGTAACTTTTTAACGAATATGTCTTTTCAATCAGCTAAGCATGCGCACGGTTCTTCGAATCGTGAAGCAAAAGGATTTTTATTTTTAATTCTTTTACTTGTAATCCCATTTTTAATCCAGTACAGCTATAGAGCAATATTTTATGAACCGAAAGAAATCAATTTGTCCGGCATTGAATATTTAACAGATTCATGCGAAACAAAAACTTCTTTTAATGAAAAACAATATAAAAGTGATCAAGGATATAACAAACAGAATTATGTATATAACAAGCCTGTTGCCGGTAAACCTGGGGTTGTAAAAATAGTTGACATCAATAATGCTGATACTACGCTTTTGAAAACATTGCCTGGTATTGGCTCTGTTTATGCAGCACGTATTGTTAAATACCGCAAGTTGTTGGGTGGTTTTGTATCTGTCAATCAAATCAAAGAGGTATATGGAATTAAAATCGAAACCTTTGATCAGATTAAAAGTCAAATTACACTTACAAAAGGATCGGTTATTAAGATACCTGCAGACTCACTTTGGAATAAGCCATACGCATTTTATCATCCATATTTGAGCAAAGAAGTTAAAGCTCAGATTCAGGCAGAAAATAAAAAAGCTGCTTATTCAAATTTAAAATTACAGGAGATTATTGCTCAAAGCAACAGTCTGTTTACTGAGTATATTGTCTGGAGATAGTCAAAGACATCATTCAGATATGAACTTATACAGAAAAGAATTAAATTTACCAATGTGCCTGATTAGAAGAATGTATTCATTGGCAAATAATTAATTCTGTATGGTTTTCAGTAGTATCGTATTCTTGTTGTATTTTTTACCAATATTCTTAATTACGTACTACATAACACCTGCACGTTTTAAAAATATTGAAATTCTTATATTTAGTATTTTCTTTTATGCCTGGGGCGCACCTAAATTTATATTTGTAATTCTGGCAACAACATTTTTTGATTTTTATGTTGTTCGATTGATGTGCAAGAGTGAAACTATTATTAGAAAAAAAATATTTCTAGTGGTTTCAATATGCATCAATCTGGGGCTGCTGTGTTATTTTAAATATTCTAATTTTTTTATTGAAAATGTAAACGTTGTTCTTACTTCATTTGGATTAGATTACATAAACTGGGTTAAAGTAATATTACCAATTGGGATTTCATTTTATACATTCGAGACCATCACATATGTGGTAGATACCTATAGAGGAATTCACAAACCTTTGACGAATGTTTGGGATTATCAAGTCTACATCATGCTTTTCCCTAAGTTGATTGCCGGTCCGATTATTCGATACCACGACCTTGCCGATCAAATCGAACCTGTTGAAAGAACTGAAAAATCAACTGTTGATGATAAGCTGATTGGTTTTTATCGATTTGCGATCGGGCTATCCAAAAAAGTATTGATCGCAAATCAAATTGGAATTTTTGCTGATAGTATGTTAAATAAAGATATCGCCCTGTTGAATTCAAGTGAAGCCTGGTTGGGAATTATCGCATATTCGTTTCAGATTTATTTTGATTTTTCAGGATACTCCGATATGGCAATTGGCATTGCGAAAATGATCGGATTTCAATTTCCGGAAAACTTTAATAATCCATATACAGCCACGAGTATTACAGATTTCTGGAGACGTTGGCACATCTCTGTAAGCAGCTGGATGAAAAACTATCTCTACATTCCTTTGGGTGGGAATAAGGTGGCAACGAAAGGGAGATTGTATTTTAATCTTTGGCTGGTGTTTTTAATTTCAGGATTGTGGCATGGTGCCTCTTGGAATTTCATTATTTGGGGTGCGTATCATGGAGCCTTTTTAATTTTGGAACGCATATTTTTACTGGATGTATATGAAAAAATCGGTAAGTGGTTTCGGATTGCTACAACGTTTATTATTGTAACTATTGGCTGGGTTTTCTTCCGCTTAGAAGATTTTTCCAGCGCCATTTATTTTATACAAAAACTAGTTGAATTTAATTTTCATGCGATTGATCTCGACAATAGAACAATCATTGTTTTTGTGTCGGCAGCATTCTTTTCATTTCTTGTGGCAAGCAGCATCGGAAAAAAAATACAGAATTACTTTTATTTTGATGCATATGGTAATGTAAAACATACACTCGTATTTAGTATGTTGATAGTATTCGTATTGATTGACATTAGCTTGATATCTGCTTTTGGATTTAATCCATTTATTTATTTTAGATTTTGATGATGATACAATAAATCTAAAACAACTATTGGCAATAGAGTTTTGAAACTTACTTGTAGTTTATTTTAAATTCATTTTACTCATCGGAATCATTTCTTCGTTTTCAGCATCCCACAATTTCAATCGGAAGCATTTCCACATATCGATCGGGTTCCATGTAGTTGTTGCGGCAAATTGCAATTCAGGGATTCCTTTCATCGCTTCAGGTAATCTATAAAACGGAATTCTTGAATTTAAATGATGCACGTGGTGGTAACCAATATTTCCTGTAAGCCATTGTAATAACGGATTCATTGTCATAAAACTCGTTGATAATAAAGCAGCATGGTCGTATTTCCAATCGTGGTTTTCACAAAATTGTGCTCCAGGGAAATTGTGCTGCGAATAAAATAAATAAGATCCCATTGCAAAGGATACAAAAAACGGAAGGAACCAGCTTATCAAAAATGTTTCAAAGCCAAGAGTGTACCAAATGCAGGCTGCAGAACCAATGTGAAGCACTAAGGCCAATAAGGAGTCCATATGTTTTTTGGGGCTCTGAATAAATGATTTAATATTCAGCCAATAGATAAACAGCGTAATATGACCAAAGATTACCGTAAGAGGGTGGCGATTTAATAGATAAATTCGACGTTCATTTTTTGTAAGGCTTAAATAACAATTTTTGGTAATTGTAGGATAGGAGCCAATCCCATTTGCGGTTAATTTTGAATTGTGATTATGATGATGGTCGTGTGAGCGTTTCCATACATTTTGAGGCGTAAGCATAAATACGCCAAACGCCTTCATAATGATTGTGGCAATCTTAGAATTCTGAAGAATGGCGTGATGCTGATAATCATGATACACCACAAACATGCGTATGTAAAATAAACTTGTTATAAAACTGCAGGCAAGTCGTACATATA
>Ga0247817_10000542_pt1 | contig 20798 bp, 16 predicted proteins | sample UWRJL212509R1_FD_178010 | JGI IMG/M metagenome (GOLD analysis project Ga0247817, IMG submission 178010) | Plant litter microbial communities from Arlington Agricultural Research Station in Wisconsin, United States - UWRJ-L212-509R-1 | ecosystem: Environmental > Terrestrial > Plant litter >...
ATTATCAGAATAAATAATCATAGTGAAACTTCGGATACAGACGAAGAAGATTACGATTTTGATTATGATCCAAACGAAATGTATTATGCGTTGAACGGAAAAAACTAATTCAAAATTAATAAAAAAAACCATCCGTGAAGGATGGTTTTTTATGCGCTTTATTTTAAAAACTATCTTTTTATTGAAAAGTGAGACTTGAATTGTTTCTGCAGATTGTTTTCAAGATAATCCACACTAAACCAATAATCGCTTCCCGGCATTGGATTCCCATTATAAGTTCCATCCCAACCTTCTCCAGCCGGACTAATCTCTTTCAGCAGTTTGCCATATCGGTCAAATATATAAATACGGGAATTAGGCTGATTGCTTAAGCCGAATATATTCCATCTATCATTAAGTCCATCAGCATTTGGTGTGAAAAATTTAGGGTAATTGATCACTAAAATATTAGGATCCGATATTGCCGGACCACAATTATTTCTATCATATGCAGTAACTGTATGCAAACCAGCAGGAACATCCTGGAAAATATTACTCTCCTGTTTCGGACCATGATCGAGTTGATACAGGTAATCACCAGGACCGGAAGCAAGCACAGTTATAATCTGAAGGTCATCAAAATAATTGCTTACAATACCTTCAATTGCAGTAAGGGTATATTCATTCACAGTAACATCAATACTTTTTGCCACGCCACATTCTCCGGCATTCGGTGTAAACAAATAAGGCGTAGTTCCCAAAATTGTATTGTCAATTACCGCCGGAGCCCATGTTCCCACTATTCCGTTTGGTGATACTGATCCCAATACGGGTGGCGTTATTCCTAAACATAAATCGATATTAGCGAAATCAGGCACTAATGGTTCAGTTACGGTAACATCTAAGATGAATGTAGTAGCACATTCTGCGGATATTGGTGTAAATACATATTGGCTTGTTCCGATTATTGTATTGTCAATTACCGCAGGTAGCCAGGTACCATTTATACCATTTGGTGAAACCGGATTCAGTATAGGTGCTGTTGTTCCAACGCAAAATGGTGTTACTGCAGGAAAATTTGGAACAGTCCTCGGAATGATAGTAACAGTAATTGTTTTTGGTGTTGCACACTGATTGATTACCGTATTTGGTGTAAACAAATAAGTTCCTGTTACTGTATTGTTCACAACAGCCGGAGACCATGTACCCTCTACTCCGTTTGGAGAAATCGTAGATAATGTTGGCGCTGTTTTTCCAGAACACAAATTGATATTTGTAAAGTTTGGATTCGTAATACCTACAACTGTTATTGGCAATGTCACTACAGTTGCGGTTACACATTCTCCGGTGTTAGGTGTGAATGTATAGGTTTGCGTACCAATCGTTGCCAGACTTACTGCGGGAGACCATGTACCCGTAACACCATTTGTAGAAACTGTAGGAAGTACAGGAACGACGGGGTTATTATGGCATTGTACAGCTATAGGGTCGAATTGCGGCGTTATTTTCTGGGTAATGGTAATAGTCAGTATTGCAGTTGTAGCACACTGACCTGTTGTTGGCGTAAATGTATAAGTTGTAGTGGCAGTGTTATTTATTGCCGGTGACCAGGTTCCGGTATAACCATTGGTTGATGTTGTTGGCAATGCCAGAATGGTAGTTCCGCTGCAAACGGCGTTTACAGGGTTAAATAGGGGCACTTCTTTACTCGTTACAGTAATTGTCCGTGTTGCAGTTGCATTAGCGCAATTACTGCTTCCGGTCTTTGTATAAGTAATGGTTGCTGTTCCTGCTGCAATGCCAGTAACTAAACCAGTATTGATATTGACAGTAGCAATAGCAGCATCAGAAGTAGTCCATTGTCCTCCTGCAGATGTTGATGAAAAAGTAACTGTAGCTCCTTCACATAACGTTTGATTCCCACTTAATGTACCTGCAACAGGTGGAGGAACAACAGTAATTGTTCTTGTAATACTCGCATCGGCGCAACCGCCTGTTCCTTTTACAGTATAAGTAATTGTTGTAGTTCCTACTGCTATACCTGTAACTACACCTGTCGATATATTAACTGTCGCAATGGTAGTATCCAAAGAGGTCCAGTTTCCACTAGCGATTGTTGATGAAAATGTAGTTGTTGATCCTACACAAGTATTTTGCGTACCACTTAAAACTCCCGCAGTTGGCGGTGCGGTAACAGTAACAGTACGGATAACCTTCCCAGGTGTACAGCCAAGTGGGTGCGTCATCGTATAGATTATATCTGCAGTTCCTGCACTTACACCGGTAACAAGTCCGGTTGTACTCACCGTAGCAACAGATCCGTTTGAAGTAGACCAGGTACCGCCTGTCGCATCGGAAGTATAAGTAGCGCTTGATCCGATACAAATAGCCTGAGTTCCGGTTAGGTTTCCGGCATTAGGAGGAGCAACAATTGTAATTGTCCGCGTATTACTCGCATCGGCGCAACCGCCAGTTCCTGTTACAGTATAAGTGATTGTTGTAGTTCCTACTGCTACACCTGTAATTACACCTGTCAATGCGTTCACTGATGCGATAGTAGTATCCAAAGAAGTCCATCTACCACCCGCTATTGTTGATGTAAATGTAGTCGTAGAGCCTACACAAGTACTTTGGGTTCCGCTTAAGGTTCCCGCAGATGGCGGTGCAGCTACAGCAATAGTTTTGGTTACAGTCCCTGAAGCACATGGAAATAATGTAGGGTCAGGAGTAAAAACATAGCTCCCGGCGGTAGTATTGCTTACAGTTGCCGGCAACCATGTTCCTGAAATACCATTATCTGAAGTTAGTGGCAATACAGGAGCTGTAGATCCTGAGCAAATTGATGCTGGTATCGAAGCGAATATAGGTGTAGTCGTTGTTGTACATAAGCTACAGGTATAACTTTCAGATAAAACACAAGGCGCGCCTAAATTAGATACAATGGTAAGGAAAACACTCTCACCTGGTGCAACGCCGAATACTTCATAACTAGAAAGATTGGTATTGGCAATGACAGGCGTGCCTCCATTAATAGAATAGGAAATGGTGTAAACATGCGGGAGTCCTGCAATATTACTCCAGTCAAAAAAAACTGAATTGGTAGTAGTTGCTTGTGAAGGATCACAAAATATATTGTATATTCCTGTTCCAGATGTAACAATGACATTTATCGCCGCTCTTGGTCCTTCACAGGTTCCCACAGTTTGGCTTACATAATAAGTTGTTGTCCCAAGAGTGGCAGTAGATGGAATTGGTGCAGTTGAAGATGCTGCTCCTCCTGTTGCATTCGTTCCATACCAATTTAAAGTAGCGCCAGGCAAAGCTGTTGCTGTTAATGCTGAAGCAGTGCTACCCTGACAAAGATATAGAGGAGTCGTAACAACTGGGGCTGCAATTGAACCACTACCTGAAATAGTCACGACCACTGGTTTGATAATAGAACAACTTCCTAAAGTGCTTTTTATATAATAAGTACCTCCTACTGCTATTGCTGAAGGACTTCCAAGAGGACTTGTAGCTGTGGAATCCGTCCAATAAGTTAATGTCGTACCGGATGTGCTTCCGGCTGTAACAGCAGGCAAAGTAATATTTATTGTTCCTGAGCAAACAGCAGGCGGATCTGTAATAGTCAGATTAACAGTATTGGTAACGTTTATAGTTATTGATTTTGATAAACTGCAAGGCACCGCCATAAACGAAATATCATCAATTGCAAAGTCGTTTCCACCTCCAACGATTACGCGGTCATACAAGCAAATCTGTGCAGATGTGTTACTGCCTGAATTCCATATATAAGTCTTTTTAACCCAGCTGCAAACTGCTGTAGGAACTAAAGACGCTCCTATTGAAGTTCCATTAATTACAACATCAAGATTCGCAGGATTTCCGGAAGCTACGTTCTGTGACCAGTAACTGAAAGTGTAGTCAGCTCCGGGAATTACTGTAACGGTTTGGCACCAGACACGGTCATTTCCTCCATTAAAAATAGAACCATCAGAAACATACATATTTCCGCCACCTGTATGGTCATTGCAGGAACTAAATCCTGCAAACCATCCTTGTGAATTGGGTGCAATTCCATAAGTTCCCTGCTGACCGCCGGGATTCGTAACTGTTAAATAAGTATAATCAGTTGTAAACCCAGTGTTTCCGGCAGAAAAATCTGGATTGGCAATTAGGTTAACTGATGATAAAGCAGTTGTAATAGCTGTGTAGGTAGTTGTCTGTGTCGGGGAAACTACAGGATTAGTGCTATTAGGCGTTGTCAATGAAGGATCTGCAGGCGAAGCAGTCCATTGAACTGGTAATCCGCTTCCTGAAACTGATAAATTCGTAGAACTTCCGTTACATATTGATGTGTTGGATGCGGTTATAGTTAATCCCGGCGGATCAACTAAAACAATCCCTGAGTGAGTCACCGTTCCAGGTGTAGGTGCACTATCGGTTACTGAAACGCCATAAGTTCCGGGAGCCAAACCTGTAAAAAAACCTGTTGTATTTGTTTGTGTTACCGGACCGGTTAGCGTGAAATTATAAGGAGCAGTCCCGTAGGAAGCAGAAGCAGTAATTGTACCATCTGTCAATCCCTGGCAAGTCGGATTACTGAAGGATTCGCTTAATGTAACAGGGAGTGGTGGTGCAGCCAGGTAAAAATCATCAACTGCAAAATCATTTCCAACAGCACTGGTATTGTTATTAAATAATTCAATATTGATACATGTACTTGTTGCTGTAAAGGTGTACAATACCTTCTGCCATCCTGCTGCGGGAAGTTGCACAACGGTATTGAGGTTGGCAGGATTTACATTATTTCCTCCGAGAAGAAAAAAACCAATGTTTGGTTGTGTGGCCAATCCTACAGTCGTTGTTGAAATAGATTTAACCCAAAAACTAAAAGTATAAACAGTACCAATAGTAATTCCGCAAATACTACCACCAGTATTTCCTGGTCGCCAGAATCTTGAACCACCCATTGTAGTGGCATCTATTATCAGCATTTTTCCAGTTCCGCTGGTATGATCACCACCAGATACAAATATGGGATTTACTACTTGAGGATCAGTTGCAAACGTATAATTACCGGGAACAGTGCCTGTGTATGGCGGATTTATCAGTGTATAACCTGGTCCGTTAACGATAAAACCAAGCCCGCTTCCGCCGGATTCAAAATCTCCATTGATAAGCATATTCTGGGAAAACATTGCTGCAGATGAGCATAGCAATATATAAATAATAGTAAGAATTTTCTTTGAATTCATTTGCATTTTCTGGGGTATTTACTTTAAATTCTGAATTTAGAGGCACAATATACTAATATTTGATAATGAATAAAACCATGATGTATTTTTATATAGTAATATGTATAGATGTATAGTTGTTGTTGTAGTGAAATCGATTGAAATTGTTAAAATATCTAAACTATTAAGAAGTGATTAATTTTAATAAATGTAAAAAAGAGCCCTGAAAATTGAGCTCTTTCATTAATTTAACTTTTTTACCTTAGTATTTCAGTAAATCAATAAGCGCTTGTTGAAATCTGCCTTTAGGAAGATATTGGTCTTCTAATGCTTTTGTAAATGGGATTGGACTGTCTAAGCTGGCTACACGTTTTACCGGACCATCCAGATATTCAAAACAGTCTTCCATGATCATTGCCGAAATATCACTGGCTATTCCGCCAAACATACTGTCTTCCTGCAAGATGATTACCTTATTTGTTTTCTTTACAGATGTATAAATTGCCTCTTTATCCAAAGGCTGCAGTGTGCGCAGGTCTAATAAATCAGCTGAAATTTCAGGATTTTTTTCCAGAGTTTCCAAAGCCCAATGAACAGCGGCACCAAATGCAATGATAGTAATCTGGCTGCCTTCTTTCAACAAAGCCGCTTTTCCCAAAGGTAGCGTATAATACTCTTTTGGAACATCCTGATAGACACTTCTGTATAGTTGTTTGTGTTCGAAAAACAAAACAGGATTCGGGTCATTAATAGAGGTTGCCAAAAGCCCTTTCGCATCATAAGGAAATGCCGGATAAACTACTTTAAGTCCGGGAGTTTTTGTAAACCATGCCTCATTGGTCTGTGAATGAAAAGGTCCTGCCTGAGTTCCGCCGCCGCAAGGCATCCTGACCACCACATCGGCTTTTTCCTGCCATCTGTAATGCACTTTAGCCAAATAATTGACAATCGGATTGAAGCCCGTAGATACGAAATCTGCAAATTGCATTTCCACAATTGCCTTATAGCCATTGATTGACAATCCCATTCCCGCAGAAACCACAGCACTTTCGCAAATTGGTGTATTGATCACTCTTTCTTTTCCAAAAGCATCCACAAAACCGTCCGTAATTTTAAATGCGCCACCATATTCGGCAATGTCCTGGCCCATAATTACCAAATTATCATGCCGTTCCATTGATTGCTTCAACCCTTGAGAAATTGCGTCAATTAACCTGATATTTTCTTTTTTATCAGACGCATTAACCTCTTCAAATTCATAAGGCTTGTAAACATCATTTAATTCTTCTTCATAACTGGCTTCAATTTCACTTTCAGCATTTGCAATCACAAGATGGTCATCAATTTCTTTTTTAATTTCATTTCTCCACTCTTCATCTTGCTCAGCAGTAAGGATATTCTGTTTAATAAGGTATCTTTTATAGGTGTCAACAGGATCTTTCTCTGCCCAAATATCCATTAATTCCTGCGGTACATATTTAGTTCCACTCGCCTCTTCATGCCCACGCATCCTGAATGTTTTAAATTCAAGTAAAACCGGACGCGGATTGGTTTTCATCGATGTTACGATTTCTGTCAGTTCAGTAAAAACTTCCAGGATATTATTGCCATCGATAATATGGCTTTCCATACCATAACCGACACCTTTATCTGCAAGATTCTCACAACGGTATTGCTCATTGGTTGGTGTAGAAAGTCCGTAACCATTATTCTCAATCACAAACAAAACAGGCAAATCCCAAACAGAAGCAATATTTAAAGCCTCGTGAAAATCACCTTCGCTCGTCGCACCTTCTCCGGTAAAAACTGCGGTAATCTTACCATTTTTCTTTAATTTATTGGCTAAGGCGATTCCGTCAGCAACTCCCAATTGCGGGCCCAAATGCGATATCATTCCGATAATCTTATACTGTTGTGTACCAAAGTGAAAACTACGGTCACGCCCTTTTGTAAATCCGCTGGCTTTTCCCTGCCATTGGGAAAACAATCGGTACAATGGAATATCTCTGCCAGTAAAAACGCCAAGATTTCTGTGCATTGGTAAAATATACTCGTCTTTGTCGAGGACAGCTGTAACACCGACTGAAATAGCTTCCTGGCCTATTCCTGAAAACCATTTTGAAACTTTTCCCTGACGAATGAGGATAAGCATTTTTTCTTCAATAAGTCTTGGCTTAAGCAGCCTTTTATATAAATCGAGTAATTGATCGTCTGTAAGATTTCTTCTTTCAAAATTCATTATATACTATGTAGAAGTGTTAAACTGCTCAAAAGTATAAAAAAATAACAGGATGACCGTCAAATGTTTTGTTTTTTTAAATTGTTGATAACTTTTAAAATTCCTTTTTAAAATTATTATTTACATTTGTAAAGACAAGGGTTGACAAACTTTTAGTTATTAACAAAAAAATTTTAGTATGCAAAACATTCCTAGTGTTGACTTGCGTGATTTCCTTTCGGGCGACCCGAAACGTAAACAAAAATTTGTAAATGAAATCGGAAAAGCATTTGAAGATATTGGCTTCGTTGCATTAAAAGGTCATTTTTTAGATGACAAACTGGTAGATGAATTGTACAGTGAAATCAGAAATTTTTTCGCTTTGCCTCTCGATACCAAATATAGTTATGAAATTCCCGGAATTGGCGGCCAAAGAGGCTATGTTTCTTTTGGCAAGGAACATGCAAAAGGCAAAAAAGAAGGCGATTTAAAAGAGTTTTGGCATTTTGGGCAATATGTGGATAAAGATTCAAAATACGCTTCTGAATATCCTGACAATGTTGAAGTAAAAGAATTGCCTCGTTTTAATGCTGTGGGAAAAGAAGCCTATCAAATGCTGGAAAAAACGGGTATTTATGTTTTAAGGGCTTTGGCTCTGCACTTAGGACTTGATGAATTTTATTTTGACAATTATGGAAAAGAAGGCAATTCTATCTTAAGACCTATTCATTATCCGCCAATTACTTCCGAACCTGAAAATGCAATTCGCGCCGCCGCACATGGAGATATCAACCTAATTACTTTATTAATGGGTGCGCAAGGACGTGGTTTGCAGGTGCAAAATCATGATGGTGAATGGATTGATGCTATCGCAGAACCAGATGAATTGGTAATCAACGTTGGTGACATGCTATCAAGACATACCAATAACAAGTTAAAATCAACAATTCATCAAGTGGTGAATCCGCCGAGGGAATTATGGGGAACATCCAGATATTCTATTCCTTTTTTCATGCATCCGGTAAGCGACATGCGTCTGGACTGCCTTGAGAATTGCATTGATGCCGAGAATCCTAAGAAATACGAAGACATTAGCGCGGGAGAATTCCTTCACGAACGTCTCGTTGATTTGGGACTGATCAAAAAATAAAGACTATACATTTTAATCAAAGTACGGATTGGTTCAATTCGTACTTTGCTTTTTATATCATTTTTAACAATGGACTTACAGGAACAGTTAAAAAATCTTTTTCCAGATCATCAGCCTTCTGCCGAAGAAGCAATTACTGAAGAAAACAAAGAATTGTGGATTCAGGCTGAGCCAATGATTTGCAAATTCGAAAAACGAAAAGGAAAGCCTACTACAATTATTGAAGGTTATACAGGAACCGATGAGGATTTCAAAATATTGGCAAAGGAATTAAAAACAAAATTAAGTGTCGGCGGAACTTTTAAAGACGATTCCATCATTATTCAGGGCGATTATCGCGATAAAATAATGGAAATCCTAAAAATCAAAGGCTTTAAAGTAAAACGTGTCGGTGGCTAAATCCGAAACAAAAACAAACAAAATGAAAATAAAATCATCCGAATTAATATTAAATCCAGACGGAAGTGTCTACCACTTAAACTTAAAACCTGAACAAATTGCGCACGACATTATCTTTGTAGGCGATCAAAACCGCGTTGAAAAAATCACACAATTCTTTGATACAATTGAATTTTCTACACAAAAGCGGGAATTCAAAACACAAACCGGTTTTTTCAAAGGCAAAAGAATGACGGTAATGTCAACAGGAATTGGCCCTGATAATATTGATATTGTAATTAACGAACTTGATGCTCTTGTTAACATCGATCTTGAAACACGGCAGCCAAAAGAAAAATTAACTGTGTTAAACATCATCCGGATAGGAACTTCAGGTTCATTGCAGGCTGATATCCCCGTAGACAGTTTTGTGTTATCCAAATTTGGTTTGGGTCTTGATAACATGCTTCGCTCCTATCTTATCGATGGCGTTTCTGATAAAAACATTGAAGACGCTTTTATAACGCATACCAACTGGGATGCCAAAAAAGGCCGCCCTTATGTAATCGCATGCAGTGAAAAACTGGAGAGAATAATTGAAAGCGATAGAATGCACAAAGGAATTACAGCTACCGCCGGTGGCTTTTACGGACCTCAAGGACGTGTTTTGCGACTTAATATACAGGATGAAAGCCTCAATTCAAAAATGGACAATTTTGAACTCAATGGCAACAAGATTACAAATCTGGAAATGGAAACTGCCGCAATATACGGACTATCAGCACTTTTAGGCCACAATGCATTGTCGTTAAACGCGATTATTGCTAACCGGGCTTCGGGTACTTTTAGTGAAGATCCTTACAAAGCGGTTGATGAATTGATTGGCTATACACTCGATAAACTGTCAAAGGCGTAACAATGGAATTGGTTCTTCAAAAAATAAAGTTCTTAATGTCTTCTGCAAAAGTATATTTTGAAAAGACAGACGCAGCTGTTTTAGAAGAAAAACCTGAATCAGGCAAATGGTCAAAGAAGGAAGTTCTGGGCCATTTGATTGATTCGGCTATAAATAATATTCAGCGTTTTACAGAAATTCAGACAGCTAAAAAACCCTATTTTATCAAAAGTTATAATGCTGATGCACTGGTAAATGCTAATAATTATCAAAATAAAGACATTAATGAATTATTTGCTCTTTGGGTAAGCCTTAATAAACAGATAAAGTTTATTATTGATAACCAAACAACATCTACTTTAGCCTATCCGGTAATTCTTCCCGATGGAGAAACTAAAAATCTAAAATTCCTTATCAATGATTATGCAGACCATCTTGAACATCATTTAGACCAAATATATCGCTAATGGTAACAATAAAAATTGCCGGAGTTCCGGAACATTTTAATTTTCCATGGCATTTATGTCTGGCAAATGGCGAATTTGAATTTGAAAACATCAATCTGCAATGGACAAATGTTCCCGAAGGCACTGGAAAGATGTGCCAAATGCTGCGTGATGGCCAATGTGATATTGCGGTGATTTTAACCGAAGGAATTGTAAAAGATATTCTTTCAGGAAATCCGAGTAAAATTGTTCAATTATATGTTGAATCGCCATTGATTTGGGGAATACACGTCGGAGCGCATTCAAAATACCAACAGCTTTCTGATTTAAAAAACACCAAAGCCGCAATTTCCCGACTGGGTTCTGGTTCACAATTAATGGCTTATGTCAATGCCGGAAACCAAAACTGGGCAACTGATGAATTTCAATTTGAAATTGTCAATACCATTGATGGCGCAGTTGAAGCATTAAAAAATGGAACTGCCGATTATTTTATGTGGGAGAAATTCATGACCAAACCGCTCGTAGATCAGGGTATTTTCAGAAGAATTGCAGATTGTCCTACACCATGGCCTTGCTTTGTAATAGCAGTGCGCGATGAAATTATCGAAAGCCAACCCGAAGTGATTGAAAAAATACTGAAAATCATCAATAAAAAGACTTCCGGCTTTAAAGACATTTCGAATATTGACAATATATTGGCTGAAAAATTCCACCAGCAATTGCCCGACATTCAGAATTGGTTGTCAGTTACCGAATGGTCTCAAAAATTACCTGAAGAAAAAATGTTAAACAAAGTTCAAAATCAACTCTTTGAACTCGGTATTATTGATAAAAAGGGTACTTTTGCTCAAATTGTAAAAGCACTCTAGCTTTTTCATTTTTGGCTCCTATGGTAAAGATTGGTAAATTTTCTATTGCGGAAATAAAACAGAAGCTTCAGGTAAAAAAACCTTGGGACAATGTGATTATTTTCGTATTGAATATTCTTATCGCGGTTCCGGTATTTATCATTATCCACCAAAATTTGAAAGATCCAAATTGGTATTTTCAAATTGACAGAATTATTCTTTTTATTGTCATTGTTATTGTAATCCAATTGGTTCTTAGGCTATTGCGAACAATTCTCATCATTTGTATCGCACTTTATCTTGTCGCTTTAATTTTTGGCAGTTTATTCGGGAATTATGGCTTCGAAAGTGTATTTGAAGACTATCGGTATATGATTTATTCAATGAAAGACAGTCCGAATCCACAAGACCTTATCCTTTCCAAGCTTTTACCTTTTCCGAACAAATCCAAAATCATACGAGCCATTGAATACGACAATCCAAAAGTTCGTGATTTTGCTCTTATGGCTACATTGAAGGATTTTAAAGATGTGCGTGGTTACGCGAAATACCGGACAATCATTCAGTGTTTTGCTGTTTTTAAAGAAATCAACAGCCGATGGAATTATGTGAGCGATCCTAAAGGTCGTGATTATATTGCTAAAGCTACAGAATCATTGCGTTATTTCTCGGGTGACTGCGATGACCATTCAATATTGATGGCTTCATGCGTGAAGTCTATCGGAGGCACGCCAAGACTGATTCATACCGGTGGTCATATTTATCCTGAAATATTTATTGGCGATAAAAAAGATCTTGAAACCATCAATTATCTTATCAAGAAAATACTTTTTGTAGAAGAAAGTAAAGGAAAACAGATTCATTACCACATTGATGAACGCGGTCAAATATGGCTGAATCTCGATTATACGGCAACTTATCCTGGCGGACCATTTATGTCGGAAGAAATTTTAGGCGCATTAACCCTTAATTGATTATTGGTCACAATTCTCGATTGATTTTCATATATTAGCCATTCAAATTATAATTCTTTTTATGAAGAAGTTTATTTTTATCGTGTTATTTGGTTGCCAATTTATGAATGCGCAGGATTCAATTCCGGTATCTAAATTAGCAGACCGGAAAAATGAAGTCAGGATTGATGTATTGTCTTTAATTGCTTCTTCTAAAGTAAATCTGACCTACGAACGATTTTTGAACCGGAGTTTCTCTGTGGGAGTTTCCGGAAGTTTCGCCAATAGCGACAAAGTCAATGACGATTTTGACAGTGGCAACAGGAACACCATTCCAAAATATGAAATCACACCTTTTGTCCGATACAATCTTTCTAAAGGAAATTCCAGCTTTTACTTCGCAGAGCTATTTGCTTGCGCGAATGGTGGTGATTTTCGGCAAACTGTACGCTTAACCGACGCTAACAACGTCGGCTATTATGCAATACAAAAATCGGATTATTCTGATTTGGCACTTGGCGCAGGTGTTGGCTATAAGTTTTATATTAAGGAGCGGCTCGGCATTGAATTTTTAGTCGGATTCGGCGCAAACCTCATTGATACAGATAAAAGTCCCGACATATTATCAAGAGTTGGATTAGGCATTGGTTACAGATTTTAAAAAAATATTATGAAAACGATACAATATTTCTTTTTTGTTGCTTTAGGAAGTGTTTTAATGGCAGGAGACTGTTCCAACAAAGACAGTGAATTTTATAATGATATTTATCTTACCATTCCTGAATTGGTTACAATAGAAACCCATAATAGCTATGCTGTGAATGATGTTTTATGGCTCAATTCTGATAATTTCTCCAGATATCTTACAGAACCCAATCAAACTACCCAATTGGATGTATTAAAAACAACAAATGCCCAAAGTTTTAGTTTTACTTATCTGTTAGAGAAAAAAGTCGGTACTGATACCTGGGAACTCGTTCTTCCAGGAAATAACCTTATAATTGAAAGAGGAAATGCTGTTGAAACCGACTTATTCATTGCCGCAACTTGTTTATACAACGCTAATACTGAAGAATATGAATTTAGAAGCGGCATAAGATTGACTCAGCCAGGTGAATACCGGCTAAATTTTGGTTACAATAGCGTTTCTACAACTGCGGTTGAATTACGATCAGACAGTTTTAATAATAATTTATTCCTAAACATCAATTCAACCAATACTGAACTTGATGGCTCAGGCAATTATAATTTTACAGTTTCCGAATAATCGAATTACCAATTAATTTCACTTTTTTCTTTCGATGCGAGGTAAATATTAGTCTTGGAAAAATGTTTATTCCCAAACCAATGCCCTTTGTTGGCACTCAGCGGCGACGGATGGCCTGATTCCAAAACATGGTGTTTATTCCGGTCAATTTTTGCTCCTTTCTTTTTTGCAAATCCGCCCCAAAGTAAAAAAACAACATCGTTTTTTTGATCTGAAATTTTTTGGATAACAGCGTCTGTAAAAATTTCCCAGCCTTTATTCTGATGGCTTCCGGCTTCGCCTTTTCTAACTGTCAGCGTAGCATTTAACAATAAAACACCTTGTGATGCCCAATGCTCCAGATTTCCCGTGACAGGAAAAGGCTTGTTTAAATCTGTCTGTATTTCCCTGAAAATATTGACCAGCGAAGGCGGAAACGCAATTCCATCATTTACAGAAAATGACAATCCGTTAGCTTGTCCTGGTCCGTGATAAGGATCTTGTCCGATAACAACCACTTTCACATTTTCAAAAGTACAGGCATTAAAAGCGGCAAAAATCCTGCTTCCTTTGGGATAACATGTATGTTCAGTATATTCAGATCTGATGAATGCTGTCAGATTTTCAAAATAAGGCTTTTCAAATTCATCCGATAAAATCGCTTTCCATGAAGGTTCAATAGCAATATTCATTTTTATTTATTTTAATAACAAAAGTAAAGGATTTGATAGCTAAAATTACAATTTTCGTTGAGCAGAACTTTATTCTTTTTTGAGTAATTTTGTATGGAAAAGCCAGAAAAACAAAATGATCAGCATTACCGAGAAAACGCTACAGGATTTACAATTCCCAACCATCCTTGAAACCATCTCTTCCATCTGCAATACAGATATTGGAAAAGAAAAAGCCTTACTTATAATTCCGTTTAAAGACAAAGAAATTTTATTGGATGCTTTACTACAAACATCCGAATACGTCTCTTCTTTCCAAAACAACAATGCAGTTCCCAATCACGGATTTGATGCGATTACCCACGAAATTAAATTTCTGGCAATCGAAGACAGTTTTTTGGAAGTAGGCAGTTTTAGGAAAATTGCGGCACTTTCAGAAACGGTAAATGTCTTGTTGCAATACTTTAAAAAATTTGAGGACTACTATCCGAAGCTGTATGCCAAATCTTCACAAATTGAATTGACCAAAGAAATTATCCGACAGATTGAAGAGGTCGTTGATAAATATGGCGAAATCAAAGACAATGCGTCAGCTGAATTGCTCAGTATTCGCAGGGAAATGAATATTGTCAGAGGAAAAGTGAATCAAAGTTTTGGTATCGCACTCACACAATACAATAGCTTGGGCTATCTTGACGAAATTAAAGAAAGTTTTGTCCAGAACCGAAGAGTACTTGCCGTTCTTGCAATGTACCGGCGTAAAGTAAAGGGTTCCATACTTGGAAGTTCTAAAACAGGTAGTATTGCTTACATCGAACCCGAAACTACTCTACGCTATTCTCGGGAACTTAGCAATCTTGAATTCGAGGAAAAAGAAGAAATTACGCGAATTCTCAAACAATTGTCAAATGGTATCAGACATTTTCTTCCACTATTAATACAATATCAGGATTTTCTGAGTGACATTGACGTAATTGCTGCCAAAGCAAAATATGCTGATCGTATCAATGGAATTTTGCCACTCATTACTGAAAAACGACGCATGTATTTCCGTGATGCCTATCATCCGATATTGTATCTTAATAATAAACAAAAAGGGGAAATCACACATCCTCAGACATTTGAATTGCAACAGGAAAATCGTATTATAGTGATTTCCGGACCCAATGCAGGCGGAAAAACAATTTCTTTAAAAACTGTCGGCTTGTTACAATTGATGCTGCAGAGCGGAATGTTAATTCCTGTACACGAACGCAGTGAAACTTTCTTGTTTGAAAGAATTTTAACAGATATCGGAGATAATCAATCCATTGAAAACCATCTGAGTACATACAGTTACCGGTTAAAGAATATGAATTACTTTTTGAAAAAATGCAATAAAAAAACTTTGTTCCTAATTGATGAATTTGGTACCGGCTCAGATCCTGAACTTGGTGGCGCATTGGCGGAAATTTTCCTGGAGGAATTTTACCACCGGGAAGCTTTCGGAATCATAACAACGCATTATTCTAATCTTAAAATCCTGGCTAATGAATTGCCTTTTGCAACGAATGCCAACATGATGTTTGACGAAAAAACATTGGAACCAATGTACAAACTGGCCTTAGGACAGGCAGGTAGTTCTTTTACGTTTGAGGTTGCACAGAAAAACGGAATCCCGTTTGGACTTATCAACCGCGCTAAAAAGAAAATTGAAGTTGGGAAAGTCCGGTTTGACAAAACAATCGCTAATCTGCAGAAAGAACGATCCAGAATGGAAAAAACTTCCCAAACTTTAAAAGAAGAGGAAACTAAAGCACGGGAAGAAGGCAAAAAAATGGAAACAATTAATGTGAAGATCAAGCAAAAACTCGAAAGCTATCAGGAATTGTATGATAGCAACCAACGGCTGATTTACATGGGACAAAAAGTAGATGACATTTCTGAAAGATACTTTAATAATAAGAATAAGAAAGAACTCATGGGCGAATTACTCAAGGTGGTAGAAATTGAAAATTCTAAGCGAAAAAAAGCTACCGCAAAAGAGCAAATAGCAAAAGAAGTTCAAAAGAAAGAAATTATAAAAGAAGTTGAAGTCAAAGTTGAAGAGATTCGAAAAGACAAGAAAGAGAAAAAGATTAAGGCCAGCTTAATCATTGAGAAACCAAAAGTGGTTTTAAAAGTTGGTGATCGCGTCAGGATGAATGACGGTAAAGCAATTGGCAGTATCGATAAAATAGAAAAGAATAAAGCAGTGGTAAATTACGGCGTTTTTACTTCTAGCGTTAGTCTTGACGTACTTGAATTTGTAGAATCTGCTAAAAAGCAATCCAAATGATTCCGGAATTACCAAAAGACAAAAAAATCATCCTGTTTGATGGCATATGCAACTTGTGCAATGCATCAGTACAATTTGTTATCAAACATGACAGTAAAGACGTTTTTAGGTTTGTATCCCTTCAATCCGATCTAGGGCAGCGAATTCTTAAACACATTGGCTTGGATGCTAAACACATTGACAGTATTGTGTTATATGAGCCAGGCATTGCTTATTATTATAAATCAGCAGCAGCTGTTGAAATTGCCAAAAATCTTGGTGGCTTTTTTCACATTGGCACTTTATTTCGGTTAATTCCAAATGGCATCCGCGATTCGCTTTACGATTATATTGCCCGCAACCGCTACAAATGGTATGGGAAAAATGACCATTGCAGTATACCCACACCAGAATTAAAATCTAAATTTATATAAATAAAAAACTCCCCAATTGCTTGGGGAGTTTCCATTTTATCAAACTAAAATTAGTTTTTGATAACTTTCTGTACAGAAGAACCTTTATCGCTATCGATGTTCATCATGTAAACACCTGAAGATAAATCTGAAACATTAACCTGAATGTTTGTTGTATTGCTGTAATTCACTTGTTTTACAACTCTACCGTTCAAGTCTGTAACTGTAATTTTATTTACGTTTACATCATTAGAATTTGAAACATTAATAACGTCATTTGCAGGATTTGGGAAAACAGTAAATGCAGTTGCAGCAGTTGCTATTTGATCGACAGCTAATAAACTGTCAGATAATACAGCTCTGATACGGTAGTTGTCATATTTAACAATACCGGCAGCAGCATTAGCAGGTGTAGCTGCGTAGTTAGGCGAAGCTAAGAAATCAGCTTCTCCAGCATCAGAATTTGTAGCAGCTCCCATAACGAAACCATTGAATCCAGGACCTCTCCATTTTACTTCTCCTGTTGTTTTGTTGTAGCTACAACCGATTCTAACCCATGTATTTGCCGCAAGGACAACATTAGTAGTTCCCAAACGGAAATTATAATTAGCGAGAGTTCCACCCTGAGAAGTAGCATCATAATAAGACACACCCTGGATAATTTTCGTATCCATTTGGAAAGAAAGTCCAGTTAAAATCTTAGTTCCTGTAGTATCAAAAATAAGAAGGCTCATTGAATTTTTACTTGTTGAAACCGGACCTGTAAAAAAGTCATATTCTGCTTCAAGGATGTTGTTTCCAGCATCTCTAAAATCCCAAATGTCTGCGAATTCACCTTTCCAGATGTATCTTGTACTTGTATTTGTGGCAGAACCAGTTATTTGAAGAACGTTGCCGTGTGTTGCATCGTCTGCGACAATCTGATAATCAGTAACTGCACCATTTGCTGTGTAAAATCCACCTTGGCCGGCAATATTTCCTGTTACATCAGTTCCGATGTTACCAATTTGAAAGTTTGAAAAATCCTCGGAATCCAAGACTTGTGCAGACGCACACAATGAAGCTACGAGAGATAAAGAAAGTAGAATTTTTTTCATAATGTTTAGTTTAATTTATTAAGTGCCCAAAGCTATTAAAATAGTTTTATCAAACCTTAGCAAAAAAGTTAATTTTATTAAAAAAATAAATATTTCTCGCAGGATTGTTATCGTAAAACATTTATCACGATTTTTACTCTTCTTTTTCCCATTTTCCTACAACAGAAGTCGCCAGCGCATTACCTAAAACATTTGTTGCGCTTCTAAACATATCGCAAAAATGATCTATCGGAAGAATGAGTGCAATTCCTTCAATTGGAATTTTGAACATGCCACAGGTTGCCGCCACAACAACCAAACTTGCTCTGGGAACACCGGCAATTCCTTTGCTGGTGAGCATCAATACAAAAAGCATTGTAAATTGTGTTCCAATGCTCAAATCAATTCCGTAGGCCTGGGCAATAAAAATACTGGCAAATGTCATGTACATCATACTACCGTCAAGATTAAAAGAATACCCGAGAGGAAGCATGAACGAAACAATTTTATCTTTGATTCCGAAGCGTTCCAGTTCTTCTGTTAATTTTGGAAATACAGCTTCACTACTTGTTGTTCCAAAAGCGATAATCAGCGGACCAACAATGCGTTTTAATAATACGCCCATGGCTTTTCCGAGGAAAAGATAACCTACAAACAACAAAACGATCCAAAGTGAAGTGATTCCGACCAGAAAAGACCCGAAGAATTTGGCATAGGTCAACAACAATTCATTAAAATCCCTGATGGCAAAAACTCCGGCGATGGCACCAAAAACACCAACCGGGGCAAATTTCATTACATAGTTGACCATCTTTAAAATGATGTGTGAAGTTTTGTCCAATGCATTGACAATTGGCTTGGCATGGTCACCGATTGACGCTGCTGCCAATCCAAAAAATATAGAGAAGATTACAATTTGCAGAATTTCATTAGTGGCCATTGCTTCAACGATACTTTTGGGAATAATGTGTTCGATGAAATTCTGGGCAGAGAAATTTTGTGTTTTTTCTGTTACTTCTGAAGCCGTTGCCAAATCCACATCGGAAAGATTGAGTCCGACGCCGGGATGTAACATATTAATCCAAAACATTCCAATAAGCAGTGAAACAAATGATGCCGTAAAAAACCAGCCCAATGCCTTTCCTCCTATTCGCCCAACTGCTTTGATGTCTCCTAATTTTGCAATTCCAACCACCAAAGTAGTAAAAACCAACGGCGAAATAATCATTTGTACCAGCCGTATGAAAACAGTGGCCAGCATCTTAATATAGCCACTGAATTCCTTCGCATTTTCTACGGAGCAATTTTCATGGACAGCAATTCCGAGGACAATACCCAAAAGCATGGCAATGAGGATTTGTGTCGTTAGATTGGATAAAAAAGATGGTTTTTTTTCGGTTGTTGTCATATTCAATTATTTGTTTTTCTGAAAGATACAATGCCCAATCTGAGTTATAGATTTACTTATTTTCGAAAAGCCTAGCCCTGATAGAGCCGATATCCTTTGTGAGGCACGAACAAAGATAAAGGCGAAAGCAGGACTATGCTTCTAAAATTTTTTATTGTAAGTTTTATTAAGCAGGTAGAAATCGGCCAATACAATTGCTGCCATCGCCTCAACGATAGGAACCGCACGCGGAACAACACATGGATCATGACGGCCTTTGCCTTGCATTTCTACAATATTCCCTTGGCTGTCAAGCACTTCCTGTAACTGCATAATTGTAGCAACAGGCTTAAAAGCCACACGAAAATAAATATCCATGCCATTTGAAATCCCGCCTTGAATTCCACCTGATAAATTGGTTTTTGTACTTCCGTCGGGCAAATACAAATCATTGTGCTCGCTGCCTTTCATCCTTGCGCCGCAGAAGCCGCTTCCATATTCGAAACCGTGGACCGCATTAATGGAAAGCATCGCTTTGCCCAATTCAGCATGGAGTTTGTCAAAAACAGGTTCGCCCAAACCAATGGGTACATTCTGCAACACACAAGTTACAGTTCCACCGACGGTATCGCCCTGCTTGCGGATTTCGCGTATGTAAGCTTCCATTTTTTCAGCTGTTGCAATATCCGGACAGCGCACCGGATTGCTTTCTGTTTTAGAAAAATCAAGATCCTGATAGGGTTTATCAATAAATATGTCTCCTACAGAAGAAACAAATGCGTTAATTTTAATATCCTTGAGCATTTGTTTCGCCACAGCGCCAGCTACAACTCTACTTGCTGTTTCCCGTGCTGAACTTCTGCCACCACCACGATAGTCACGGATGCCATATTTTTTTTCATAGACATAGTCAGCGTGGCTCGGCCGATAAGTGTCTTTGATATGCGAATAATCATCTGATTTCTGGTTGGTGTTTGGGATAATGAAACCAATCGGAGTTCCGGTAGTTTTACCTTCGAAAATCCCCGACAGGAATTGCACTTCATCCTCTTCCTTGCGCTGTGTTACGATAGCAGACTGGCCAGGTTTCCGGCGTTCCATTTCATTCTGAATGGCAGCAAAATCAAGTTGGATTCCAGCGGGACAGCCATCTATGATGCCGCCTAACGCTTCTCCATGCGATTCTCCAAAAGTAGTAATTCTAAAAACCGTTCCGTAACTATTGCCCGCCATATTTCTGTTTTGAACAAATGTAAGATTTATGTTTGAAAATGAGAAGCTGCCGATGGGAATCTTGCAACATTTTGGAAAAATAGTACTAATCTTACCTTTTATATTTGCTGAAACAAAAACAAAGAACATTATGAGAAAATTAATTTTATCTGCTTTGATGGTCATTGGATTGGCATTTAGCAGCGAGGCACAAACAATTTCAAAAAACGCAATCGGATTGCGAATTGGAGACAATGACGGATTTGGAGCTGAGGCTTCTTACCAAAGAGCGGTGCTTAAAAATAACCGGCTTGAATTTGATCTCGGTGTTAGAAACAGCAGAAACCTTGAAGCCGTAAAATTAGCAGGACTTTTTCAATGGGTTTGGAA
>Ga0247817_10000544_pt1 | contig 20761 bp, 18 predicted proteins | sample UWRJL212509R1_FD_178010 | JGI IMG/M metagenome (GOLD analysis project Ga0247817, IMG submission 178010) | Plant litter microbial communities from Arlington Agricultural Research Station in Wisconsin, United States - UWRJ-L212-509R-1 | ecosystem: Environmental > Terrestrial > Plant litter >...
ATTAAGGAGATTGTTTTATATTTTGAGCCTTTTGTAGCTTACATTCCAGAACATCATTCGAGTTTTCAAAAAGAAGAAATCGAAGTTGCTGACTTAAATATTAATGAAATTCTACTGTTACAGGATGGACATTGCTTTAGAGACGGAATTTTAAATTTATGTAAACATGGTTCTGATGCTGACCAGAATAATTTTCAGATTCAAAGCGGAAGTTTTGAAACGCTGATTAAATTAGCTGATGAAGGATTAGGGACAACACTACTTCCCTATTTACACACTCTTGACTTAAAAGATGCTGATAAATTAAAATTACGCAACTTCAAAGAACCAAAGCCTGCTCGTGAAGTAAGTTTAATTTTCCCCAAAAGCGAATTAAAAATGCACATTATTGATGCGCTTCGATCGACAATCGCAGGAGTTGTAAAAGGAGCAATCGTTTTTCAGAATGTTCAAATCATTAGTCCGCTACAGAAGAAATAATACGAAAAAAGGAGCCAAAATTTGGCTCCTTTTTTTTATACTTTGATGAGTAGTAGACTTTGCTCTAATTCTGGTTTTTCGATAATGAAATTTAATAACCATTCTTGCAACTGTTCCATTTCGTATGGTAACAGTGTTTTGATAGCTTTCTCTAATTCTTTACAGAAAAGTATCGGGTCGAAACTAACTCTTTCAAGTATTGATTTCGTGTAATCAAACATCATTTTTGACATAATAAAATAAGATAATGGGGGTTCTTAATTTTTTTAACTCAGACCAAATTTAATCAAATAGCACATATAAATTCAATATTTAACTTATTATTTTAAAAATTTTATCAACGAATACGTTTTCTTAATACACATAGATCAATGTAGACTTATTCTAAATAACTCATTTTTAAGCTTTTTTAAAAGCTCTAAACATTTCTCTTTTCCCTGGAGGTCCTGCTAATTTTTCGACGATAAATCCTACTTCGATCATACTTCTTTTAACAACTCCTCTGGCAGCATAAGTAACTAATACTCCATTTGGTTTTAAACTCTTGTACATTTTCTCAAATATTTCGGTGCTCCACAACTCAGGTTGCACCCTGTATCCGAAGGCATCAAAGTAAATCAAATCAAAAATCTCAAAATCGTTTATTTCATGAAAAAATTGTTTTCTTTTGGTTAACGAAAAATCAGCACTAATCACTAATCTCTGATCCCATTCGCTTTCGTGCATTTTTGCAAAAACATCTTTATATTGATTGGCTTCTAATTCCTCAACATAATTCATTTCTATAACTTCTTTAGCATCTACAGGATAGGCTTCAACTCCTACATAATCGATCTTTTGCTGTTTTTGTGTTGCTTCCAAAAAAGTAATAAACGCATTCAGACCTGTACCAAAACCAATTTCAAGAATAGTAACCGGACTGGTCTTAAACAACGAAAGTCCGTTCATTATAAATACATGTTTTGCTTCCTGAATGGCGCCATGTTTAGAATGATAGGATTCATTCCATTCTTTTAAATGAATTGTTGTTGAGCCATCTAACGTTTTAATAATCTCTCTTTCCACTATTTATAAATTTGTATGCCCTATTATTGAATTTCGGCCTTCTTTATCAATCAAATTTAGGCAAAACAAATGCGTAAAGCCTTAAAAAATGAGACAATTTTCATAAATTCTCTATAAAACTATCTTAATTTTTTAAGTTTATTATAAGATAAATAAATCGCAATTAAATGCGGTAATTAATGCACTTTTACTAAACAAATTAGAGATTTTTATCTAATTTTGTATTCAGTAAAAAATCTATTTAATACCAAAAATCATTACTATAGTTTTTACTATTGAATGAAATTACATAAAAAACCATTTTATTATGAGTACAACTCAAACAAGCAAAATTGAAATCAGAAAAGCTACTTCCTCAAAAATAAGCGGAGTTGACTTTCAAAACTTAAGCTTTGGTGCTGTTTTTACAGACCATTTATTCGAATGTGATTTTAAAAACGGAGAATGGCAAAATCCTGTCATTAAGCCTTATGCTCCAATTCTGATGGATCCTTCCTCAAAAGTCTTTCATTACGGACAAGCGATTTTTGAAGGAATGAAAGCTTATAAAGATGACAATAATGATGTTTGGTTGTTTAGACCTGACGAAAATTTTAAACGTTTTAATAATTCAGCAAAGCGTATGGCAATGCCAGAAGTTCCTCAATCTATTTTTATGGATGGTTTAAACGAATTATTGAAAATTGATCAGGAATGGATTCAGAAAGGAAACGGAAGCAGTATGTACATTCGTCCTTTTATGATTGCTACCGGTGCTGGTGTTGTGGCTAATCCTTCTGATGAATATAAATTTATGATTTTATTATCTCCTGCTCAATCTTATTATGCAGGCGAAGTAAAAGTAATCATTGCTGAGCACTACAGCCGTGCTGCAAATGGCGGAATTGGTGCTGCAAAAGCGGCAGGAAATTATGCTGCTCAATTTTACCCAACTAACTTAGCCAACAAAGATGGTTTTCAACAAGTTATCTGGACTGATGATGCTACACATACAAAATTAGAGGAAGCGGGTACAATGAACGTTTTCTTTAGAATAAACAATACCTTATTAACAGCTCCAACAAGCGAGAGAATTTTAGATGGTATTACCAGAAAAAGTTTAATTGCAATGGCTGAAAAAGAAGGGTTGGATGTAGAGGTTCGTCCGGTTATCGTTTCAGAATTGGTTGAAGCTGCTAAAAACGGATCTTTAAAAGAAATTTTTGGAGCAGGAACTGCTGCCGTGATTAGTGTAATTAAAGGTTTCTCTTATCAGGATGTTTATTATGAAATGGCTCCTGTAGAAGATTCTTATGCGGCTCTTTTAAAAGAAAAGCTAACAAGTCTTCAAAACAAACTTTCAGAAGATACTTTTGGCTGGACAGTTAAAGTTCAGTAATTAAAAGTTTATAAATAAAAATCCGGCAAATTTTAACAATTTGCCGGATTTTGTGTTTTAAAGCAATTTTGAAAAATCAGGTTTAAAATAATTGGGCCCTTTCATCACTTTACCATCTTCACGATAAATTGGCTGACCGTCTTCTCCTAATTTACTCATATTACTACGCTGAATTTCATCAAAAACTGCTTCCATTTTGTCCTGTAATCCGTGTTCTATAATGGTACCGCATAAAATGTACATCATATCTCCCAATGCATCAGCTATTTCAACTAAATCATTCTTCTGAACGGCATCGAGATATTCTTCATTTTCTTCTTTCATTAAATTATAACGAAGGTATTTTTTTGCTTCACCCAAATCAGCAACTGGTATTTCGCTATGTCCAATTTTAAATGCAGTGTGAAATTCCTTTACGGCGTCTATTTGTTTTTTCATGATTTTATTTCGTTAAATGCAGTACCAAATTAGCAACTAATCGTATACAATTCTCTAAATTTGTCAAAAAAAAATTTAATTATGTTTAGTCAGGGACAATTAATATTCGCACTGTGCTTTTTTGTAGCATTTGTTATCGCAATGATCATCGCTTATCGAAAAGATTTGGCGTTGCACAAAATATTCTACAAAGGGAATTACAAAGTTTTAATTGGTTTTCTGCTTTTTATAGCGATACTATTTGTAATCAAAGTATTTTTTAAAAGGTAATTCGGCAAAATTTCCTTATATTTAAAATCTAGCTGAATACTGAACCTCAAAAGCAGGAATTAGGAAAATCGTTTTACTGAAACGTTTTCCGACCAAAAAATAATTAAAAGTAACGTTATTATTCATTTGCTTATCGTAAGACTGCTGATAAATTTATAACTTTACAACACCAAAAAACCAGCCCAATGAAGATTTTAAAATATCTATTCCTTTTAGCATTATTAAGTTTAGTTTCCCTCACCGTTTTTGTTGCTACTCAAAAAGGCGATTTTTCTATAGAGAGAAGTAAAGTGATTAATTCACCCAAAGCTACTGTTTTTAATTATGTTAATGATTTCAGGAATTTTGAAGATTTCGAATCCTGGTCGGTTGAAGATCCTGCGATCAAAATGACATTTGCAAACAATACTATTGGAAATGGCGCCTCTTATTCCTGGGAAGGTACGGAAGGAAACGGGCAAGCTTTTACAATTGATACAAAAGACGGAGAAAATATTCATCAAAAAATGAATTTTGATGGAACTGAAGCCGATGTTAACTGGATTTTTAAAGATACATTAGGCGGAAAAACCAAAGTTACCTGGAAAGCGACAGGAAGAATGAGTTTTTTATTTAAAATATACACTGCCTTGAATGGAGGATCTGATAATGTCATAGGAACCATCTATGAAAAAAGCCTGGTAAATATTGACAAAAACTTAGATTTTGAAACAAAAACGTATGCTATAAAAGTAAATGGTGTTATCAAAAAACAAGAGACTCCTTATATACGTCAAACGTTTACAAGCGAAATTCAGAAAGTAAATAAAAATGCGCGTGCCGTAATTCCAAAACTAATTCATTTTAGCGAAACTAATGGTCTGGCCGCCAGCGGAAAACCTTTTATTATATACCATACTTATGACACTGCAAAAGGATTAGCCAGAATATCGATCTGTTTACCAATTAACAAACAAATTTCTATTAGTTCAGGAAGTGATATTTCATCCGGAAAATTAAATAACTTTGAAGGTGTAAAAACAACTTTAAATGGTGATTACTCGCATATTAATGAAGCTATTCAAAAAACAACAGCTTTTATAAACAAAGAAAAAATTACACCTGATTTGAGCTGGTCACATCTTGAAATTTTATCAGTAAGCAAATTAGACGTTAAAAGTCCATCTAAATTAGTAACTGAAATTTATTTCCCAACACAGCCAAAACCTGTTGAAGTTGTTGCAGAACCGGTTTCAACAACACCTGTTTACAAACCACGAACTCAAACTGAAACTGAAACTCCAGTAAAGAAACCTGCTGTAGTAACTCCAAAAACACCTTCTCCTGAACAGCAAGTTCCATCGGAATTTTAAAAAAGAACAGGTCAAATTAAACCTTTTGCCTAAAATTCATTCTAACAAGATATAATTTGATAAGCTTGACAAACGAGAAGGAATTTATAGCTCAATTATTAAATCCAAAAACGCAGAATATTGCGTTTCAAAAACTCGTGTCCGATTATCAAAGACCGCTGTATTCCCATATTCGAAACATTGTTTTGAATCATGATGATGCAGACGATGTTTTGCAAAACACTTTTGTGAAAATTTTTCAGTATTTAAAAAATTTTAAAGGAGAGAGTAAACTTTTTTCCTGGATGTATCGAATTGCAACAAACGAAGCTTTGACTTTTTTAAATCAGAAAGCAAAATTAAGCGGTATAACATCTGAGGCTCTTCAAAATAAAACCATCGATAATCTAAAAGCCGATGCTTATTTTGATGGTGATGATATTCAGTTAAAATTACAAAAAGCGATCGTAACCTTACCGGAAAAGCAACAATTGGTATTTAAAATGAAATATTTTGAAGAATTAAAGTACGAAGAAATTGCAGATATTTTAGGTACATCTGTGGGCGCTTTGAAAGCTTCTTATCATCATGCCGTAAAAAAAATCGAAATATTTGTTACATCAAATTAAACCTTTTGCTACAAAAGATATCTTATATACATTATGAAAGCATTTAAATTAGAAAACGAACCGAAAATTTCAACTGGATTTAAAACTCCGGATGCTTATTTCGAAAATTTTTCGACAAAAGTTTTAGAGCAAATAAGTAAAAAGGAGGTAAAGGTTATTCCGATCTACAAACGCAAAAAAACTATTGCTTTGCTTGTTGCTGCTGTACTCATGATAGGATTATTAATTCCTGTGATAAGCCATTACAATACTTCATCAAAAGAATTTGATGAGGCCGCTTTAGAAACGTATTTAGCCTATCAGACGAATATAAATCAATATGACCTAATTAAAGAACTTGATACTAAAGATATTGAAACACTAAATAAAAATGTCGCTCTGGAAAAGGAAACGCTCGAAGATATTTTAGCATCCAATCCTAATCTAGAAAATTTAATTTCAGAATAAACAAAAAAACAAAAAGATGAAAGTCAAAAACTTATTACCAATATTATTGTTTTTTGCTACTTTTTCATTTTATGCCCAAAGTGACAAAACAGATGAAAAGCGCGAAAAAATAAAAGCATACAAAGTTTCGTTTTTAACAACAGAGCTTGAACTTAACTCTACAGAAGCAGAAAAATTCTGGCCCATTTATAATGCTTATGACGATAAACAATTTGAATTACGTCATGAAAAAATGAAAACGTACTTACGTAAACTGGATGATGATAATATTAGCTCTCTTTCTGAAAAAGAATCCTGTATTCTTCTATCACAAATAGAAAGCACAGATAAAGAGTTGTACACATTACGCGAAAAGTACATGACAAATCTTAAAAAAATACTTTCTGCAAAAAAAATATTAAAGCTTAAAAAATCTGAAGATGATTTTAATCGAAAATTGTTAAAACAATATCGAGATAAAGCAGGAAAAAATTAATTACAGCAATTAATTAAACGATACAACAGCGATAAGGACCCTATATAATAATACTTACTTTATTATTTAGGGTTCTTATTATTTTATCTAAAATTGATTCGCACCAATTTATTATAACCTGCAGCGATAGCTGTGTTTTTATTCATAAAACGAATGGTAAAAAGCTTTGTATCGGTAGACAATAAAGTCCAGGTTGCTCCTGCATCTTTAGAATACTGCAATCCTGAAGCTCCCACACAAACTAGTTCTTTTCCGTTACTTCCCGGAACATATTGTACACATGAAGCATAACCAAATCCTTGATTTTGCCCTACTAGTTCCCATGTTTTACCTCCGTCATTTGTAATCGCTTTATTATCGGATTTCTGTTCCGGAAGTTCATAATCTCCTCCAGCAATAAATCCGTGTTTTGCATCGTAAAAATCTGCAGTAAAAATTCCTGTCATTGATTTACCCTGAACAATAGGTGTGTCAATAGTTTTCCATTTCACCCCTTTGTCTGCTGAATAAAAAACACGTGCTTTTTTTCCTCCCGAAACCAACCAGGTATCATTACCTTTTATTACAATGTTAGTATTACTTGCAGCAAAAGCAGCTTCGCCAGTGGCATTGGTCGGTAATTTATCCGAAAGGACTTTAGTCCATGTTTCTCCTCCATCACGCGTTATAATCACAGAAAAAGTATCTTCTGTTGGATCACCAATAGCGATTCCTTCTTTCTCATTCCAGAACTGCATACTGTCATAAAAAACCTTTGTATGTAGTTCTTTGTACACTAATTTTACTTTTAACGTTTTTTTATCCACTTTATATAACAAAGCGGGATTTGCTACACTTAGCAGAAATATATTTTTTGAAGTTTGAGCAATACTTCTAAATTCTAACTTCAAAGTATCGCGATAAATACGGTCTTCAAATTTTTCGTTTTTGGTTAAATCATAATATCCAAAGCGTGAATTATCGCCTCCGTACCAAACTTTATTCTTATCAATTGAAATTGCTCTAATACTTATTTTATCTTGAAATAAAGTGTCTATTTGAACTGCGGTAAAGCCACCAATAACTGCCTGCTCATCTTTACAATTAAGTGCTTTAAAAGATACAAACAGAAAAACAGCGCAAAGCAAAATTACTTTTCTCATAGGAATTATATTTTTTTTTGTGCTAAAATACAACTAATTACAACATATAAAAATCTTTGTTTATTTTTATGGCACAGTAATTGGATATTTCCAAATATCAATCTTAATAAAGATAAACCATGAAAACTAAACTACTAATTATAGCAATGATTGCCTTGTCTATTTCTTCATGTCAAGCGCAAAACCAAACTACTGTTTATGCCAAAAATTCAGATATCAGCGACAATTTAGACCTAAGAGCTGTTGCTTCTATATTTGGAGAATCTGCCAATCTTCAGGACTTTGAAAGAAGACTAAACGACCCTTCTTATCAAATTTCTAATTTAGACCTGAATGGTGATAATCAGGTAGATTATTTACGAGTAATTGAATCTGTTGAAGACAGAACGCATGTTGTAATCATACAAGCCGTTCTGGATAGAGATGTTTTTCAGGACATCGCAACAATTGACATTGAAAGAGACAATACGAACCGAGTAGTTGTTCAGGTAGTTGGAAACTCGTACTTATATGGTAACAATTATATCTATGAGCCTGTTTACAGTGTAGCGCCTGTAATTTATACTTCATTTTGGGTAACGAACTACAGACCGTATTACTCAACTTGGGGCTGGAACTATTATCCAACGTACTATTCAGCATGGAGACCTTATCCAATATACAGATATAGAAGAAATGTAAATGTATACATTAATGTAAATAATCATTACAATTATGTAGACACCAGAAGAAGTTACAGAGCTCCTGCAATTTACGAAACAAGACGTTCTTACGGTTACGAAAAAATGCGTCCGAATAATAGTTTCTCACAAAGAAATTCTAATGTAAACAACAGATACGAATTAGATCAGAGACGTATTGCAACTGGTGGAACAACCAGAGGTCAAAACACTTACTCTACAAACAGATCTACTAACAACAATAACAGATCCAACTCCGGAAGAGTTACGACGACACCAAATCAAAATACAAGAAACACTACTTCTAACAGAACAACAACTGACAGAAGTACAACTAACAGAGATAACAGTGCAAGTACTACTAATCCTGTGAGAGTTCAAAGCGATAGAAGTACGGGTACAAATCGAGGAACGTCTAACAGAGATAATGGAGCAAGCACTACTAATCCGGTAAGAGTTCAAACTGACACAAGAAGAAATTCTACTGATAACAATACGAACAATACAAGAGTAAATTCTGAAAACAGAAGTACAGCTAACAGAAGTAGTACAGCTGCTCCGGTTCAACGTACAGAAGCACCAAGAAGTACTTCCCAAAGCAACAGATCAGCTTCTCAGAATAATGCAAGTACAACAAGATCACAAGCTCCGCAACGTTCTGAATCTTCAAGAGGAAGTCAGGAAAGCAGAAGCAGTCAGCCGCAAAGAGAAAGCGGATCTAACTCAAGAAGCGAAGGCGGAAGAAGATAATTTTTCTTAAAATAACACTCTTAATTATAATCAAAGCACAATTTAACGATTGTGCTTTTTTATTTTCAGCATATTTAATGCTAATTTGTTTTAAAACAGTAAATTTGCATCCGTCTTTTATAAAAACATACATGAGCGCATCGCACAAAAACTTACACAGTAAGTTGTCTATTGGGGGTTTATTGATCACACTAGGAATCATTTATGGAGATATTGGTACTTCTCCATTATATGTAATGAAAGCCATTTTAGGTGGACATATAATTAGCTCAGACATTGTTTTAGGAGGTATATCGTGTGTTTTCTGGACATTAACGCTACAAACTACCATAAAATATGTACTAATTACCTTAAGTGCTGATAATCATGGAGAAGGTGGTATTTTTGCACTTTATGCATTAGTCAAAAAAACGAAAATAAAATGGCTCATTGTACCTGCTATTATTGGTGGTAGTGCCTTGTTAGCTGATGGTATCATTACACCACCTATTTCGGTTTCGTCTGCTATTGAAGGAGTAAAAAACTATTATCCTGAAATTAACACCATTCCTATTGTTATTGGAATTTTGTTTGTATTGTTTTCAATTCAGCAATTCGGAACTAAATTGGTTGGAAAATTCTTTGCTCCTATGATGCTAATTTGGTTTACCATGTTAGGAACATTAGGAACTATTCAGATTTTGCAGCACCCTGAAGTTTTAAAAGCTTTCAATCCTTATTATGCGTACCACCTTTTACAGGTTCACCCTGAAGGTTACTTTGTTTTGGGATTAGTATTTTTATGTACAACGGGAGCAGAAGCTTTGTACTCAGACATGGGACATTGTGGACGTAAAAACATTCGAATCAGCTGGATATTTGTAAAATCAACACTGGTATTAAACTATTTTGGTCAGGCAGCCTATTTAATTCATCATGAAGGTCAGACTTTACAGGAATTGGGTAAATTAAATGCAAACCCGTTTTACCTGATTATGCCCGATTGGTTTCGTCCGGTTGGAATTGTAATTGCAACACTGGCCGCCGTAATTGCTTCTCAAGCTTTAATTAGCGGATCATTTACTTTAATCAATGAAGCCATGAGACTTAACTTTTGGCCAAAAGTTAAAATTAAATATCCAACAGAAGTAAAAGGTCAATTGTATATTCCATCTATCAACTGGCTGTTGTTTTTTGGCTGTGTAGGTATTGTTTTGTATTTTGAAGAATCAAGTCAGATGGAGCATGCATACGGTCTTGCTATTGTACTATGTATGATTATGACCACTATTTTGCTTAATTATTATTTAATCATGAAACGTATTAAATTATATTTCATGGTTCCGGTGATCACAATTTACCTCATAATCGAATTTAGCTTTTTAATTGCGAACGTAAGTAAATTTACGCAAGGTGGATTTGTTACTTTAATTATAGCTATTGTTTTAATCTCCGTTATGAGCATTTGGTACATGGCTAAGAAAATTAATAAAAGCTACACCAAAATCGTCAAAATTGATGATTATAAAAAAGTATTGATGGAGTTGAGCGAAGACCTTTCTATTCCGAAATACGCAACACATTTAGTTTACATGACAAATGCCAATCGCGTAGACGAACTGGAGCACAAAGTGATGTATTCGATTTTACAAAAAAGACCAAAAAGAGCTGATATCTACTGGTTTGTACACGTAAACATTTTAACAGAGCCATATAAAACGCAATATAAAGTTACCGAAATTGCTAAAGATGATATTTACAGAATCGATTTTAGTTTAGGATTTAGAGAACCTACCAAAATCAATTTAATGTTTAGAGAAGTTATTCGCGATATGGTAAAAAATGGCGAAGTAGATATTACCAGCCGATACGAATCTTTGAACAAAAACAATATTATTGGTGACTTTAAATTTGTTTTATCTGAAAAATTTCTATCAAATGACAGCGATTTAAGATGGCATGAGAACATTATTATGAACTCCTATTTCTTTATCAAAAAATTAAGTCTGTCCGAAGAAAGAGCTTTTGGTTTAGACAGCAGCTCAGTTAAAATAGAGAAATTCCCAATGGTGCTTCACGCTCCGGAAAACATTGGTTTAACGCGAATTATCAAATAACACCTGTTCAAAAATAAATTCAAAACACTCTTTTAAACTTTATCAGAGTGTTTTTTTTCTTTTTATCGAAAGTCAAATAACAATCATAATTAAAAATTTAACTTTCAATCAATTAATAGTACCTTTGCAACTCAAATAATTAAAATGAGATTACACAGAAATTTAGTTTATACTACCATCGACTCTTTGAATGCTATTTTCAATGAAGGAGAATATGCCGATAAAGTGGTAGCAAGAGCCTTAAAAAAAGACAAACGTTGGGGAAGTTCTGACAGGAAATTTGTTGCTGAAACGATATACGAAATTGTTCGTTGGAAACGATTATATGCTGAAATTGCAGAAGTTAAAGAACCTTTTGACAGAGACAATTTATGGAGAATGTTTGCGGTTTGGGCCGTTTTAAGAGGGTACCCAATTCCGGATTGGAGACAATTAGAAGGAACACCGGAAAGAAAAATAAAAGGTCGTTTTGATGAACTTTCAAAAGTTAGAGCTTTTAAAGAATCTATTCCTGACTGGATGGATGAGTTGGGCGTTAAAGAACTAGGCGAAAAAGTCTGGTCACAAGAAATTACAGCTCAAAACCAACCAGCTAAAGTTATTTTAAGAACCAACACCCTTAAAGGAACAAAGGAAAATCTTAGAAATACGCTGATGGATTTAAATATCGAAACAGAGTATTTAAAAGATCAGCCAGAAGCTTTAGTACTAAAAGAAAGAGCAAATGTATTTCTTACTGATGCCTTTAAACAAGGACTTTTTGAAGTACAGGATGCCAACTCACAATTAGTAGCCGGTTTTCTTGATGTTAAACCTGGAATGCGTATTGTAGATACTTGTGCAGGTGCCGGAGGAAAAACATTGCACATTGCTTCTTTGATGGAAAACAAAGGACAGCTGATTGCAATGGATTTGTATGAAAGCAAACTGAAACAATTAAAATTAAGAGCTAAAAGAAATGGCGCTTTTAATATTGAATACAGAATTATTGACACGACAAAAGTGATCAAAAAACTGCATGAAAAAGCAGACCGTGTTTTAATCGACGCTCCATGTAGTGGTTTAGGTGTTCTTAAAAGAAACCCTGACGCAAAGTGGAAATTGCAACCTGAGTTCATTGACAACATTCGTAAAGTTCAGGCAGAAGTTTTAGAAAGCTATTCTAAAATTGTAAAACCAGGCGGAAAGTTAGTATACGCTACATGTTCTGTATTACCATCAGAAAATCAGGAACAGGTAGAAAAGTTTCTAAAAACAGAAATCGGAAAGCAATTTACTTTCATAAAAGACCGTAAAATTTTGGCTTCAGAATCTGGTTTCGACGGATTTTACATGGCATTACTAGAACGCAAAGATACTGTAATTGCTAAGTAAGATTTTTATTCTATAAAATAAAAAGCCTTTAGATAACTTTCTAAAGGCTTTCCTTTTTTACTGTAAACTTGGTTTTCGCAGCAATTTTCCGTTTTCATTCTCTTTAAATTTCGGAACAAAAACAATTTCTTTTGGTTTTTCATATTTTTCCAAAACATCAAAAAAGTCAGGAGCAAATTCTTGTTTCTCCCCTTCTATTACCAAAATCAATTTTTCTCCTAAAACAGTGTCGGGAATACCCGTTACAAAAAACCTCGATCCAATTTTATCAATTAGCTTTGCTTCTATCTGCTCCGGAATTAATTTTATTCCGCCACTATTTATGACATTGTCAATTCTGCCTAAAAAAAGAAACTGATCTTCTCTTATTATATCTACTAAATCATTGGTTACAATTGGTTCTTCAGAAATTGTTGGTACTGTAACAACCAAACAACCTCGATCATCCACAGCAATTTTCACATTAGGTAAAATACTAAATACATTCTCGCCTACTTTTCTAGCTGCGATATGCGTAATGGTTTCGGTCATGCCATACGTTTCATACACCTCTGTTTTTAGCGGTAACACTTTCTCTTCAAGAGCAGCATCCATTTTTGCGCCACCCACAATTAGTTTTTTTACCTTTTTTAAACCCTCAATAGAATTTTGAACCTGCAAAGGCACCATAGCAACAAAATCATAATTTGTTGTATTCAAAGCCAGCGGTTCCGTACTTGGCGCTACAATATCCAAATCTAAACCTAAGATTAAACTGCGTACCAACATCATTTTTCCGGCGATAAATTTTACCGGTAAGCAAAGTAATGCTTTATTACCTGGTTCCAATTCAAAAAAATCGCCAGTCGCCAAAGCCGATTGAATCATTGCCTGCTTTTCTAATCGTACCAGTTTAGGAAGTCCTGTTGTACCGGAAGTTCTCATTTCGATATACTCTTTATTGTCAAACCAGTCCAATAAAAACTCGCCTATAAATTTCTCATCGGCATCGCCTTCTTTTATATAACTGTAAGCAACTGTGCATAAATCATTAGCATTTAGATGATGACCGTTTATCTTAAAATAATTGTGAACATTCTTATGTGTTAATTGTGACATGATATTATAAATTTGATGATTCGGCAACTTTAATATTGCCTGTTAATTTTTCTTTCCAATTTGTCCACTTATATTTTTTAGCAAAAATAAAAAGCAATATCGGGTATACGACTACCACGGGCAGTATAACATCTAAACCTGCAGAAGGTTCAGACATATCTATAAAAAGTGAATGTGTCTGAAACACAGTCCAATCAGAAGTTACAAGCAAAGCACCAACCAAATTATTAGCGGCATGAAAACCTAATGATAATTCCATTCCCTCATCCATCAAGGTTAAAATTCCAAGAAAAAAACCAGTTCCTATGTAATAAATCATAATTACATAACCCATTTTTGCTACTTCAGGATTAAAAATATGCATAGAGCCAAAAATAACCGAAGTCATTACTAACGGAAACCATCTGTTTTTTGCCAAATTTGCGAATCCCTGCATAAGGTAACCTCTAAATACATATTCTTCAGTACTGGTCTGAATTGGAATTAATATGGATCCGAGCACTACCAGAATTAAAAAAGGAATCAATTTAAAATTCCAAACAAAATTTTCAGGAGATTTCTCATATAAAATATAAAAGCTTGCTATCGAAAAAAACGCCCATAATAAAAAGGAAAACACAACACGTCGCCAATCTATTTTTTTTCGGGATGTTGTAATAGATAAAAATGTCTGATCATGTAAATGCTTCACCACAAAATAAACTCCTGCCAAAGCAAAAACAAAGGAAATCATAACCAGAAATAAGGTTAGATTAGGTTCAAAAATTTTCATAACAGCATCATTATCTGTCGGAAAAGCAACATTATCTGTAAAATTTTTATAAAGTACCGCTACAGAAAAAGGTATCTGCCCCACAAATGAAGCTATAATGATAAAAAATGATCCTAAAAGATATTTCCAAAATTTATTTTCGGCTTTGATTCCTTGTTCTAAAAACATAGAGTAAAAATTTATAAATGAGAAAAAATATCTTTTAAAGTTACAAAAGATATAAGTTTAATAAGTAAATCTTATTTTTGGTGTAGCTAAAATACCTAATTTTTAGCTGATCTCTATTCTAACAGATTAAAAAAATAAAAATGATACAAGTTTATCACAATCCAAGATGTGGAAAATCAAGAAGCTGTTTGGCTTTTCTAGATGAAACTAAACAAGAGTATGAAATAATTGCGTACTTAACTGAAACACCTTCTTTTGAAGATCTAAAAAACCTGCTTCAAAAACTAGACATCCAAGCAATTGATTTAGTACGAATTAAAGAAAAAATATGGATTGAGGTTTACAAAGGAAAATCCTTAACAAATGATGAAATAATTCAGGCAATGGCAGATCAACCTATCTTGATAGAACGCCCAATTGTTGTAAAAGACGGGAAAGCAATTATTGGAAGAGATTTAGATCGCCTTGCTGCTTTTTTAGATTGATTATAAAGAACGTTGTTAACATTTTTTTGTGATTTTTCAAATTAAACCAAAAGCTACATTTGCGGTCTAAGAAGAAAAAGACACCAAAAAAAACAAATGAAAAAATTCCAATTTGCCGTATTACTTGTATTTCTTTTTACAAGTTTTTACAATTACGCACAACAACCACCCGCCGGTAGCAACAAAGTAAAAGTTACCGGAAAAGTTTTCGAAAAGGTTACCAAACAACCTCTTGAATACGCTACCATTACAATTTTAGCTCCTAATGATACTAAAGTTGTTGCTGGAGGAATCACAAATCCAAAAGGAGAATTTGAGGTTTTTGTACCAGCAGGAATCTATGATATCAAGATTGAGTTTATTTCATTCAAAGCAACTGAAATTAAACAAAAAAGCATTCAGGATAATACAGACTTAGGAATTGTAAATCTAAGCGAAGATGCAGCTCAACTAAATGAAGTAGTTATTCGTGCAGAAAAGTCGACTGTAGAAATAAAACTGGACAAAAAAGTATATAATGTTGGTCAGGACATGTTAGTAAAAGGCGGAACTGTAAGTGATGTTTTAGACAATGTTCCTTCTGTTTCTGTAGACACTGAAGGAAATGTAAGCTTACGTGGAAGTGATAACATTCGTATTTTAATTGACGGAAGACCATCTAACGCTATAAACGTTGCCGAAGCTTTACGTCAGCTTCCTGCTGATGCCATTGATAAAGTAGAAGTTATCACCAATCCATCTGCACGTTATGATGCTGAGGGTGGATCAGGGATCATTAATATCGTACTTAAAAAAGGAAAAAACCAAGGTTTTAACGGAACTGTAATTGCTTCAACCGGTTTGCCTGAAACGTACGGTTTAAGTGCCAACTTAAATTACAAAACAGAGAAATTAAACTACTTTACAACAGCTGGATATAATTACAGAACCAACGAAGGTAGAGGTAAAACCAATTCAGAGTACTTTAATGCTGACGGAACAACCAAAAGTTATCTGGACGAAAGCCGTGATACGAAAAGAACAAGAGACGGTTTTAACGGAAGAGCCGGTGTTGAATGGACGCTTACGCCAAATACTTTTTGGACAAATGCCATTAATTTTCAAAAAAATAACGGAGAAGAAAGAGATCAGATCGATTTCTATAACTACGATAACGCGAGAAATTTTACGTCATCATCTTACCGATTAAATAACGGTGATACAAAAAGTCAGAACGTAGAATATACTTCAAACTTAATCAAGAATTTCGACGACAAAGGACATAAACTTACTGTTGACGCTTCTATTTCCAGAAACACAGATGATAACAATAGTCTTATTACTGGTACAAACTCTTTTAATAATACCTTAAACAATCAGGTTCAGAAACAAGCATTGTTTCAGGCAGATTATGTGTTGCCTTTAGGTGAAGGAAGTCAATTTGAAGCAGGATACAAAGGAAGCTTTGGTGACTTAAACAACGAATATTATGTATTAGATGAACAAGGAGGTCTTATCAGCAACCTTTCTAATACTTTAGAATACAAAGAAAATATCAATGCGCTTTATACGCAATATGGTTTTAAGGTAAATAAGTTCTCTTATTTGTTTGGTTTACGTTGGGAAGACACCAACATCGAAGTAAACTTGTTAGACAACAGCGATTTTAATACCAAAAAGTATAACAATTTATTTCCAAGTGCTTTTATTAGCTACGAAATTTCAGACCAAAGTAACTTTAGTGTAAGTTACAGTAAACGTTTATCAAGACCAAGAGGACGTTTTATGAACCCTGCTACTAATTACGCTAGTAACATTAATATTTTTCAGGGAAATCCCGACTTAGATCCTTCATTAACGGACAAATATGACATTGGATACATCAAGCGTTGGAGCAAATTAACATTTAATACATCTGCTTATTTTGAAGACACAAAGAATGTTTTCAGTTTTGTACGTTCTCCTACAGGTGAAAATGTTGATGGAATTCCGGTTATCTTAAGCCGTCCGATAAACTTAGGAAAAGAGCAAAAATTTGGTTTCGAGTTTACGCTTAACTACACACCTTTTAAATGGTGGAAAGTAAATAGTAACTTCAATTTTTATAATGTACAAACAACCGGAGAAAACAGCTATACCGATGCTAATGGCATTGTTGTAACTCAAAATCTTGACAATAAAGCGAATACATGGTTTGCAAGAATTAATTCGAAAGTTACTTTGCCATACAAAATAGACTGGCAATTGACTGGTATGTATAATGGTGAACAGAAAACAGCACAAGGTAAAAACTTAGGACAATTAGGTGTAAATACCGCTTTTAGCAAAGACATCTTAAAAGACAAAGCAACAGTTGCCTTTAATGTGAGTGATATTTTCAACTCAAGAAAAATGAGATCGTATACGTATCTTGAAAACCAAACTTCATACAATGAAATGCAGTTTCGAAGACGTCAATTTAATTTATCGTTTACGTATCGTTTTAACAAATCTAAAAACGAGAGAGACAAGAATGCTGCTCCGAAAAATGATGGTGGTGGAGAAGGCGGAGGAGAATTTCCCGGATAATCAATACCAAACAGCATAAAAAAAAGGACTCGTAAAACGGGTCCTTTTTTTATGAAATCAATTTAATTAAATTGATTGTTGTTCTTGTTTCTTTTTTGCTCTTTTCTCTTTGATCATTTCCCAGCTAGCACCCGTAACCCAATAAGATACGAAACCAACTAAAAAAAACATCAACCAAAACCCTATAGTTAATACGGTTAAGAAAAGTAAAAAACCTAAGTACTGTGAAAATTCAAACATGTTTTCCGGAATTTTTGAATGTAATGACAAATGTATGTTTTATATTTTTCGTTAGCAATTAAATCCAAATCAATTTTCATAAAAACACAATAATCCTTATATTTAAACTCATTTTAAATAAGGGGTTTTAGATTTTAGATTGTAGACTTTAGATTGTAGACTTTAGATTGTAGACTTTAGATTGTAGACTTTAGATTGTAGACTTTAGATTGTAGACTTTAGATTGTAGACTTTAGATTTTAGACTTTAGATTTTAGACTTTAGATTGTAGACTTTAGATTTTAGACTTTAGATTTTAGATTGTGGATTTTAGAATAAAGATCAACCAAGACAACAAACAACAAACAACAAACAGTTAAACAAATAAACAGTTAAACAAATAAACGATTAAACAATAAACCATGAAATACAGAATAGAAAAAGATACGATGGGAGAAGTTCAGGTTCCGGCAGATAAATACTGGGGAGCACAAACGGAGCGTTCCCGAAATAATTTTAAAATCGGATCTTCGGCATCTATGCCACAGGAAATCATTGAAGGTTTTGCCTACTTAAAAAAAGCGGCTGCTTATGCCAATGCAGATTTAGGCGTTTTACCTGCTGAAAAAAGAGATGCGATTGCAGCTGTTTGCGATGAAATTTTAGCAGGACAACTCAAAGATGAGTTTCCGCTTGTAATCTGGCAAACAGGTTCCGGCACACAAAGCAATATGAATGTTAACGAAGTTATTGCAAATCGTGCTCAAGTTCTAAAAGGATTCAATATTGGTGAAGGCGAGCCTTTTATTAAAGCCAATGACGACGTCAATAAATCACAATCATCAAACGACACCTTCCCGACTGCTATGCATATTGCAGCCTATAAAATGGTCATTGAAACTACCATTCCGGGAATCGAGAAACTTCACGCTACGCTGACCCAAAAAGCAGCTGATTTCAAAGATGTTGTAAAAATTGGACGTACGCATCTTATGGATGCTACACCTATAACACTTGGTCAGGAAATTTCAGGTTATGCTGCTCAATTGTCTTTTGGTCTTAAAGCTTTAAAAAATACTTTATCGCATTTATCAGAAATTGCTTTGGGAGGAACAGCTGTCGGAACCGGATTAAACACTCCAAAAGGTTATGATATTAAGGTAGCCGAATACATCGCAAAATTTACCAATCATCCGTTTGTAACTGCTGAAAATAAATTTGAAGCATTGGCAGCACATGATGCCATTGTAGAAACTCATGGTGCTTTGAAACAATTGGCTGTTTCTTTAAATAAGATTGCCAACGATGTTAGAATGTTAGCTTCGGGACCACGTTCCGGAATTGGAGAAATTCACATTCCGGAAAATGAACCGGGATCTTCTATCATGCCTGGAAAAGTAAATCCCACACAATGTGAAGCTTTGACAATGGTTTGCGCACAGGTAATTGGAAACGATGTTGCTATTACGGTCGGCGGCATGCAAGGACATTATGAGTTAAATGTATTTAAACCTGTCATGGCAGCTAACTTTCTTCAATCAGCAAGATTATTAGGCGATGCGTGTGTTTCTTTCGACGAACATTGTGCGCAGGGGATTGAACCCAACCATAAACGTATTAAAGAATTAGTTGACAATTCTTTAATGCTGGTTACGGCACTAAATACTAAAATTGGTTACTACAAAGCGGCTGAAATTGCCCAGACGGCGCATAAAAACGGAACTACACTAAAAGACGAAGCTGTTCGATTAGGCTATGTAACGCCTGACGATTTTGATGCATGGGTAAGACCGGAAGAAATGGTGTGAGTTCTTAGTTCTTAGTTCTTAGTTCTTAGTTCTTAGTTCTTAGTTCTTAGTTCTTAGTTCTTAGTTCTTAGTTCTTAGTTCTTAGTTCTTAGTTCTTAGTTCTTAGTTCTTAGTTAAAAAAATAGCTTTCTAAATAGAAAGCTATTTTTTTAATTTGTTATAACGTCAAAAATAATTCACAATTCACAACTCACAATTCATAATTATTTCCCGTCTACATAATCCTGTAAATAGCTGAATCGTGGTGTTAGTTTTCCGTTTTCTGTGATTTTAGCACGCTGTAAAATTCCGTCTTTATCACCATTAAAGAAAGCAGGAACTACGTGTTCCATAAACATTTCTCCAAAACCTTCACTTGCATCTTTCGGAATTTCACATGGTAAGTTATCAACCGCCATGACCACAACTGCTGCAGGGTGAAAAACATCTACCTCTTTGTTTTCTAATGGAAAGTATCCGTATAAAGGCTCTTCTATTGTAGAAGAACGCAATGTACAGGCAATTGGACCGTTTACATCACACGAAATATCAGCTACAATTTTTAATTTGCAATCGCTGGCATTTAGCATCTCTCTTGTTAAAATCATCGAAGCACCAGCGGCATGAAAATGACCTGCAAAATAAATATCCGATACTTTTGTGAATCTTTCAAAATCAGAAACATAAGCTTCCGGATGTGCAACAAAATCTTTAAAATCAAGTTCCTGACTGTCGATTCGTTTGTTGTATTCTAAAACGTCTAATTGTACGTAAACAGCCTGAGTGTATTTTTTAGTCAAATAATTATCGACTGTAATTTCTTTTATTTTAATGGCATCCAGAATTTCTTTAGCACCACTTCCCACCTTTCCGGTTCCTGTAATTACAAATTTCAACGCTGGCATCGTAATACGTTTAAGTTGCGCAATCAAAGCGTCTTTTCCTGAAAGTGTTTCCGCTTTTGGCAATTTAAACAATTCGAACTTTATTCCGAAAGCACGAATTCCGTTGTAAACACCAACCATTCCGGCATATTTTCCGAAACCAATTAAACGTCGATTCTGATCGTCTACAATCGTTTCGTGATCGTACAAATCAATATTCTTTTCTAAAATCGCTTTTAGCAATTT
>Ga0247817_10000546_pt1 | contig 20696 bp, 16 predicted proteins | sample UWRJL212509R1_FD_178010 | JGI IMG/M metagenome (GOLD analysis project Ga0247817, IMG submission 178010) | Plant litter microbial communities from Arlington Agricultural Research Station in Wisconsin, United States - UWRJ-L212-509R-1 | ecosystem: Environmental > Terrestrial > Plant litter >...
GATTTTCTCGGGGCGGGCTCGAATCCCGTAGGAACGAGGCTTGCCCGCGAAGAGGCCGGTACATCGCTGCATCTCTGCCGGATGAACAATTGCTTTCGCGGGCAAGCCTCGCTCCAACGGAGCCAGGATCGCCCTTATTGCAAACGCTTTACCCGATCGTCATCAAACTCGCATTACCACCCGCCGCAGCGGTGTTGACGCTCAATGCGCGTTCGATCACCAGACGCTCCAGTGCCACGTTGGTTTCGCCGTGGGACAGGCCGTTGACGCCGATGATTGCGCCGGCACGTTGCGCCACTTGCTGGCAAACCGAGCGCAGTTGATCGGAATCGCCGTGGTGCAGAACCGCGTCGATGATCACCTCGTCCTTGGTCCAGTCGGCAACCAGCTTGATCCGCGCTTGCACGTCTTTGGGCAGGCGCGTGCGCAAGGTTTTGCTCAGCTCGTTGTCCCGCAGGATCGCCGTGCTGCCAACGGCCAGAACCGCAGCCAGTTGGGTCAGCAAATCGCTTTCTGCTTCCGCCAGGCACAGCACGTGTTCCCGAGGCAGGATGCTGTAGCTGTTGCGCTCGCCGGTCGGGCCGGTCAGCAGGCGGGTGATGCCGCTTTGCGATTGCTCGGCAAACTGGCTGCACAGCGCATCCAGCTCTGGCTGTTGATTGCTGGAAGCCCAGGTTTTCAGGGCCTGCAGCGGTTTGCTCAACGCCTCGCGCATCCGCGTGTCCGGTGCTGTCAGGGCATCGCCGCGCACGAAGGATTGCTCGATGGCATCCACCGGGCGTGTCGACAGCAGGCGATACAGATACAGCGGACCGCCAGCTTTCGGACCGGTGCCGGACAAGCCTTCGCCGCCGAACGGCTGCACGCCGACCACGGCACCGACGATGTTGCGGTTGACGTACACGTTACCGGCGTTGACGTTGTCGATGACCTTGGCGATCGTCTCGTCGATACGCGTGTGCACGCCGAGGGTCAGGCCGTAGCCGGAAGCGTTGATCTGGCCGATCAGTTGATCAAGCTCTTTACGCTTGTAGCGCACCACGTGCAGCACCGGGCCGAAGATCTCCCGTTGCAGTTCGTCGAAGCTTTCCAGCTCGATCAGGGTTGGCATCACGTAGGTGCCGCGCTTGATTTCGGCGCTGTCGGCGATGGCGACCTGATAGACCGTGCGGCCTTTGTCGCGCATGGCCTGGATGTGTTTCTCGATGCCCGCCTTGGCCTCGGCGTCGATCACCGGGCCGATGTCCACGGACAGGCGTTCCGGGTTGCCAAGGCGGCATTCAGCCATGGCCCCTTTGAGCATTTCGATGACGCGATCTGCGGAATCTTCCTGCAAGCACAGCACGCGCAGGGCGGAGCAGCGTTGCCCGGCGCTGTCGAAGGCCGAGGACACCACGTCGATGACCACTTGCTCAGTCAGCGCCGAGGAATCGACGATCATCGCGTTCTGGCCACCGGTTTCGGCGATCAGCGGGATCGGGCGACCTTGTGAATCCAGACGACCGGCGACGTTGCGTTGCAGCAGACGCGCCACTTCGGTGGAGCCGGTGAACATCACGCCTTTGACCCGATCATCGCCGACCAGACGAGCGCCGACGGTTTCGCCGCGACCCGGCAACAGCTGCACGACGCCTTCAGGAATCCCGGCTTCGAGCAGGATGCGCACGGCTTGTGCGGCCACCAGCGGGGTTTGTTCAGCCGGTTTGGCCAGCACCGGGTTACCGGCGGCCAGCGCGGCAGCAACCTGACCGCTGAAAATCGCCAGCGGGAAGTTCCACGGGCTGATGCAAACCACCGGACCCAGCGGACGGTGCGCGTCATTGGAGAAATCGTTACGGGCCTGCACGGCGTAGTAGCGCAGGAAATCCACCGCTTCGCGGACTTCGGCGATGGCGTTGGCGAAGGTCTTGCCGGCTTCACGGGCCAGCAGGCCCATCAGTGGCTGAATCTCGCCTTCCATCAAGTCGGCGGCGCGTTCCAGAATCGCCGCACGTTCGGCTGGCGGCGTGGCTTGCCAGATCGGACCGGCGCTCAGCGCGCAGTGCAACGCGGTGTCGACATCTTCCAGGCTGGCTTCCTGCACATGGCCGACCACATCACGCAAGTCGGACGGATTCAGCACGGGAGCCGCAGCGCCTTCGCTGGCCGGGCTGCCCAGCATCGGGCCGGCTTTCCAGTCGTTGTGAGCGGTCGCCAGCAACGCCGAGGACAGCGAACCCAGGCGGTGTTCGTTGGCCAGATCGATGCCGCTGGAGTTGGCGCGTTCGGCGCCGTACAAGTCACGCGGCAGCGGGATACGCGGGTGTGGCAGGCCGAAACCGCCTTCCTGCGTCGCCATCTGCTCGATCTGGTTCACTGGATCGGCCACAAGCTCTTGAATAGAGATGGATTGATCGGCAATGCGGTTGACGAACGAGGTATTGGCGCCGTTTTCCAGCAGACGACGCACCAGATACGCCAGCAGCGTTTCGTGGGTGCCGACCGGTGCGTACACGCGACACGGACGGTTCAGCTTGCCATCGGAGACTTTGCCTACAACCTGCTCGTAAAGCGGTTCGCCCATGCCGTGGAGGCACTGGAATTCGTATTGGCCGGGGTAATAGTTCTGACCGGCAATGTGGTAAATGGCCGACAAGGTGTGGGCGTTGTGCGTGGCGAACTGTGGGTAGATGACTTCCGGCACTGAGAGCAGTTTGCGCGCACAGGCAATGTAGGAAACGTCGGTGTACACCTTGCGGGTGTAGACCGGATAGCCTTCCAGGCCTTCAACCTGGGCGCGTTTGATTTCGCTGTCCCAGTACGCGCCTTTCACCAGACGAATCATCAGGCGATGGCGGCTGCGACGGGCCAGGTCAATCACGTAGTCGATCACATACGGGCAACGCTTCTGATAGGCCTGGATCACGAAACCGATGCCGTTCCAGCCGGTCAGCTGCGGCTCGAAGCACAGGCGCTCAAGCAGATCCAGCGACAGCTCCAGGCGATCGGCTTCTTCGGCGTCGATGTTCAAGCCGATGTCATATTGCTTGGCCAGCAGGGTCAGCGACAGCAGGCGCGGGTACAACTCTTCCATCACACGCTCGTACTGCGCGCGGCTGTAACGCGGGTGCAGTGCCGACAACTTGATGGAAATGCCGGGGCCTTCATAAATCCCACGGCCATGGGACGCCTTGCCGATGGAGTGGATCGCCTGCTCGTAGGACGCCAGGTATTTCTGCGCGTCGTGTTCGGTCAGCGCCGCTTCGCCGAGCATGTCGTAGGAATAACGGAAGCCCTTGGCTTCGAACTTGCTGGCGTTGGCCAGCGCTTCAGCGATGGTTTCGCCGGTCACGAATTGCTCGCCCATCAAACGCATGGCCATGTCCACGCCTTTGCGGATCATCGGCTCGCCGCTCTTGCCGATGATGCGGCTCAGGGAGGACGTCAGGCCCGTTTCATTGTGAGTGGCGACCAGTTTGCCGGTCAGCAGCAAGCCCCAGGTGGCGGCGTTGACGAACAGCGACGGGCTGTTGCCCAGGTGCGGATGCCAGTTGCCGGTGCTGATCTTGTCGCGGATCAGCGCGTCGCGGGTGCCTTTGTCCGGGATGCGCAACAACGCTTCGGCCAGGCACATCAGCGCCACACCTTCCTGGGAAGACAGGGAAAATTCCTGCAACAGTCCTTGAACAATGCCTGCACGGCCGCCGGCGCTTTTCTGATTGCGCAGTTTTTCAGCAATAGACGCTGCCAGCTTGTTGGTCGCTTCGGCCATCGACACCGGCAGACGCGCCTGCTCGATGAGCATTGGCACGACTTCCTGCTCAGGGCGGCGATAAGCCGAGGTGATCGCGGCACGCAGGACAGATTGCGGCAGGATGCTTTCAGCGAATTCGAGGAAGCATTGATGCGCTGCGTCGACCGGCAGCTCGCCATGGTCGTCGCCGTCTTTACTGATCAAACCGTTGAGTTCAGAAAGGGTTGCACCACCTTCGAGCTTTTCCAGGTAATTGAAAATCGCCTGCTTGATCAACCAGTGCGGTGTACGGTCGATGGAGTGGGCGGCGGCTTTCAATCGCTCGCGGGTCGGGTCGTCGAGTTTGACACCCAGAGTGGTGGTCGCCATGTGCTGTCCTCATTTTCGCCACTTTGGGTGTGGCCGTGGTTGTCGGACAAGATTAGCGATGCAATGGCTGAGGTGCAACCGGGTGCAACCCTTTTTCCATTGATTATTTGTTCGTTCGTCAGTAAATGAATTTCACGAGCCTTCAGGTGCGCAATGCCGGGGCTTTTAATTCGATAAAACCCACTGACCGCGCCAAATTGGGGCGCGAAAGGCGAGATTTGCCAACTGGTCGAAAAGGTGCAACTTATTCGAAAATAAGGGTTGCACCTTATTCCCGTTCTTGAATAGCATTCATTCCCCCAGTGCAACCGCGCTGGAAGCCTCACGAACGGACTGCTTTTTATACGAAACGCAGTCAGTACAGCCGTCTGCAATCAATGTCCTGAAGCGGGTGCATTGATCACGAGATCAGTCGGCGTCTATAAAAACAATGCCAGGGCAGAATTCAATGAGTGTCAGCAATCCCACCCTCATCACCTTCGTGATCTACATCGCGGCGATGGTATTGATCGGCCTTATGGCTTATCGCTCCACCAATAACCTCTCGGATTACATCCTCGGTGGCCGCAGCCTGGGCAGTTTCGTTACGGCACTGTCGGCTGGCGCATCGGACATGAGCGGCTGGTTGCTCATGGGCTTGCCCGGCGCCATCTATATGTCCGGCCTGTCGGAAAGCTGGATCGCCATTGGCCTGATCGTCGGGGCTTATCTGAACTGGTTGTTCGTGGCTGGCCGTCTGCGCGTGCAGACCGAGCACAACGGCGATGCCTTGACCCTGCCGGACTACTTCACCAGCCGATTTGAAGACACCAGCGGCCTGCTGCGTATCATCGCGGCGGTGGTGATCCTGGTGTTCTTCACTATTTATTGTGCTTCCGGGATTGTGGCTGGCGCGCGGTTGTTCGAAAGCACTTTCGGCATGTCCTACGAGACCGCCTTGTGGGCCGGTGCTGCTGCGACGGTTGCCTACACCTTTGTGGGTGGTTTCCTGGCCGTAAGCTGGACTGACACCGTTCAGGCAACCCTGATGATCTTCGCCTTGATTCTCACGCCGATCATCGTGCTGCTGGCCACCGGCGGCATCGACGCAACCTTCCTGGCGATCGAAGCCAAGGACCCGGGCGCGTTCGACATGTTCAAGAACACCACCTTCATCGGCATCATTTCCCTGATGGGCTGGGGCCTTGGCTACTTCGGTCAGCCGCACATCCTGGCGCGTTTCATGGCTGCCGATTCGGTGAAGTCCATCGCCAGCGCCCGTCGTATCTCCATGACCTGGATGATCTTGTGCCTGGGCGGCACCGTCGCAGCCGGTTTCTTCGGTATCGCTTACTTCTCGGCCCATCCGGAAGTTGCCGGTCCCGTGACTGAAAACCCGGAGCGGGTATTCATCGAACTGGCCAAGCTGCTGTTCAACCCGTGGATCACCGGCGTGCTGCTGTCGGCGATCCTTGCTGCCGTCATGAGCACTCTGAGCTGCCAGTTGCTGGTGTGCTCCAGCGCCCTGACCGAAGACTTCTATAAAGCCTTCCTGCGCAAAAAAGCTTCCCAGACCGAACTGGTCTGGGTCGGCCGCGCCATGGTGCTGCTGATTGCAGTGATCGCGATTCTGCTGGCGGCCAATCCGGAAAACCGCGTACTGGGTCTGGTGAGCTACGCCTGGGCAGGCTTCGGCGCTGCGTTTGGTCCGGTGGTGCTGATCTCGGTACTGTGGAAAGGCATGACCCGCAACGGTGCGCTGGCCGGGATTCTGGTGGGTGCCATTACCGTGATCGTCTGGAAGAACTTCAGCATCTGGGGTCTGTACGAAATCATCCCCGGCTTCCTCTTCGCCAGCATCGCCATCGTCGTCTTCAGCCTGCTGGGCAAAGGCCCGTCGGTTGGCATGCAGACGCGTTTTGAGCTGGCCGAGAAAGAATTTCAGGATGCAACGCGTTAATCCGCTGACGTAAAAACGGTAGGAGCCAACAAGTTGGCTCCTACCGAATCTGGTTTTCCCCCGCCTCCACCCCACCATTTTCAGACTCGTCCTACATTCGCGCCGTGATCTTTTCAATAAACTTGCCAACCATCAGGAAGGACTCGTTTATAGAAAGGGACTTATCGAGTGAACCTCAATCGTTACGATATCTGGGACGTCAGCCACGCTGCTGCTCGACTGACAGCCCAGGCTTCAACGCTTGCTGCGCTTCATCTCAATGACGGAACAGCACGCCTGCGATTCGGCTTTGAAGTCGCTCGGTATGCAAAGCGCATCACCGACGCTGTGTCGCTCGGTCATAAAACCGCTGAACAGGGCATACAAGACTTGCTGCGCGAACACCGCGATCTTTTGAAGCAGTCAAAGCGTATCAGCCTGGATAGCCTGGGCTTGATGAACAATGTGGAAATGCGCACGTCTGCTGTAACACCCGCCCGGCTTTCAATGCGGCCCGACCCGACTCGATTGCTGCGCTACCTTCATGAACAAGAGCCCAAAGCCCTTGATCCAGGCACAACGGCAACTGCCGCTGCGCCGGCAGCCCCGAAGGACACTTATAAGCTCTTTGGTTCGGATAAATATCCAGCACCGGTTCCCCTGCATCAACCCGGCTTTTATCTGGTCCCCAAAAGCATTACCGCGCAGGAACTGGAAGCGCAGCTGTTCAGTTCGCCTGCCTCCACTGTGATCGCCAAATACCGCGCGCTTAATCCGGGACTTGATCAAGTAAAAGCCGGACAGCTGATCGTGCTCAGCGACCCGAATAATCCGCGCTGTACTCGCGAAGAGGCACTGTTGATGGCGGCAGCCAGCAAGGTGAACAAGGCGCTGGAACCGTTGACTCCCGAAGAGGCCGATTTCATGGCCCGGCATCGACCCGAAATCGAAACCTTCCTTAAATACGGTTCAGCGGCGATTGGCGCCGGCCAGTCGATATTCAGTAACCAGTTAAAGGGTATTGAACTCGTTCTGATCGACATCGAGGCATTACACCAAAACAGCTTTATAAGGGACGGCCATCTGCGCTCGGCGCAATTCTTCAAGGAGCGCAAACTGCTGTTTTCCCAACTAGACGCCCAACTCACGTCGCTGATCAAGACAGGTGTCGGCTTCCCTGATCACCCGGACATCAAAACCGCGCTGGGCATTTCCAGCCGCAGTCTGGTCCACCACTGGACCCAGGCCGGCGCTCCCGGCCAGATCCCCGGCTACGCCACCCACTTGGAAAACGTTGCCAAGGCTTCCCGCTATTTGAAATACGGCGGCTGGATCGGCACTGCAATTGGCGGCGGCGCTTCCTACGTGAAGGTGCAGGAAGTGTGTGCGGCGGGGAATACCGAGGCGTGTGAAAAGGTGCGGTTTACTGAGACTGGCGGGTTTGTTGGTGGGTTGGCGCTGGGGGCAGGTGTTGGGACTGTTTTGGGTTATGCCTGTCTTGCTCTTGTGCCAGCAACAGCCGGAGCAGCCATACCTGGATGCGCGATAGTGATTGGAGGAGGTTCTCTTGGTGCGGGTTATGTCGGAGGAAAACTTGGTGAGTTCTATGGCGAACTAATTTATAAGGTCGGGAAGTGATTTTTAATACAGAAAACGGTGCATTCAGTGGCTATTAGTGCAGGCGAGAAAGTATTCCTCACGGTTGGTTTGCTAAATACTTTAGGAGTCTTTATCCATGTAGGCATCTCTTGCTACTTTGCTTACAACAAGATGGGGGTCATGTTATCTCATTTGACAAATTGCCCGGCAGTGACGCGACGCGTTCCATCACTACAGTTAGGTTTGTTGGGAAGGATGTATGTGTTTGTTGCAATCACAGCAGTGCTCGCTATGCCTCGCCGCTTGGTCCGGATGGGTAGTGCCAATGCTGAAGATATAGAGAGTTTTCCGTTAGGTCTTAAGCGTAAAATTATTATGCTGTACTGGAGCTGTCTTGTGCTTACGTTGATAATGCTTGCTCTGGCGCTAGTCGTCGAACTTGAACTTATATAAATAATTCTCCCAGAAGCAGTGGAAAGCATCTGTGGATTTTATGAGGTTTCCAAATGAACGCTGAATCACTTTATGAGTTCTTCCTGTGGGCAAGTCTCGTCAGCACCGTAGGTCTTTTGCTCTGTTTGGGCATCAGCTATGGCTTTGGGTACTTTAAACAGGAAAAACTGTTCGAGTACCTGAAAAACAGCCATGCTGTGACGGGACAACTATATTATTCAACGTCTTTCGGCGGTGAAAAAATGGCAATGGTGAATCAAGTCATACATGTCGTAGCCAAATCCCGTCATTATCTTCATAAGGGCACAGCCAACCCTAAAGATATTAAGAATTTCCCTTCCGGATTGAAGTTTTTATTTATTGTTTTGTATTGGGTTCGCGTCGGATCGTTTTGGTTATGGCTTGTAGCTTTTGTCGCGCTGCACCTCAGTTGGTTCGCTCCCAGCCAGCAGAGACCCGCCTGTTATTGCCAGATTAATGAGAAGACCGGCGAGATCGATTACGAAATCGTTCGATAAACCTGCAGGCGCTGCTGACTTTGTAGGACCGGATTCATCCGGGAAGAGCCCAGTGCAGCCAACTCACTCTTCAGAGTTGTCACTGGCCTCTTCGCGGGCAAGCCTCGCTTCAACGAGGGTTGTATGGGTTGATCAAGTCTTGTTGTGATCAATATCCAGGTTATAGAAGGTCGCCTTGCCGCCTTCATTGCTATAGCCGGAATGATCCTGCGTATATACCCCCGCCTTGAAGTACAGCGGCTTGTCACGCCAGGTGGCGCTGATCGGGGTGCTCCAGTTCATGTTTCTGGCGCTGACGCTTAGCTGGCCGCCGGGGCTGAGGTGGATGACGTATTTGAATTTCTCATTGAGCGGCACGCCTTCGGCGATCTGGACGACGCGGCTTTTCTTGTCGTCAAAGCGGTTGCGCACCTTGGCGACGATGTTTCCCGATCCGCTGCTGTCCTTGTACTGATACTCGACCTTCAGCATCGGCTCTGTGCTGTTATAGGCGTGAATCTGGCCGATGACGATTTTGCCCGAGGACGGGACCTGATTGACTTCCAGGGTGGCGTTCAAATAGTTGTCGGCGTCGGGATACAGCCAGTTGTGCAGCGACCCGTCCGACCAGGTTTCGCGCAGTTCGCTGCGGGGGTAGATGGCGTTGGCGGTGCGTGCTCCGGTGACCGGCGCCCAGAAGAAAATCGAGCCGGAACCCGAGTTGAAATACTTGCCGTCGTAGCCTTTGACCAGCTGCGCGGTTTCGATGGTCTTCGGCGGCGAGCCTACCGGGATGCTCAGATTCCAAGAAGAAAGATCAATCATTTTTCAGTCGTCCACTATGTCTCATTGCCAGCACCAAGCGTCTAGCTCGCGGCTTTGGGGGTATTGGTTATACGGTCTGAAAAACTGTTTGTTAATGGAATTTTGTCGAGCCTCTGACGTCAAAGTGCCGCCATTTTCGCCGCACGGCTGACAGGGTAAGGGTTACAGCGCCCTACCGTTAGTCGGGTGGCGTTCAGTTTATTGGTGGCATTTGGCTAGCTCGCTTCTGGTTTTTCCCGGACGGGTCTAGAGTGAAAGCCATTCGGATAAGGGTGTCACCCGATTCCCAGGCGTCAGGCCACAAAAAGAGAAGCAGCATGGAATGCGCGCAACCCAAGCCAAGTGATGGCTGTTCGGTTTTGTTAGTCGTCGATGACTATCCGGAAAATCTGGTAACGATGCGCGCCGTCCTCAATCGTCAGGATTGGTGCATTGTTACTGCGAGTTCCGGGATAGAAGCGCTGACGGTTCTCCTCGAAAGAGAGGTGGATCTGGTGCTGCTCGACGTTCAGATGCCTGGCATGGACGGATACGAAGTGGCGCGCCTGATGCGCGGCAGCCATCGAACGCGCTTGACGCCGATTATCTTTCTTACCGCCACCGAGCATTCACGGGACGCCGTCCACAAAGGCTATGCCAGCGGCGCGGTGGATTACCTGTTCAAACCCTTCGATCCCAACGTCCTCAAGCCCAAAGTGCAGGCATTGCTGGAGCAACAGCAGAATCGCCGCGCCCTGCAAAAGCTGTCGCTGGAGCTGGAGGAGGCCAGGGCGTTCAATGCGTCGGTGCTGGACAATATCGACGAAGGCATCCTGGTCATTGATGAGAAGGGGGTGATCAATTTTGCCAACCCGGCGATTTGTGGCTTGCTCGGCGCCGAAGCCGAGCAGCTGTGCGGAACGTCGCTGCTCGACTACCTGACCGAGCCGAGGGTGGTGGACTGGCACGAGTCGGGCTTTTATCGCCACTATCGCAGCGGCGAGTCCTATCGATTGCATGACGCAAGCCTGCGCACGACTTCCGGTTGCCAGCTGCCAGTGGCACTGTCATGCGCGCCATTGCCGGTGGAGCGTAAAGCCATGGTATTGAGCATTCGGGATATGTCAGTGGTGCGCGATCTGTATCGCCAGTTGGAGCAGCAGGCGGTCACCGATACCTTGACCGGGCTGCTCAATCGCCGTGGTTTTTACCAGACTGTCGAAAGCATGCTGTTGCGCAACGAGCAGGCCGGCAAGTTTCTGGTGCTGCTTTACCTCGATCTGGATGGCTTCAAGCGCATCAACGATTCCCTTGGGCACGATGCTGGCGATCAGGTGCTGCTCTGGGTTTCCCAGCAACTCAAGGAATGCATGCGCCCGTATGACGTACTGGCGCGCATGGGCGGCGACGAGTTTACCGTGGTCATCGACGGCCTGGACTTCCCTGAGCATGCCGCCAAAGTCGCGGAAAAACTGATTGAGCGCGTCTCGCTGCGCCGCCAGGTCGACGGCCTGGACATTACCCTGGGCGCCAGCATCGGCATCGCCACCTTCCCGGATTGCGGCGCCAATCTGGACGGTCTGCTGCGGGCCGCGGATATCGCCATGTATGAAGCCAAGCGCGCCGGGCGTCAGCAATACCGTTTCTTCGACCAGGAAATGAACGGCCGCGCCCGCTCGCGACTGATGCTGGAGGAAAGCGTACGCACGGCCATCGATGGCAAAGATTTTTCCATGGTCTATCAGCCGCAGGTCTTCATCGACGGTGGCCGCCTGCGGGGCTTCGAGGCGTTGTTGCGCTGGCAGCATCCCAGTGCCGGGGACGTACCGCCGGGGCTGTTTATTCCCTTGCTGGAAGAAACCCGTTTGATCACCAAACTCGGTGGCTGGATTTTCGAGCAGGGCGCGGCGCAGCGTAAGCGCTGGAACGAAGTCTTCGATGCCAATCTGGTGCTGAGCGTCAGCGTCAGTTCCACGCAGTTCAGCATGCCCAACCTGGCGTCTGAGTTGCATCGGGCAATGCAGCGTTTTGATCTGAAGCCGGGTCAGCTTGAGGTCGAGATTACCGAAAGCTCCCTGGTGCATAACCTGAATCACAGTCGCATGCAGATCCAGTTGCTGCATGATATTGGCGTTCGCGTGGCGCTGGATGACTTCGGGGTTGGCGAGTGTTCGCTGTCGCATTTGCGCAATCTGGACATCGACACCTTGAAGATTGATCGCAATTTCATCGCCAGCATGCTGGGCTCGGTTCGCGACCTGGCCGTTGCCAGGAGCATCATCGAGTTGTGTCGCAATCTGGATGTGCTGGTGATTGCCGAAGGCGTGGAAACCATCGAGCAATACCAATGGCTCAAAGACAATGGCTGCCAGTTGATTCAAGGGTTTCTGGTGGCGCATCCGATGATCGCCGAAGACGCGTTGCGCTTCCCGCAGCCGTTTGACTGGCAAGGGCTAAAACGCCGTTGAGTTCTGTACACTGCTGCCTTTGTCTTCTGCCTTAGAGATCAACAGCACCGCTCATGACAGCTTCAGCTCCGCTTAAATACCTTCAGGCTTATCCGCCCGCTCTTCAGGAGCAGGTGCGCCAGCTGATTGCCCAGGAAAAACTCGGCGATTATCTCCAGCAGCGTTATCCCGAGCGCCATGCGATCCAGAGCGACAAGGCGCTTTACGCCTATGCCCAGGCGATCAAGCAAGAGCATCTGCGCAATGCGCCGAACATCGACAAAGTGCTGTTCGACAATCGCCTGGACCTGACCCATCGCGCACTGGGCCTGCATTCGACGATTTCACGCATTCAGGGCGGCAAGCTCAAGGCCAAGAAAGAAATCCGCGTCGCCGCGCTGTTCAAGGACGCCGCGCCGGAGTTTCTGAAAATGATCGTCGTGCATGAACTGGCACACTTCAAGGAATCGGATCACAACAAGGCGTTCTATCAGCTGTGCGAACACATGCAGCCGGGGTATCACCAGTTGGAGTTCGATCTGCGGATTTACCTGACGTGGCGGGATATGTCGTAGGACCGGCTTTAGCCGGGAGGGGGGCGCCCGAAGCAGCTTCCTCGTGGCTAAAGCCGCTCCTACGGTTGATTTTATAGAACACGGAGTCAGACCATGGACGTCAGCAAGACCAAAAGCAGTTTCTACCGCCGGCTTTACGTGGCGTATCTGATCGACAGCCAGCTCGCCAGCAGCGTGCCAGCGTTGACCGAGATCACCGGCATGCCGCGTCGCACCGCGCAGGACACCATTGCAGCGCTGGCCGATCTGGATATTCAGTGCGAATTCGAGCAGCAGGATGGCGCGCGCAATCACGCCGGGCATTACCGGATTCGTGACTGGGGCGCCATCGACCGCGACTGGATCACCCGGCACCTGGGGCAGATCAAAGCGGTGCTCGGTTATCCCTGACGGCGGCTGTTACTCCAGATCGCGACGCATGCCGACGTGCGGGATTTCATCTTCCAGATACACCTCACCGACCGGCTCGAAGCCGTAGCGGCTGTAATAACCTTGCAGGTGAGCTTGCGCGGACAGATAGATCGGCTGATCGGGCCATTTCTTCTCGGCGTTTTCCAGCGCTTGCTCCATCAATTCGTGACCAATGCCCCGGCTACGAATCGAAGGCGCGGTCACGACCCGGCCGATGGTCACGTCACCGCCTTGCTGTATCGGGTCGAGCAGGCGCAGATACGCCACCAGCTTGTCCTCGCGCCAGGCCATCAAGTGGCAGGTATCGCCCATCAGGTCCAGCCCGTCCACGTCCAGATACACGCATTGCTGCTCGACCACGAACACCTCGGCGCGCAATTGCAGGATCGCGTACAGCTGTTCTTTGCTGAGGTCGGTGTGATGTTTGCAGATCCATTTGATAGACATGTGGCTGACTCGAAGAAGAAACCTGACGCGAATACTAAACGCATCCGCGGGGTTGCCCAATAAAGTTACCCAAAAAACCTCCAGCCCCCCGCCTTATCACGCTTTTTTTGCAAGATATCCGCGCAGAATATTCATTGAACAACCGCACAAATGCAGCATTCATATCGGTTGTGAAAAGGCCTGAATCAGTCTTCAATACAGGCAACTCGCCATTAGTCGTGCGACGCTACCCGAACGCACATTTGACGTGATTGCCTCGCCTATCTCAGGAAAATGAGCATGCCGTGTTTGCTTCGAGCAGTGGGGTTGCTGGGATGGTTGCTGGTGGCGCAGGCCGGCGCGGGAGAAAAGCTTCGTCTGGTGGCCGATCTCTGGCCACCGTTCACGGACAACACCTTGCTCAATGGCGGGCTGGCGACTGATCTGGTCAGTACCGCGCTCAAGCGCGCCGGGTATGACACCGAGTGCCAGCAGGTGCCATGGGCGCGGGCGTTGAACGGCGTGGGTGAAGGGCGCTATGACGTACTGGTCAATGCGTGGTTCAACCAGGAACGCACCAAGCTAGGCCTGTTCTCCTCCGAATATTTGCTCAACCGGGTGCGTTTTCTAAAGCGCAGCCGATCCAGCGTCGAGTACCGGGAACTGTATCAACTCTACGAACGGCCCATTGCCGTGGTGCGCGGCTATACCTATTCAGCGGAATTCGACAGCGACGAGATGCTGGAAAAGGTTCCGGTCAACGATTTTTCCATGGCCGTGCGCATGGTGGTTGCCGGACGTGTCGATCTGGCTGTAGAAGACGAATTTGTCGCCCGCTTCTATCTGTCTCAGGAATCCAGAGCCGTACGTGACGCGATTGAGTTCCTGCCCAAGTCATTGAGCGAGAACAGCCTGCATATTCTGGTCAGCCTGAAAAATCCGCATCGGGAAGAGATCGTCGCCAACTTCAATCGCGAGATTGCCGCGATGAAAGCTGACGGCAGTTACGATGCGTTATTCAGGCAGCATGGCTTGTAGCTTCTTCCGGGGCTTTGATCAGGTGCGCGGCCAGGGTTCGCAACGGTCCCAATTGGCGACAGATCAACGCCAGCTGGGTTTGCACCAGACGCTGGCTCTCATCCAGTTCGTCGGGCATCTGCTCCAGTTCAGCCGCCAGGTGTTCTTCCGCGTCGCTTTGAATCGCGACCGGTTTCTTCTCGGCCAGGCTTTGGGCGATTTCATCGATACTGGCGGCCAGCGTCGCGCCCGCACCTTCGATCAGGTGCTCGCGGACTTCGCTCGGTAGTTGAGTCTCCCGATGCGCGCCCAGCCCGGACAAATAACTCAGCAAGGTGTGCGAAAGCACCAGGAAGCGGAACCCGACATCCGCTTCCTTACGGAAATGCCCCGGTTCCATGAGCATGTTGGCCAGCGTGGTGGACAGCGCCGCGTCGGCATTGTGCGCGTTGCGGCGAGCGAGGCGATAAGCCAGGTCGTCGCTTTTGCCATGGGCGTATTGCTGCATGATCTGACGCAGGTAAATGCTGTTGCAGGTGAGGGTATTGGCCAGCACCTTGTTCAAGCGCCGCCCTTGCCAGTCCGGCAGGAACAGGAACACCGCCAGCCCGGCGATCAGGCTGCCGAGCAACGTATCGAACAGACGCGGCAGGAACAGCCCGTACCCGTCGCCCACCTGATTGAAACAGAACAGCACCATCACCGTAATCGCGGCGGTGGACAAGGTGTAGCGCGTGGTGCGGTTGACGAAGAACACCACGCCGGCCAGCACCGCGCACATCGATTGCAGAATCGGGCTGGTGATCAGATCGAACAGCGCCCAGCCGATCGTCAGGCCGATGGCGGTGCCGATAATCCGCTGCCCCAGCTTGCGCCGGGTCGCGCCGTAACTGGGTTGGCAAACGAAAACCGTGGTCAGGATGATCCAGTAGCCCTGGGACGGGTGAATCAGGTGAACCATGGCGTAACCGACCGTCAACGCCAGCGGCAGGCGCAAGGCGTGACGAAACAGCAGTGACGTCGGTGTCAGCTGCAGGCGCAGGCGATTCCAGGCGTCCTTGAAGTTGCGCGGCGAGCGATCCAGCAGCGAGCTGTCGGTGGCATCGGCCACGGCGTCCGGATTGCTGGCGTCTTTGATGAGGCGATCAAGCGTGCCGAGGTTGGCGGCCAGGGCGCGCAAGGAGCGCAACAGCCCGCGCCAGGCCGGATTGCTCTGGATGCGCAGGTGTTCCAGCGAGGCCTGTAAATCTTCCATGGCATACGCGAAGCTGTCGTCATACACGAACGGCTGGCGCAGCTGGATGGATTCGGACAGTGCCTGGCAGGCCACGCCTTGTTGCCGCAGCAGGCGCTGACAGCGAAACAGCACGTCGCTGTGGAAGAACGCTTCGGCCAGCGAGTTGTACGGGTAGTGCGATGAGCTGGCGCGCTCGTGAATGTCCTGAGCAATGAAATACAGCTTCAGGTAGCGACTGACCTTCGAACCGGGTCGGCCATTGCCTACCCGATGCAGGATGATTTCCTTGGTGGCATTCAGTGCTGCCACCACGCGGCCGTTCTGCTGCGCCAGTTCCAGGCGTCGGGCTTCGACATCGAGCTGGCGGATCGGCTCGAACAGGCTTGATTTGAGCTTCAGGTATTGCCCCAGCTCGCGAAACAGGCGGGCCAGCGCCTGTTGCACCGGCTGATTGGAAAACAGCATCTGCCACAACACCGACAGCAACCCGTACCAGGCCGCGCCTGCCACCAGCAGCATCGGCTCATGCCAGAAATCCAGCACTTCGCCGCCGCGCTGGTCGACGCCGATCATGGTGTACACCGACAGAATCAGCGTGCCGTAAGCGATGGCGCTGTAGCGCTCGCCCAAGGCGCCGAGCATCGTCAGGCAAAACGCCGCCAGGGCGAACGAGCAGACAAACAGAATCGGGTAGGGAAACAGCAGTTCCACGGCCAGCGCGGCGATGCTGAAACACACCAGCGTCACCGCCAGGGCATTGAGGCGGCCTTGCCAGCTGTCATCGGTTTCGGCCAGCGCGCTGGCGATAATCCCCAGAAACAACGGGATCAACAAGCCCATTTCGTTCTGGTACCAGCACAGCGCCATGCTGCCGGTCAGCGCGATGAAGACGCGAACGCTGTAACTGAATTTATCCAGCGCCCACAGACGACGGAACGTGTGACGAAGAGATTTCGATGCCATAGAAGAGCTGACGGCCTTGTTCGCGATTGATCGATCCTGCACCCGGATATGTACAGGCCTGAGTGAGGTCTGTACATATCGATAAGCAAAATTGTAGGACCGGCTTTAGCCGGGAAGGCTGTTTTCCAGGCGCTGCAGATGCATCGGATGTACTGGCCTCTTCCCGGCTAAAGCCGGTCCCACATAGGCACATATACGGTGTTCGCTGGACGCAAAATTTCTACAGACCCGCGCTCAACTATCGCTTCATCAAGCCCGAACACGCCGCTTTATACGCCTCATGCTGATATTTGTTCAGCGAGGCGGGCAGGGCGAAGTCGTGTTTCTTGTTTTGCGCATTGATGGTTTGCGGCGACATCAGCGTCACTTCGCAATCAGACAGCAGCTGAAAGATCGTTTCGATCTTGAAGGTGGTCGGGCCGCCCGCGAACTCGCCTTTCTTGCTGCGCTTCTTGATCACGATATGGCTGATGCCGTTCTCGCGCACAAAGCTGGCAATCTGCGTCGCGAAGGCTTTGACGTTGATTGACTCGTCGTCGTCTTCCAGAGCAATCTTCTTGGTCGCCAGCGGCAAATGTTCGATGCCGCCATGCTGCAGGGTCGCGAGGGCGAAAATAGCCTCGCTGCCTTTGATTTCCACGCCGCAAATAATCATGAGAAAGCCTTAACTACAAAGTCCGAAATTTATAAGGCCGACACGATAGCCCATCGAAAAACGTCATTCCTGGGCAATCGACTCCAGGTATTCCGACCGCTCATCGCTCATGCGCGCCAGGCAGTCATTCTCGGCGATGGTGAACGCCTTGCTACCAGCAGCGGCCGGGAAGACTTCCACGGCGCAGTCAGCGTCGCGCAGTTTTTGCCAGGCTTGCTGGGCGGTCTTGAGCTTGCCGGTGAAATAGTCGAATTGCGCCTTGTTGGCACCGAATTGGGTCTGCACCCGCTGCAACAGGTTCTGGAAGTTCTCGGTGAGCAGCTGCTCGGCGGTTTCGCGGCTGTATTTCGAGCACTCCAGGGTCTGCTTGTCCTCATCGACGCCGTCGCAAGGCGTTGCATCAGGGTTTGTAGCAGCGTGAGCGCCAGTAATGCCGGTCGCCAGAAGCGCCAAAGTCAGGAAAACCGTTTTCATCGAGTCGCTCCGATTCATTGATGCGTTGAATTCTGGCCCATGCGCGAGGCAAAGAACAGGTTTGCGACACAGACGGCAGCGGCGTCCTGTCGCCCATTGTCGTTTCTTGACGCTTTCGGCAAACCCCCTGTCGTTTTTGCACCCGGCTCGCCTGACCCTCCGGCATATGCTGGCCCCAATAGCGCCGACATACGTTTCGGCGCGCAAGCACCTAATAAGGGGACAGCCTGATGAGCCCAGCCGAACTGCACGCCGACAGCATCGTTATTGACGGGCTGATCATTGCCAAGTGGAACCGTGAGCTGTTTGAAGACATGCGCAAGGGCGGCCTGACCATGGCCAACTGCACAGTCTCGGTATGGGAAGGTTTCCAGGCCACCATCAACAGCATCTGCACCAGCCAGAAACTGATGCGCGAGAACAGCGACCTGGTCATGCCGGTGCGCACCACCGCCGACATCCGCAAGGCCAAGGAGCAGGGCAAGACCGGCATCCTGTTCGGTTTCCAGAATGCCCATGCGTATGAAGACCAGATCGGCTACGTCGAGATCTTCAAGCAGCTGGGCGTCGGTATCGTGCAAATGTGCTACAACACCCAGAACCTGGTCGGCACCGGTTGCTATGAACGTGATGGCGGACTGTCCGGTTTCGGTCGTGAAATCGTCGCCGAAATGAACCGCGTCGGCGTCATGTGCGACCTGTCCCACGTGGGCTCCAAGACCTCCGAAGAAGTCATCCTCGAATCGAAAAAACCGGTCTGCTATTCGCACTGCCTGCCGTCCGGCCTGAAAGAACACCCGCGCAACAAGTCTGACGAAGAGCTGAAGTTCATTGCCGATCACGGCGGTTTCGTCGGCGTGACCATGTTCGCGCCGTTCCTCGCCAAAGGCATCGACTCCACCATCGACGACTACGCCGAAGCCATCGAATACGTGATGAACATCGTCGGCGAAGACTCCATCGGCATCGGCACCGACTTCACCCAGGGCCATGGCCAGGACTTCTTCGAATACCTGACTCACGACAAGGGCTACGCGCGCCGCCTGACCAGTTTCGGCAAGATCATCAACCCGCTGGGCATCCGCACCGTGGGCGAGTTCCCGAACCTGACCGAAACCCTGCTCAAGCGCGGTCATTCCGAGCGCGTGGTGCGCAAGATCATGGGCGAAAACTGGGTCAACGTATTGAAAGACGTCTGGGGCGAATAACCCACCGACGCCAGACCGCAACCCTCGATGAATTGAATATCCCACTGCCATTTTCGCAGTGGGCGACCCCCGAATTTCTGGAGTTTGACCCCATGGCTAAAATCGCCCCGCAACTGCCTATCGAAGTCGACAGCGAAACCGGTGTCTGGACCTCCGACGCATTGCCGATGCTCTACGTGCCGCGCCACTTTTTCGTCAACAACCACATGGGCATCGAAGAAGTGCTGGGCGCTGATGCCTACGCCGACATTCTCTACAAGGCCGGCTACAAATCCGCTTGGCACTGGTGTGAAAAAGAAGCCGAATGCCACGGCCTGGAAGGCGTTGCGGTGTTCGAGCATTACATGAAGCGGCTGTCGCAGCGCGGCTGGGGCCTGTTCAAGATCCAGGACATCGACCTGGAAAAAGGCACCGCCAGCATCAAGCTTGAGCACTCGTGCTTCGTGTACGTCTACGGCAAGGTCGGTCGCAAGGTCGATTACATGTTCACCGGCTGGTTCGCCGGTGCCATGGACCAGATCCTCGCCGCCAAGGGCAGTTCGATCCGCACCGTGGCCGAGCAGGTCTATGGCGGTTCGGAAGAAGGTCACGACGACGGCCTGTTTATCGTCAAGCCGTTGTAAGTCGAGGTACGCAAAATGGCTTTCGAAGCGATGTTCCAGCCGATTCAAATCGGCAAGCTCACAATCCGCAACCGCGTATTGAGCACGGCCCATGCCGAGGTCTACGCGACCGATGGCGGCATGACCACTGACCGCTACGTGAAGTACTACGAAGAGAAAGCCAAGGGCGGCATCGGCCTGGCGATCTGCGGCGGCTCGTCAAGCGTCGCTATCGATAGCCCGCAAGGCTGGTGGAAATCGGTCAACCTGGCGACCGACAAGATCATCCCGCACTTCCAGAATCTCGCTGACGCCATGCACAAGCACGGCGCCAAGATCATGATCCAGATTACCCACATGGGCCGCCGTTCCCGTTGGGATGGCGATCACTGGCCGACCTTGCTGTCGCCGTCGGGCATCCGCGAGCCGGTGCACCGCGCGACCTGCAAGACCATCGAGCCGGAAGAAATCTGGCGCGTGATCGGCAACTACGCCAGCGCTGCGGCGCGGGCCAAGGCCGGTGGCCTGGATGGCGTCGAGCTGTCCGCCGTGCACCAGCACATGATCGACCAGTTCTGGAGCCCGCGCGTCAACAAGCGTACCGATGAGTGGGGCGGCAGCTTCGAAAACCGCATGCGCTTTGGTCTGGAAGTGATCAAGGCCGTGCGCAAGGAAGTCGGCCCCGATTTCTGCGTTGGCCTGCGTCTGTGCGGCGACGAGTTCCATCCCGATGGCTTGAGCCACGAAGACATGAAGGAAATCGCCAAGTACTACGACGATACCGGCATGATCGATTTCATTGGCGTCGTGGGCTCGGGTTGCGACACCCACAACACCCTGGCCAACGTTATCCCGAACATGAGTTATCCACCGGAGCCGTTCCTGCATCTGGCGGCCGGTATCAAGGAAGTGGTCAAGTCGCCGGTGCTGCACGCGCAGAACATCAAGGACCCGAATCAGGCCACGCGGATTCTCGAAGGCGGCTACGTGGACATGGTCGGCATGACCCGCGCGCACATTGCCGACCCGCACCTGATCGCCAAGATCAAGATGGGCCAGATCGATCAGATCAAGCAATGTGTCGGCGCCAACTACTGCATCGACCGCCAGTACCAAGGCCTGGACGTGCTGTGCATCCAGAACGCCGCGACGTCCCGTGAATACATGGGCGTGCCGCACATCATCGAGAAATCCACCGGCGTCAAACGCAAGGTTGTGGTGGTCGGTGCCGGTCCGGCGGGCATGGAAGCCGCACGGGTTTCCGCCGAGCGCGGCCATGACGTGACGCTGTTCGAGAAGAAGGAATTC
>Ga0247817_10000547_pt1 | contig 20688 bp, 9 predicted proteins | sample UWRJL212509R1_FD_178010 | JGI IMG/M metagenome (GOLD analysis project Ga0247817, IMG submission 178010) | Plant litter microbial communities from Arlington Agricultural Research Station in Wisconsin, United States - UWRJ-L212-509R-1 | ecosystem: Environmental > Terrestrial > Plant litter >...
AGTTCACGGGCGGCACGCTCTCGGCCCCGCACGCGATTCGCAGCGGAATCTGGGACGACAGCGCCTTCGCCATCGCGGCAAGCAACACGACCCAGTCGTACACACTCAACGCAGTGAGCTCGAACTCCGGCCTGCGTTCCGTCATTGTCGAAGACAACCTCGGCGTCAACTACTTCGTTGAGTTTCGTAACTACACGGGCTCAGACGCGCAGTACTCGGTGGGTGCCGGCCAGTGCAACACCTCGTGGTGCCTTCCCGCGCAAAACGGCGTGCGCATTCTTCGTCTTGCTGCCAACAGCTGGAACGGCGGCATCAAGGGTGGCTGGGGCGACGACGACTACCTGATCGGTCGTACGGTCGGCGGAGTCAAGCGCGTCAACTACACCGCTGGTGAGTCATTCAGCACGGGTGGCATCAGCATCACCGTCTCGAGCATGACCGCGACAACCGCGACGGTCAGCGTCGTCAAGCCCGCAGGAACTGTCACAGCTGACACCTCGGCAACCGGAGTGCAGGTCGTCGGCACGGTACTTCAGAAGAACGATGGCTACTACTACCCGGGTGACACCGTCACGGCAGTTGTGTCAAACAACTGGCGCGCCGATGACTACGCCTTCCAGTGGTACATCTGGAACGGCTCAGCTCGCGTTGCGGTCCCCGGAGAGACGGGCCAGAGCTACGTCTTCAAGAACTCCGATGTCGGCAAGCCCTACAGCGTCACGGTCACCGGTCTCGGCACCAACCCCGTGACCGTCACAATGCCCGACCCGATCTACACCGGCTATACGGGTATTCGCGCAAAGACGATGACCCCCGGCACCGCGAGCGTCTCGAACGCGACAAACGCGCTCACCGTTGTCACGACGGGCTGGGAAGCGGACACGACCTTCACCTACCAGTGGATGCGCGGCAGCACTGCGATTAGCGGCGCCACCGGAGCGAGCTACACCCCGACGCAGGCAGACCGCGGCGCGAACCTCGCCGCTATGGTGACCGGCACCAAGCCGGGTTACGCCTCGTACGCCGTATCCACACCAGCGAAGAACTTCTCGGTAAACGCGACGGGCACCTTCGCGGTCACGGGCACACCAAGCGTGGGTCAGACGCTGAGTCTCGCCGAGAACCTGACCTATACAACGGTGGATGGCGCGGTGACGATCAACTCGCGCAGCTACGAGTGGCAGCGCGACGGTGTAACGATCTCAGGCGCAACGGCAGCGACCTACACAACGACGAACGCTGACGCGGGCAGGGTAATCACCGCGAAGATGTTTGCCGGCGCGACCGGATGGATCGCCTACCCCGCGACGAGCTCGCCGACCGCAGCGATCACCGCAGGAGCAGGCGTTGCCGGAACTGTGTCGATCACCAACGCCACTGACGCGCTGACCGCAGTGCCGAACGGCTGGGCGAGTGGAACGACCTTTACCTACCAGTGGTACCGCGGAACGACAGCGATCAGCGGCGCAACCGCCAGCACCTACGCGCTCACCGCGGCCGACCGTGCCAACTCTCTCAAGGTTGAGATCACCGGAACGGCGCCAGGGTACACCCCGGTTTCTGCCGTCTCGGCTGCGAAGGACTACTCGCTCGTCGCGACCGGCAACGTGACGATCAGCGGTGCAACTACCGTCGGCTCGACACTGACCCTCAACGACGGCCAGACCTACTCGACAGCCGACGGCACCAAGCCGATCGCGTCGCGCTCGTACGAGTGGTCGCGCGATGGCGTGATCATCAGCGGCGCGACGTCGTCGACCTATGTCACCGTTGCGGCAGACGCTGGCAAGCTCATCTTCGCGAAGCTCACGAGCCGCGCGACGGGATACATCCCGCTGACGACGGCGAGCGGGCCCACCGGTACCATCACGATCCCGACGAAGGCGCCGGGTGCCGTGACCGTCACCGCGTCAGGTTTTGACCTCACGGCAGCTACGAGTGGGTGGGACGCAGGCACGACCTTCACCTACCAGTGGTACCGCGAAGAATCAGCCATCACCGGCGCCACCTCGCAGGTCTTGACAACCACGGCCGCTGATCGTGGCTGGGGCTTCAAGGTGGCGGTGACGGGCACGCAGCCAGGCTTCGCGCCCGCGACGCGCACCACGGCCGTGACGGACTACACGTCGTATGTCAGCGGACAGGTGGCAATCACGGGAAGCGCTGAGGTCGGCTCCACGCTCACCCTCGCTGACAACCTGAGCTATTACTCTGGCAACCCCACCGGTCGCACCTACCAGTGGTACGCCGAGGGTGTTGCAATTTCGGGCGCCACAGCTTCGACGTACGTGATCGCAGCCGCTGACGTTGACAAGAGCATCACGGCACGCATGGTTGCGAGCTTCACAAACCTCCTGTCGTACGGCATCACATCGCCGGGCAGCAACTACGTTTCTCCCGCACCCCAGACCGCGGGCGCCGTGACGATCACCAACACCACAAACGCGCTCACCGCAGTGACGTCGGGTTGGGACTCCAACGCGACCCTGAGCTACCAGTGGTTCCGCGGCGCGACAGCGATCAGCGGCGCAACCGTGAGCACCTACACGCCGGTGCAGGCAGACCGCGGCAACGCGCTCAAGGTCGAGGTCACCGCGACTCGATCCGGTTACACAACGGTCTCCGCATCGTCGGCCGCCAAGGACTACTCACTCACCGCGACTGGCAACGTCACCCTCACCGGCACCGTCAGTAACGGCTCGACCCTCACCGTCGTCGACGGCCAGACTTACACGACCGCCGACGGCACCAAGCCGATCGCGAGCCGCAGCTACGAGTGGTTGCGCGACGGAACGACTATCGCTTCGGCAACAGCGTCGACCTACACGCTCACGAGCACGGATGTCGGCAAGGTCATCACCGCGAAGGTGACGAGCCGCGCGACCGGCTACATCGCCCTGACGACGACCAGCACGGCGACCGCCGCTGTTGCTCCCGGCACAAAGGCCGCGGGCACCGTGACGATCTCGAACGCAACAAGCGCGCTCACGGCAGTGACTGCCGGCTGGGATTCTGGCACAACGTTCACCTACAAGTGGTTGCGTGGCGCAACCGCGATTAGCGGCGCGACATCCATCAGCTACACGCCGGTTAGCGCCGACCGTGGCAACGCGCTCAAGGTTGAAGTCACGGGCACGCAGCCCGGCTACGTCGCGGTCGCGGCATCCAGCGCCGCAAAGGACTACTCGCTGACAGCGACCGGTTCGGTGACCCTGGCCGGCTCGACGACTGTGGGTTCCACGCTCACCGTCACCGACGGCCAGACCTACGCAACGGCCGATGGTTCACCGGCCATCGCCACCCGCACCTACCTCTGGTACCGCGACGGCGCGGCCATCTCGTCGGCAACGGCATCGACCTACACGCTCGTGAGCGCCGACCTGGGCAAGGCCATCACGGCGCAGCTCACGTCGACCGCTACGGGCTACATCGCCCTCTCGACCGTGTCGACCGCGACGGCAGCCGTCACGCTTCCGACGAAGGCCGCCGGAACCGTGACGATCAGCAACACCACCGCTGCACTCACCGCGGTGACTGCTGGCTGGGACGCCGGAACGACCTACACCTACCAGTGGTACCGCGGCGCGACAGCGATCAGCGGCGCGACGACGAGCACCTACACGCCGACCCAGACTGACCGCGGCAACGCGCTCAAGGTCACGGTCATCGGCACGCAGCCCGGGTTCCAGCCCGCAACCGTGACGAGCGCGGCGAAGGACTACTCGCTGACCGCGACGGGTTCTGTCACCCTCACCGGTACCGCGGCCAACGGAGCGACCCTCACGATCGCCGACGGCCAGACCTACACAACCGTCGACGGTGCGAAGACGGTAACGAGCACCTACGCCTGGTTCCGTGACGGAACGGCAATCGCCTCCGCAACTGCGGGCACCTACACGCTCACCGCTACCGACATCGGCACGGTCATCACCGCGAAGGTGACGAGCGGTGCGACCGGCTACATCGGCCTCACAACAACGAGCTCGCCCAGCGCGACGGTCACCACCGGCACAAAGGCAGCCGGAAACGCGAGCATCAACAACTCGACAGACATCCTCACGGTTGTCACAACGGGTTGGGACTCCGGCACCACCTACACGTACAAGTGGTTCCGCGGCGCGACAGCGATCAGCGGCGCGACGAATGACACCTACACGCCGACCCAGGCCGACCGCGGCAACGCGCTCAAGGTCGAGGTCACGGGAACGCAGCCCGGCTTTGTAGCCGCGACTGCAACGAGCCCGGCCAAGGACTACTCGCTCAACGCAACCGGCGCGGTCACCCTCACCGGCACCGCGGCAAACGGTTCGACGCTCACGATCGCCGACGGCCAGACCTACACAACGGTCGATGGCCCGAAGGTCATCGCAAGCCGCACGTACGAGTGGTTGCGCGACGGAACGACGATCGCTTCGGCGACGGCGTCGACCTACACGCTCACGAGCGCCGACATCGGCAAGGTCATCACCGCGAAGGTTACCAGCCGCGCAACCGGCTACATCGCACTCACGACCACAAGCACAGCAAGCGCGACGGTAACCGCAGGCACAAAGGCCGCAGGAACAGTGACCATCTCGAACGCAACCACCGCGCTCGCCGCAGTGACGGCGGGCTGGGATTCGGGAACGACCTTCACATACAAGTGGTTCCGCGGTGCGACAGCGATCAGCGGCGCGACGGCAGCCACTTACACGCCGGTTGAGGCCGACCGCGGCAACGCGATCAAGGTCGAGGCGACGGGAACGCAGCCCGGCTTCACGGCCGTAGCCGCAACGAGCCCCGCGAAGGACTACTCGCTCAACGCAACGGGAACCCTCACAGTCACCGGCAGCGCAACGGTCGGCTCGTCACTCGCGCTCGCATCGACACTTGAGTTCTCGACCGTTGACGGTGCGAACAACCCGACGCGCGCCTACCAGTGGTACCGCGACGGAACGGCAATCGCCTCGGCGACCGGCTCGACCTACACGGTTGTGACTGCCGACCTCGGCGCGGTCATCACCGCGAAGCTCACGGCAACCAGCACGGGCTACATCGCCTACTCCAAGGTGTCGACGGAGACGTCGGCAGTGACCCTTCCCACCAAGGCTGCCGGCACCGCGACGATCTCGAACGAGACCGACACCCTCACCGTCGTGACAGCGGGCTGGGACACCGGCACAACCTTCACCTACCAGTGGTTCCGGGGCGCGGTCGCGATCAGCGGCGAGACGACCAAGTTCTACACCGCGACATCCATCGATCGTGACAAGGCGCTCAAGGTCGAGGTGACGGGCACGCAGCCCGGATTCCTCGCGGCGTCGACGTTCACAGCGGCGAAAGACTTCTCGGTCAACGCGACGGGCACCCTGGTCATCGGCGGCACCGCCGCGGTGGGCGCGACCCTGAGCATCACCGATGGGCTCACCTACACAACGGTGGATGGCGCGGCCACGATCTCTCAGCGCACCTACCAGTGGTACCGCGACGGGGTTGCAATTGCCTCGGCAACGAACTCGACCTACGCGCTCGCGCTCGCCGACCTCGGCAAGCAGATCACCGTCAAGAAGAGCTCGGCCGCAACGGGTTACATCACCTACAGTGCGACGACTCCGGCAACGGCAGCGGTAGTCGCTGGCACCAAGGCTGCGGGCACCGCGACGATCTCGAACGCGACCGACGAGCTAACGATTGTGACCACCGGCTGGGACGAGGGCACAACCTTCACCTACAAGTGGTTCCGCGGTGCGACGGCGATCAGCGGAGAAACCGGCGCGACGTACACGCTGACCTCCGCAGACCGCGACGCGACGATCAAGGCAGAAGTGACGGGTACACAGCCCGGCTACGTTGCGGTTGCGACGTTCACTCCCGCCAAGGACTACTCGCTCAACGCGACCGGTGCGATCGACATCGTCGGTTCTGCAATGGTCGGCGTGACACTCGGGCTGGGCGACTCGCTCGACTACACAACGGCAGATGGCGCGGCGAACATCGCCTCACGCAGCTACGTCTGGCTGCGCGACGGCGAGGCGATCGACGGGGCAAACGGCCAAGAGTACACACTCGTCTCCGACGACCTCGGCACGCAGATCACCGCACGCCTCACGGCGAAAGCAACGGGCTACATCGCGCACACCGCAACGGCGGCCGCGACATCCACCGTTATTACCGACGGACCGGTAGCGATCGAGCCGGGCACGGCCGTCATCTCCAATGAGAGCGACGAGCTCGAAGTCATTACCGACGAGTGGCCCGAGGGCACAACCTTCGAGTACCAGTGGTTGCGTAATGACGAGCAGCTCGCTGGCGAGACGACCAAGTTCCACACGCTCGCCGCCGCAGACCGCGGCAAGCAGCTCTCGGTCGAGCTCACCGCAAGTCTCGACGGCTTCGAATCAGTGACGGTCGTCACCGACGCCCGCGACTTCACGATCACGACCGACGGCTCGCTCACAATCACCGGCGACGCAAACGTCGGCGCGACGCTGCAGCTCGACGACACTCTCGAGTTCAGCACCGAAGACGGCGAGCCGACGATCAGCTCGAGCGTCTACACCTGGTTGCGCAGCGGCACGGCGATCCCCGGAGCGACGGCCGACGAGTACAAGCTCGTTGCCGCCGACCTCGGCAAGACGATCACCGTGAAGCTCGTGTCGAAGGCAACGGGGTACCTCACGCACGAGGTGACGACCGCGGCAACGCCCAAGGTCGCCGCAGCAGCATTCACATCGGTGGATGTCGCGAAGTCCGGCCTCGTACTCACCGCGACACCCAAGTGGGCCGGAACCGCGACCTCGGGCATGAAGTACGCCTACCAGTGGTACCGCGGATCGGCAGCGATCTCGAAGGCCACGAAGTCGAAGTACACGATCGTCGCGGCTGACCTGGGCAAGGACATCAAGGTCAAGATCACCGCGACGAAGTCGAAGGTCAAGACCGTATCGAAGACGAGCACAGCGGTGAACTACACGGTGACGGCATCGCCCAAGCTGCCGACGTTCAGTGGAGTTCACATGACCGGTGAGACGCTCACGCTCGACGAGCGGGAGTACACAAACGATGGCGAGCAGACATCGGTCACCTGGCTGCGCAACGGCAAGGCGATTGCCGACGCAACGGGCGACAGCTACACGCTGACGCCTGACGACAAGGGAACCGTCATTTCGGTCAAGGTCGTCGCGACTTCGGACGGCTACCTCAGCTCGACGAGCACAAGCGTTGCGACCCAGAAGATCGGCGATCACATCTTCGAGCCCGAGGCTGACGCTAGCCTCGTTCACGACGACACGCTCGTGCTCACGGCCGACCCCGCCCTGGGCGAGAGCGGCACCGACGCGAAGCTGACCTACAAGTGGCTGCGCGACGGCAAGGCGATCAGCAAGGCGACGAAGGCCTCGTACACGCTTGTGACTGCCGACTACGACAAGAAGATCAGCGTTGAGATCACCGCGACGAAGGTCGACTTCACGACTCTTGTGCTGGTGACCGACGAGAAGAACTTCTCGGTACTTCCCACATCGGGAACGCTCAAGATCGACAACACGAAGCCCGCTCGTGGCAAGACGCTCACCGCGATCACGCCGACGTTCGATGACGCAGTGGCAGTGAGCTACCAGTGGTACGCAACGGGCAAGGCGATCAAGGGCGCGACAACGAGCACCTTCAAGGTGCCGAGCAGCTACAAGGGCAAGGTCATCACGGTCAAGGTCACGGCTGCCGCACCCGGCTACTTGAGCTACGTGAAGACGAGCGCGAAGACCGCGAAGGTCAAGTAGGTCGACGTGGGGTCATTGCGTCAGCCGCGGCCCCACATCACCCCTCGCATACGGGTATTGCGCCGCACTATCGCGACCGCCATACTCATGAGATTGTCTCTCTAATGCGAAGGTCTGCCGTGTACTCACGAATTTCTTCTCGAGTCACCGCGGCGGTCATCGCCAGCGGACTCGTTGTCGGATCGATAGCGGCGACGTCGCCAGCTTTCGCCGACGAAGCCACTGTCACCACTACCGTTTCGGGCTACGTGCAGGCGCTCTCCGGCCGCCTTGACACCCGTGGCGGCGAGGCTGCTTCGGTGCTGCGCGTACCCGGCCAGGGCTACCTTCCTGTCGACTACTCGGCGGTCAACCTGAGCGACGCCTTCACCGGAAAGTCGACGGTCACCGTCGAGGTTCCCGCGAGCGTTGACCTCGGGTCGAGCGCGAGCGAGAAGTTCGACGCGCTCGCCGACCTCGACGCATCGCTGACGGCGGTGGATGTCGCGACGAAGACGAGCGGCCCAGAGGCTCGTGTTAACGTCTCACCGGTTATCAGCTCGACGCACTCCGTGTTCGCTGTGCTCGTGACGCCGGGCAACATCGCCAACACCGCACCCGACTCGAGCCAGACCGCCGAGTCGGCCGCGGCGAACGTCGCCTACTCGAGCAGCTATTGGAGCTCGCAGTCGACCGGCAAGGTCAAGTTCAATCTCGCGGCCGTTGTGCCGTGGTACAAGAGCGCGACAAGCTGTGACGTTGAGGACGACGCCAACGCGACGAACCTCTGGAACGAGGCCTACGACAAGGCCGAGCTTCTTGGCTTCGAGGGTGCCTACAACGAGCACCTCGTTCTCATCTTTCCCGCCGGCTCGGATGACGAGTGCGGCGCCCTGGGCCTCGGTACCGTCGGCTACACCGCGAACGAGGGTGGCGCACTCTGGACCGTCGGTGGAGAAGACATCTACGACAAGGCGACTCTCACCCACGAGCTCGGACACAACCTCTCGCTCGGTCACGCGAGCTGGCTGCCGACGATGAACAGCGCCACGGTTGCCTACGGTGACGGCGTTGACGTTATGGGCTTCGGAGCGCAGGGTCTCGGCGGTGGGGCACTCTCGAGTGCTCACGCAATTCGCTCTGGCCTCTGGCCTCTGGTCGACAAGTGCGTACTCGGTCGCTCCGCAGGGCACAAAGAGCTACACGCTCAAGCCCGTCTCGGGTAACAGCGGCAAGCGTGCGGTCGAAGTGGTCACTCAGAACGGCTACAGCGTTTTCGTTGAGTTCCGCAACCGCACGGGTGAAGACAAGGGCTACGACACGGTTAACTACTGCAACGACGAAGTGTGCTTCGCCGACAAGACGGGCGTGAGAATTCTCATCCTCCAGCCGAACATCTTTGGCGATGGCGACAACACCTATTCGGTCAACGGCTACCCGGGCGACGACTCGATGCTCGTCGGCCGCGAGCTCTCGACCCCCGCGAGTGAAAACCGCACGCACACCTCGACCTTCCTCAAGGGCCAGACGTTCTCGTTCGACGGCGTCAAGATCAAGGTCTCGTCGATCTCTTCGGGTTCTGCAAAGGTCTCGGTAACGAAGAAGACCCCGTATGCGATCTCGCCGTACGTAGAGATCGAAAAGGTCATCGGCTACGACGACGTGCTTCGCGCCGGCGACGTGCTGCAGGCCAACCTCGACCTGGGCTGGGTCGCCGACTCGCTCACGTTCCAGTGGCAGCGCAACGGAAAGAGCATCTCCGGTGCGAAGAAGCAGAGCTACACGCTCGTCGCTGCCGACCTCGGCAAGTCCATCCGCGTCAAGGTCACGGCCAAGCACAAGAAGTACAAGACCTACACGACCTCGGCAGGTGTCTCGGGCAGCGAAGGCTCGCTTGTTCAGGCGGGAATTCTCGACCAGGGGGCCGTCGCAATCACTCGCTCGGGCAAGTCGCTCGAGGCGAAGACAAGTGGTTGGGCAACGCTCAAGACGTCGTTCACCTACCAGTGGCTGCGCAATGGCGAAGCGATCAAGAAGGCTACCGCGTCGACCTACACGCCGACCTCCGCCGATCTCACAAAGGATGTCAGCGTCAAGGTCGTCGCGAAGAAGAGCGGGTACAACACGCTCAACGCAACGTCGGCTCCCGTCAGCGTGACGATCAGCGTATTGGGCTCGGCCACCATCAGCGGTAACGTGCGCGTCGGTTCGCTGCTCACGCTGAACGAGCCGAGCTACAGCACAAACGCCGACGTGAATCTGACGCGTAAGTTCCAGTGGTACAACAGCGGAAAGGCCATCAAGGGCGCGACATCGGCGACCTACACACCGGTTGCCGCCGACCTCAAGAAGGTTCTCACCGCGAAGGTGACGGTGACCGCACCGGGCCACGTTGCGGCAAGCGCCACCGTTGCAACGGCCAAGGTCGCCGCCGGAACGTTCTCGGGCGAGCCGTTTGTGTGGACCGGCCAGACCGACTCGACGCTCAGCTCGTACGTCGAGGGAGTCAACGAAACGAAGACGACGAAGACCTACCAGTGGTACCGCGACGACGTGAAGATCTCGAAGGCGACGAAGTCGACCTACAAGCTCACGTCGACAGACAACGGCAAGTACCTCACGGTGAAGGTGACACTCAAGAAGACCGCTTACGAGACGACGACGCTCACGTCGGTGCCGCGTCTCATCGGGGCTCCGTAACCACCTAGCGCAAAGGGCCCGCAGCGAAAGCTGCGGGCCCTTCGTCGTCTCTAGGATGAGTGCATGGCCCGCCTTCCCGTCGAACACCGCTACACGGCCGGGCTGTTGCTGCTCACGATGTCGACCGGCGCCATCGACGCAGTGAGCTACCTCGCCCTCGATCGCGTCTTCACCGGCAACATGACCGGCAACGTGCTCTTCATCGGATTCGCGCTCGTGGGCGTCGCGGGCATACCTCTGCTCAACAACGTCGTCGCGCTGCTCGGGTTTATCACGGGATCGATTATCAGCGGACGCGTCATCGGTCGCGGTCACCCGAAGGGGCTGCCCGCGACATCCGCCACAACGCTTGTTGTTGGTGCCGCGGTCATAGTCGCGCTCGGCGTGACTCTGCTGCTCAGCACCGATTTGCCCGAGTGGGCGCTGCTTGTTGTGACGTTCTTGCTCGCGACGGCGATGGGCGGCCAGGTCTCGGCGGTCAAGCCGATCGGCAACAGCGACGTCACAACGATCGTCGTCACAAACACCGTCGCGAACTTGGCTCGCGACACGCGGCTCGGTGGTGGATCCAACAAGAACTGGGCGCCGAGGCTGCTCGCAATCGTCGCGATGTTTCTTGGTGCGGCCGTCGGTGCCGGGCTCGTTAACGTTGCCGGGGGAGCCGTTGCGCTGCTCGCGGCCGCCGCGATCTTCACCGCGGGCACTGTCACCCTCATAATCACCAGCCGCTCTCGCTAGACGCGTCGGTAAGGTTAAGCTAACCTAATTAAATCGGAACCCGACCTTCCCTCCGGTTTTAATCTCCCCGCACAAGAAGAGCTTTGCCATGCCCCGCCGCGCCCTGGCCATCTGCGCCTCCCTGCTCGTTCTCGCTCTAGCCGCCTGCTCTGCACCCTCGGGCAGTGCGATTGTCGCTGCGCCGAGCGAGCCCCTCGAGAAGCTTGCGAACATCGAAACGCTGGCGAATCCCCGCAACTACTTCGGCGAGTCGACAGCCGTGCTGCAGCAGACAAGCATTGTGCCGGTCGGCGACAAGCCCGTGAGCAACCTGCCCGTCACTCTCGTCGACAATCAGGGCACAACCGTCACGGTGACCGACACGAGCCGCATTCTCGCCCTCGATATCTATGGCTCGCTCGCGGCCACGGTCTACGGACTCGGTCTCGGCGACAACGTGATCGGCCGCGACACCTCGACGGGATTCCCCGAGGCCGCCGACCTGCCGCTCGTCACCCAGAACGGCCACGAACTCAACGCCGAGGCGATTCTCGAACTCGCGCCCACTGTCGTTATCACCGACACCACGGTCGGCCCGTGGGACGTCATTCTGCAGCTGCGTGAAATCGGCATTCCCGTTGTCATCACCGACTCGCACCGCGACCTCGACAACGTTGACACGATCATCGACCAGGTCGCAGAAGCGCTCGGAGTGCCCGAGGCCGGCGACGAACTCGCAGCCCGCGTCTCTGGCGACATCGAGGCCAAGGTCGCAGAGATCACCGCAATCGCGCCCACCGCTGTCGAAGACAAAGTGCGCATCGTCTTTCTCTACGTGCGCGGCAACGCGGGCATCTATTACATGTTTGGCAAGGAGTCCGGGGCCGATTCCCTTATTCAGGCACTCGGCGGTGTGGATGTCGCGACCGAGATCGATTGGCAGGGCATGAGGCCGATCAACGCAGAGGCCCTCGTCGAGATGGAGCCTGACCTCATCCTGATGATGACAAAGGGACTCGAGTCGGTCGACGGCATCGACGGTCTGCTTGAGCGCGTGCCTGCCGTCGCGAACACCCCCGCGGGAATCAACCGCCGCATCGTCGACATGAGCGACTACGAGATTCTGAGCTTCGGGCCACGCACGCCCGACGTACTCGACGCTCTCGCCCGCGCGATCTATGCTCCGGCGGCCAACTAACAATGACAACAGTCAACATGGATGCGACGACGCGCGCCGATCTTGTGCCTCGCCGCACCCGCCGCACCGGCATCCTGATCGCATCGCTCGCCGTCGCGTCGATCATCACAGCCCTCGTCTCGATCGGAAGCGGCCAGCTCAGCGTCAGCCCGCTCGAGGTGCTGTCGATCCTGTTGCGCGCGATCGGCATCGACACCGGCATCCAGCCGGAGTACCAGAACGCCGAGGCCGCGATCTGGACGATCCGTCTACCCCGCGTTGTTCTCTCGCTCGTGATCGGGGCAGCGCTTGCCGTTGCCGGTCTGCTGATGCAGGCGATCTTCGGCAACCCGCTCGCCGAGCCCGGTGTTGTCGGAGTCTCGAGCGGCGCGGCTCTCGGCGCCTGCTCTGCAATCGTCTTTGGGCTCAACTTCTTCGGTGAGTGGACGACCGCGATTCTCGCCTTCAGCGCGGGCCTCGTCACGACTCTCATCGTCTACGTGACGTCGCGAGCGCGGGGCAAGACCGAGGTCGTCACGCTCATTCTCACCGGCATCGCGGTCAACGCGTTCTGCGGCGCCGGCCTGGCCTTTCTGACCTTCATCGGCGACACGGCCGCGCGCGAGCAGATCGTGTTCTGGCAGCTCGGCTCGCTCAACGGCAGCCGCTGGGTGCAGGTCGCCGTCGTTGTGCCGTGTGTGCTCGTCGGAATCGCGGCGTCGTTCACGCTCGTTCGCCGCCTCGACCTTCTCGCTCTCGGCGAGAAGTCGGCCCGACACCTCGGTGTCAACGTCGAGGCGCTGCGCATCGTCGCGATTGTGCTCGTTGCCCTGCTCGTCGGTGCGGCAGTCTCGTTCGCCGGAATCATCGCGTTCGTCGGCCTCGTTGTTCCGCACCTCATGCGCATGATCATCGGCCCCGCACACCTGCCGCTGCTCATCACGAGCACACTCGGCGGCGCACTGTTGCTGATGCTCGCGGATCTCTTCGCGCGCACTGCAGTGCAATACGCCGACCTTCCGATTGGCATGCTGACGTCGCTCGTCGGCGGTCCGTTCTTCTTCTGGCTTTTGCGCCGCACGCGCAAGCGATCGGGGGGATGGGCATGAGCCGCGACATCCAAATCTCAGCACGCAATGTTGGCGTCGCAATCGATGGCGTCACGATTCTCGAAGGAGTTGACCTCGACATCGTCGCCGGTGAGGTGCTCGCGCTGGTCGGGCCGAACGGAGCGGGAAAGTCCACGTTGCTCGGAGTGCTCTCGGGTGACGAAGCATCAACCGGATCGGTGGATGTCGCGGGCCGCCCCCTTGGCGAATGGCGCATCGCCGACCTCGCGCGGCAGCGTGCGGTTCTGGCCCAAGACAACCAGCTCTCGTTTCCGTTCACTGTGCTCGAGGTCGTCGAGATGGGGCGCTCGCCCTGGCTGCGCACCGAGCGTGAGGCCGATGACGATGCTGCGGTGCTCGAGGCCATGCGCGAGACGGCAGTGACAGCTTTCGCGCCGCGCCACTTTCCGTCGCTCTCGGGCGGCGAACGTGCGCGGGTCTCGCTCGCCCGCGTGCTCGCCCAGCGCACGAGCATCCTGATGCTCGACGAGCCGACCGCGGCCCTCGATCTCAAGCACCAGGAAGACGTGCTGCGCGTTGCACGCGACCGTGCCAGGGCAGGCGACGCGGTTGTCGTTGTGCTGCACGACCTCAACCTCGCCGCCGCGTACGCCGACCGCATCGCGCTGCTCGAGCGCGGACGCCTTCGGGCGGTCGGCGCCCCGGCCGACGTGCTCACCGCCGAGCTCATCAGTGACGTCTACCAATACCCCGTCGAGATTCTGAACCGCGCCAGCGGCGACCTGCTCGTTATCCCCATCCGTTGAAAGGCCCAACAGTGTTGCGCATCATTCTCTCTACCCTCGCCGTGCTCACCCTCGTGGGCGCCGGGCTCAGCTTCGACGCCCCCGCGGCTTCGGCCACACCGCGTGTGACGATCACCGTCAATGACCGGCCCGAACTGCATGGCGTTGCCGACAGCACCTACCTCACCGAGGTGACGGTGTCGGGATCCGGGTTCCAGTCGATCGAAAACGGCTTCGGCGGAATCTACGTGCTCTTCGGCTGGGCAGACCAGGGTTCGTGGAAGCCCAGTACGGGCGGCCACACCGGCACCGACTACCGCTACGTCTACGACGACGAGTCAAACCCCGTCGGGTACCAGCTGTTTGTGAGCTTTCCGGGAAGCAGCACGAGCTACGCAAACAACGGTGGCTACCTCAAGAAGAACGGCACGTGGTCGGCGACCATGAAGATTCCCGGGCCGGTTTTTCAGGCCTACAACCGCTCTGGCAAGGTGACCGACGTCAACTGCCAGAAGACGCAGTGCGGAATTATGACGATCGGCGCGCACGGAGTCATCAACGCGAAGAATGAATCGTTCACCCCGATCAACTTTCAGAAGATCTACTCCGCGTCTGACGGGCGAGTGAGCTCGCAGACGATTGCGGCACCCAACACCGCCGTCGCCCCGAGTGCTATCGGCGGGCGCCCCGCGACGATCCCCACGGTCGTTGACTTCGCCACGAAGCCCGATGGCGATGTAACCACCTCGGTCGGCGACACGCGTGTGACCCTCACGGTCGCCGGTGCGTCAACCGACGAATGGATCGGCGTGTATTTTCACGGCCTCGTCTCTGACCCGCTCTTCGCCGGCTGGTTCAAACCCAGCTCGACCGGACTCATCGACGTCAACATTCCCGAGAACCTCGGCGAGGGCGAACACACGGCTGTCGTCTACACAACAAGCGGGTCGGTGATCGGCTGGAGCGCATTCTCGATCGAGGCGCCGGTAGCTGCTGCAGCGCCCGCCGCCGAGAACGCGCTGGTGGCTGAAGCTGCCGCCACCACCTCGCCCCTGCTCATTCCCACGATCATCGTCGGCATCCTCGCCCTCGCTGCCGTCGCTCTCCTCATCTGGGCCGTGCTGCGTCGTCGCCGCACCGCCGCCTAACTCGCCCGCCAACCCAAAGGAAAACCGAGATGTTTGCACCTCGATTCACTGCCTCGATCACCGCGCTCGCGGTCGTCGCCAGCCTTGTGCTCGGCGCGAGCCCCGCACTCGCCACCGAGGCGCCCGCTGAACCCGCCGTCAGCGAGACGCCTGCTCCCGCGGCTCCGTCTTCCCCCGCGGCTCCCGCGGCTCCCGCCGCCGAGCCCTCCGCGGAGCCAGCGCCGGCCGCTGACAAGCCGGCGCCCGAGAAGACGCAACCGGCCCCCGCTACCGACCCGGTCGCCGAGGCGCCCGCAACTGTCGAGGCGCCCGCCGCCACGCCGTTGCCGACGCCCGAGGTCTCAGCCGCGACATCCACGACCATCGAACTCACCTGGCCCGCGACCGAGTCGATCGCCGCCGATGAGCTCGACGAGCTCGACGTGCTTGTGTACCGCGCCGACGCCGAGAAGGCCGAGACGACGATCTGGGTCGCCGAGCCAGAGCAGAAGCTCGTCACGGTGCTCGATGAGACAGAGAAGCTCATCGGTCTTGAGGTGTCTGGACTCGCCGCCGACACCGAGTACGAGCTGGTTGTGCGCGAGCACGACGACGAGACGACGGAATCGAAGCGCAGCGAGCCAGTCACCACGCTCGCTCTCGGTGAGGTGCCGAGTGCTGCTTCAGAAACCGCGCCGAGCCCCAGCGCGACCATCGATGCTCCCGTCGCCGCGGCTGCCGACCCCCTCGCGCCAGTGGTGACCTCGCGTGGAGCGACAGTTATATCGGTGGATGTCGCGGCCTACGCCGCGGTCGCCACCATCGGCGTCGACTACCCCTATTACACGGTGAGCGTCTACGCGGGTGACACGGTTGTGAAGACCGGCTCGATCATTAACGCGACAACCGGGCTCGTCTCTGGCCTGACCCCGGGCACCGAGTACACCGTCGAGGTTCTCGAGAACACCTACCTCATCCCCTCGCCGCGTAGTGCTGCCGTCACCACCGCGGCCGTCGCTTCGGCGCCCGGCGTGATCTCTGCCGTGCCCTCGACCGAGGTCACAAGCTCGAGCACGATTCTGGTGTCGTGGCCCGCTGTCGACAGTGGCGCCGATGTGCGCACCTACACCGCTCGCGCCTACCGCGATGGTGTGCTCGCTTCGACGAAGACCGGCCTCGACCCGTTCACCAACGGAACGACCTGGCAGTTCACCGGCCTGCTGTCGAACACCGAATACACGTTTACGGTTCAGGCGATCGGCTGGGACCTTCCCGGGCTCGAGTCGGCGGCATCCGTGCCCGTCTTTACGGCGAAGGGTCTGCCGGGCGTTCCCGACAAGGGCGTGACGTCGCGCCCCTCGATGCTGACTACCGACATTGATGTCTCGTGGGCCCCTCCCGTCAATGACGGTGGTTACCCGATCTCGGGCTACGTGCTGCGATTCTTCAACACCGGCTCGACTTCGACTGCCAACCTCGTGCGCCAGGTCGAGGTGCCCGGAAACCAGCTGGCCTACACATTCGAAGACTCATGGATCGTCGGTGGCGCCATCACCGTGCAGGTCGTCGCGCGCAACTCGGCGGGCTCATCGGCAGCGAGCGCGCACAGCACCGCGCTGACTCTCGCGGCGAACGCGACTCCCACGACCGCGGTCACGGCGAACACGGTCATCGTGAGCGCGCCGACCGACGACGGTTTCACTCTCAAGTTCAATGCGCCCACCGGTGCGACGGCGACAACGGGCTACATGGTTCGTGTCGTCGAGCACCAGCCCGCGAACCCCGCCGCAAGTTCGAACTACACCTACACCCTTCGCGACCTCGGAATCGGGCACGCGACAACGGGAACAATAACCACAGCGATCGCGGGTCTCGAGAGTGGACGCAACTACCGAGCCGCTGTCACCGCCTACACGCTGACCGGCGAGGTTCTGACCTACCGCGCGAGTTCGGGTCGATCGGCGACGGTAGTGAGAACGACAGGAAGCGGAGTTCCCGCCCAGCCGATCTCAAAGGCAGCAACCCCTGTCGTCACCGGTGTCGACTCGATCTCGTGGGCGGGCGCAGTGCTGCCAGAGAGCTACAACGGCGGCAGCGTTCTTACCGGCTACGCCGTCGCGATCTTCGAGAACGGCTCGGGCACTGCCCTCGAGACGAAGACCGTGGATGTTTCAACCGGCGACCCGAAGGTCAGCATCACTGGGCTCACAAAAGACACCTTCTACCAGGTGCGCTACGCGGGAATCAATGCGAACGGCACGGGGGAGTTCTCCGAAATCAGCGACGGCGTGCGCACCCTCGCCAAGCCCGCACCCGGCACCGTTGCCCCCGCGCTGTCGACAACCGCACTTCTCGTCGCGGCGATCGCGGCAGGGGACGTCACCGAGCTGACCGCCGAATCGCTGGGGCTCGCGGCATCCATCGAATCCAACTCGGATGTCGCGTTCACCACCCCGGCCACCGCAGCCGAGTCGGCATTTGTGCTCGCCGCTGCGGCTGCTGACGGCGCGGGGGAGCTCTGGCTCTACCCGGCAACAACTACTCCCGAGTATCAGGGCGAGTTCGCGCTGACCGGCGGCCAGGCCGTCGTCGACTTCACCCTCGGCGATATCGCGACGGGCACCTACTACCTCGCTCTCTACAGCGACAATGCGGCCCCCATCGCTGTCAAGCTCGCCGTCTCGCGCCCGATCACCGGCCCGACCGAGCTGGAAGACGCGATCTTCCGCTGGGGACTCAACAACGAGAGCAACAACGGCGCCTTCTTCGGCGGCTGCAACTTTCTGACCGCAGGCAAGGCGCCGTCGGCCGGACACTCGGCCGTGTTCACCCAGTCGCAGTACGCGGCGCAGGGTGCGGGAGTCGATGCAAATGTGCGCATCGAGAAGCCCAACGCGGCAGGCGAATACCAGCTCGCATCGTGGGGAAACAAGTGCCTCACGCGCACGGGTGCTCCCGTCACGAGCTCGGTAAACTCAGCTTTCACCGAGAGCCAGGTAGTCATCACGGGCGGCAAGGGAATCGTTGACCCCGCGTCGGACAGCGCAACCATCCAGTGGACCGGCTCGTTCACTGTCTCGTTCTACGGCGGGCTCACGTACTGGTACGCGACAGACCCCAAGCTCACTGTCGTCGACGGCGTCGGAACCCTCACCGCAACCGCGAGCGGGTACGGCACCGACATGTTCGACCAGACCAAGTGGGTCGAGCTCGCATCGCGCGACATCACCCTCGCGACGCTCCCCAACGTCAACCTCACGTCGAAGGGCTTCAGCACCCAGCCCGCCTACGTCGGCGTCGCCGTTGACACGACCGGCGGCAGCCACCAGCCGCAGACCGCGAAGACCGGCGCGAACGAGGCCTTCTGGGGCAGCTTTCCGCAAGACTTCGTCGACTTCCAGGCCGAGACCGGCCAGCTCGCCTACTGGTACTCGAGCGGTGGAAGCCAGGATGCCGCGAAGCCCGTGCTTCCGCTGCACGTCGGGTACGACGCATCCACCTATGAAGACCCAGATTCTGGCGACGGTGACGGCTCTGGCGAGTCGACAACCCCGCCAAAGACGATCAAGCCGCCGGTGACCGGGCAGAAGCCACTCAGCATCACGTTCGCCTCACCTACAGAAACCTCTGTCGATAGCCTCGCCTCCCTTCTCGCTCTTATCAAAGACGGAACTGTGACGAAGGTATCCGCACGCAAGGCCGGAATCCCGACCTCGTTCACCATTGGTGAACGACTCGACTTCGACCTCGCCTGGGAAGGAGAAGACACGAGCGGCGTCATCTGGCTCTACCCCGGCGTGACCTACGCCGGAACCTTCACGGTCGTCGACGGCCGCGTGACAGTTGCCCTCGACACCTCGGCCTTCGAGAAGCTCGGCGACACGTACTTCACCTTCTTCGGCAACGAAGGAACAGTCGTCGCGGTTGTCTCCGAGGCCCTCGCGGCACCAGAGGCAGAAATCACTGCGGTGGATGTCGCGGACGAGCCGCAGGCATCGGTAACTGCCGCGCTGCCGGCCGCCCCCGCGAACGACGAATTGCTCATCTGGCTACTCAGTGCGCTCGCGGCTCTGCTGCTCGCCGCAGGTGGCGCAGCGGTCGTTGTGTTGCGCGGCAAATCCCGCACAAACACGGCGATCTAGAGCCGCGGCGGTCGGTGCCCCACGGGTGCCGGCCGCCGCGACACGCCCGGGTTGCAGCATCGCAAAGAATGTGGCAAACTCGTCTAGTTCAACATTCCGCCGCCATGCGCGTGCGGATCACTCCCAGGCAGTGCATAGCCGGGCTCCAAGAGTCCAAGGTTAGGCCGCGGGGAGCAGAACCGAGTTTCAACCCTCCCGAAACAATGTGTGCATTATTGCGCGCGTGCCGAGAGGGTGACGACACAGCAGTTGACAGATAAACAGTGGTGCGTAAGCAGTAGTGCTGAGCAAACCAAGCATCCAATAGCCGTTCGCAAGAACTGGCCATGATGCATTACAGAGAGAGAGTTCGACATGGCGGGACAGAAGATCCGCATTCGACTTAAGTCGTATGACCACGCAGGTCTCGACGCATCGGCACGCAAGATCGTCGACACGGTTACCCGTGCAGGCGCGACTGTCGTTGGCCCGGTGCCGCTTCCTACTGAGAAGAACGTGGTTGTTGTAATCCGTTCACCTCACAAGTACAAGGACAGCCGCGAACACTTCGAGAAGCGCACCCACAAGCGTCTTATCGACATCATTGACCCGACGCCCAAGGCCGTCGACTCGCTTATGCGTCTCGACCTGCCTGCAGACGTCAACATCGAGATCAAGCTCTAAGGAGGCTCAGATGGCTAATTCAACCAAGTCCACAAAGGGCCTTCTGGGCAAGAAGCTCGGAATGACCCAGGTCTGGGACGAGAACAACAAGCTCATCCCCGTGACCGTCGTAGAGATCACCCCCAACGTCGTCACGCAGGTGCGTACGCCCGAGGTTGACGGCTACAGCGCCGTTCAGATCGCTTACGGCCAGATCGACCCCCGCAAGTCGAACAAGCCGGCTACCGGCCACTTCGACGCAGCAGGCGTCACCCCCCGTCGTCACCTCACCGAGGTCCGCACCGCGGACGCAGCTGACTACAGCCTCGGCCAGGAGATCGCGGTAGACATCTTCGCCGCTGGCCAGCTCGTCGACGTTGTCGGCACGAGCAAGGGCAAGGGATTCGCCGGTGTTATGAAGCGTCACAACTTCAAGGGTGTCTCCTCCAGCCACGGTTCGCACCGTAACCACCGCAAGCCCGGCTCGATCGGTGCTTCGTCGACCCCCAGCCGTGTCTTCAAGGGCATGCGCATGGCCGGTCGCATGGGTGGGGACCGCGTCACCATCCTCAACCTCACGGTGCACGCCGTC
>Ga0247817_10000548_pt1 | contig 20652 bp, 20 predicted proteins | sample UWRJL212509R1_FD_178010 | JGI IMG/M metagenome (GOLD analysis project Ga0247817, IMG submission 178010) | Plant litter microbial communities from Arlington Agricultural Research Station in Wisconsin, United States - UWRJ-L212-509R-1 | ecosystem: Environmental > Terrestrial > Plant litter >...
CTAACGGAATCGAATTGAACCGTAAAGTTCTTGCAGATTTAGCAATGAATCACCCTGAAGCTTTCAAAGCAATACTTAACAAAGTAAAATAAACGTTTTATAAACTCAATTTAGATTACTTACTTATCATAGAAAAACCATCCGCCACGGCGGATGGTTTTTTGCTTTTACGATCATTTTAAGTTCCCGTTTTTACGAATTAAATTTAAAAAGTACATTTGTACAGAATCACACATAACATGCACAAGTCACTTTTACAACATATTGAAAAGATCGTAGAACTAGAACCTATAGAAATTGACATACTGGCTTCTTGCTTAAGTGTATCTACTATTAAAAGAAAAGAACTTGTATTAGAAGAGGGTCAGATTTGCAATAAAATTTATTTTATAGTTAAAGGCTGTATGAGGCAGTATATTATTAATACTAAGGGAACAGAACAAACGCTTCAATTTGGCATTGAGAATTGGTGGATTACCGATTACTTAAGCTACCACAACTATATTCCCTCTCATTTTTACATACAGGCTGTAGAGCAATCAGAGGTAATTGCTATAGATAAATCAACTTTAGAATCTATTCTATTTCAGATTCCGAAACTGGAACGCTATTTTAGAATTGTAGCGCAAAAATCCTTTGGCGCTGCACAAATGCGAATCAAGTTTTTATTTACCATGTCGGCAGAAGAAAGGTATCATCATTTTAACGGTTTGTATCCTGAATTTGTTCAACGCGTTCCGCAATACATGCTTGCCTCCTATCTGGATTTCTCTGCTGAATTTATGAGTAAAATTAGAGCAGGCAAAATCTAGATTCATTTCTTGAAGTACTTCAAGTTTTTTAAAACATATATGCAAGATCTTTGTATCAAACTTTAAAAAACAAGAAAAATGAAACCAAGAATCGTTATCCCAACAGTTGCTCCTGAAGCGTATGAAGCTTTAGTAAATTTAGAAAAATATAATGCAACTACCTCTGTAACTCCCATACAAAAAGAGCTAATAAAAATTCGTGCCTCGCAAATAAACGGCTGTGCATTTTGCCTTAACATGCATACTGCAGATGCGAGAAAATATGGCGAAACGGAAAAACGTATTTATCTCATTAGTGCCTGGCGTGAAGCCGATGTATTTACCGAAGAAGAAAAGGCAATACTAGCCTTAACAGAACAAATTACAATGATTACAAATCATGTTTCTGACGAAGTTTATCAGAATGCTGCACGCCTTTTTGATGACAAATATTTGGCAGAAATCATTATGATCATTATCACTATTAACTCCTGGAACAGATTGGCTATTGCAACAGGAATGAGAGCTGTGTAATTTAAAGAATTTCAATTTTGCATTATATATACGAACAATACCACAAATTAGATTGTATTGTTCGTATATACTTAAAAATCAACAAAAAGAAAGTTTTACAAATTAAACAAAATACCGTATTTCTACTCTTTTTTAAGAACTAAAATTCTTTATTTTTGGCGCATGATACCACGAATGATGCGGAACTTTTTTTTTATTATTTTTACTTTTCTATTTCTTTTTTCATGCCAAAAGAAAACCAATACAACTCCAAAACAAAAAAGCACAAAACTTCAAATTGAAAAGTTAACTAAAGTTGCTGATAACTTCTATAACACAAATAATTTTGATAGTGCTTTCTATTACTACAACAAAGTAAAATTTATCTGCAACCCCGTAACTGATGCTTTAGATTATGTAAGCACTTTAAACAGAATGGCCGACATTCAGCAAAGTCAAGGTGATTATACGGGTAGTGAATCTACAGTTACTGAAGCATTACTTTATTTAAAATATATAAAAAACCAGCAATATGCATGGAACAGTTATGTCATTTTAAGTATTAATTACTTAAACACATACGACTATAAAAATGCAATATTATACAACCAAAAGGCTTTACAGTTGCAAACAGAGCCATGGAGAAATCTAGCCGCTAAAAATAATATCGCAGTGATTTTGATTGAAGAAGAAAAATACAAAGAGTCGCTCGAAATCTTCCTTTCTTTAATTACAAAAGAAGAAGTAATAAGCGATGATCTCTTTTATGCTAAAGCACTTGATAACGTTGGCTTCTGTTATTTTAAAATAAACCAACCCAAAAAAGCACTTTACTATTTAAATAAAAGCCTTAAAATAAGACAAAAGAAAGGTGATCCTTTTGATTTAGGAAAAAGCTATCTTCATTTGGCAAAATTCTATGAAAAAAGAAATTCTTCTCTGGCAAAAAAATATATGCTGCTAAGCTATAATCAATTTACCATTGCAAATAATACTGATGAAAGATTAACGTCACTAAAACTAATCATTCAGAATAGTTCTGACATAGCATTAAAAAAATATTCTACCAAATATGTCAATCTCGTTGACAGCATTTTTGAAGTGAGACAGAAAGTCAAAAATCAATTTGCACGTGTAAAATACGACTCTAAAAGAGAAAAGAACGAAAATTTAAAACTGAAAACCCATAAGGCCGAAAACGAACTACAACTGGAAAGACAGAAAAATCGAAATATAATTTCGTATATTATTATCGCCATCAGTTTGAGTTTAATAATAGTACTCTATTTATACCTTACTTCCAGAGGTAAGAAAGAAAAAATTGAAGCGACTTACAAAAGTGAGACCCGAATTGCAAAAAAACTACATGATGAACTTGCTAACGATATTTACCATACAATGGCATTTGTTGAAAACAAAAACCTTGCGCTAACAGAAAACAAGGAGCAGTTATTAAACAATCTTGATATTATATACTCCAGAACCAGAGACATATCGAAAGAAAATTGCGCTATTATTACCAATGAAAATTATGTTTTAGGTCTAAAAGAAATGATTTTAGAATTTAATACTTCTAACACTAGTATTATTCTAAATGATTTAGAAACAATTTCGTGGAATACTCTTGATAGAAGTAAAAAAACAACTGTATACAGAGTGCTTCAGGAACTACTTGTAAATATGAAGAAACATAGTAATGCCAATTTAGCCGTAATCAATTTTAAAGAAACGGACAAAAACATTATTATAAATTATAGTGATAACGGAAATGGAGCTGATTTGACACAATTATCTTTTAAAAACGGACTTCATAATGTTGAGAATAGAATTCAATCCATAAAAGGAAATGTCGAAATAGATTCACACCCCGGAAAAGGTTTTAAGGTCTTACTAAAAATCCCTTTATCATGATGAAAAAGATTTTCAGATTATTTCAGAATAAAACGGTTTTAAAATATCTTATGTCCATTCTCATTTTTTTAATAATAGGATGTGTGATTTATTTATTCAAATCTCCAAAATACGAGCCTAATATTAAAATAAAACATAACAAATCTGAGATAAGAAAAGTTCTCAATAAAGCAGATATCCTTTTTGATTCCTACGAACTCAATAATTCATATGATTACTTTAATAAAGCACAATTGCTTTGCGATACTGATATATATTACATCGAGTATGTTTATGCAATTACCTGCATGGCCGCAATTGAACAAATGCAGGGTGATTTTGTTGCCAGTGAAATATTATTAACAAAGACACTTCCACATTTAAAAAAAATAAAAAAACCAAGGTTCGCAGCAAATGTCTACGAACAATTTGGTGCCAATTATTATTATACTTACGATTACAAAAACTCACTTTTATACTATCAAAAAGCATTACATCTTAAAACCAGTACGTTTAGAAAAATAGTCGTTCTTAATAGTATTTCTCAAATATACCTGAAGCAGAACAAAGTAAAACTGGCAGAAAGCATATTAATTCCCTTATCAAAAATTAAAACGATCTGCAAAGAAAATAAAAACGTAAATGATTACGAATATGCCCGAATATTAGATGATCTAGGACTGTGTTATCATCAACAGGAAAAACCTGAAGCGATTAATTACTATAAAAAAGCTTTGGCAATACAACTAAGATTAAAAAATAACTATGCTCTTTTATATACCTATTTGCACATTGCCGAATATTTTCAATTAAGCAATCCACAAAAAGCACAGCCTTATGCAAAGAAAGCTTACTTTTTATCGAATGAACTAAATGATGCATCGAACAAACTTCAGAGCTTGAAATTACTAACAAAGACCAGCCATGGGCAAAACTTAAAACTATACACTACTCAATTTATCCAACTTTCTGATAGTATTGAGAAGACCAGAACGACGGCCAAAAATCAATTTGCCAGAATTAAATACTATTCTAAAAAAGATAAAGATGAAAACCTGCAATACAAAGCAGAAAAAGTAAAAAATGAGCTGCAGTTAGAAAGACAAAAAAATCGTAACATAATTTCTTACATCATTCTTTTTTTTACAGCTATATTCAGTTTGTTTCTTTTTTGTTATTTAAGTATTAAAGGAAGAAAAGAAAAAAATGATGCGATACTTAAAAGTGAGATACGAATTTCGAAAAAATTAAGTGCCGAGTTGGCTCATGATGTTTACAAAACATTAACCTTTGCAGAAAATATTGATCTGACAAAAGAAGATAATAAAGAAAAATTACTGAATAACCTTGATGCAATTTATGCAAGAACAAGAAATATTTCTAAAGAAAATTGCACTATTACTATTGGGAAACAGTATGCAAGCGATTTAAAAGAAATGATTTCCGGCTTTAAAACTCCTGAACTGAATATCTTGTTAAATGGTTTTGATTTGATTTTATGGGAAGATCTTGAAAAAAATAAAAAAATAGTGCTTTACAGGATTTTACAGGAGCTATTTGTCAGTATGAAAAAGCATAGAGAATCAACCTTGGTAAGTATTACTTTTAAAATAACCGAAAAAAATCTTATGATCATTTATAATGATAACGGGATTGGAACGAAAAATAGTACACCAAATTTGAAAAATGGATTGCAAAATGTGGAAAACCGTATTAAAACTATAAATGGAAATATTATTTTTGACAACAATTCAGAAAAAGGATTTAGATTAAGTTTTACCTTTCCTTTGTAAACACCATTATATGTACAAAAAAGTTTTAGTTGCAGAAGATTTAGACAGTATAAGCGTAGCCGTTATTCAAGTGCTTGAAGATTTACAAGTTCAAACAATTGATCATGTGAAATATTGTGATGATGGTTTATTAAAAATAAAAAAAGCATTGTTCGAAAACGAGCCTTATGATTTGCTCATAAGCGATTTATCATTTAAGTCTGATCACCGTAATGTAACTCTTTCCAGCGGTGAAGAACTTATTGAAGCAGCAAATGAAGTTCAGCCTAAATTAAAAAAAATAGTTTTTTCTATTGAAGATAAATCCTATCGTATAAAATCTCTTTTTTACGATTTAAGTATTAATGCCTATGTTTCAAAAGGAAGAAACAGTATTACTGAATTAAGAAAAGCAATTGAAGGTACTTTTAGAAATGAAGAAAAAATACTCTCTTCAGATTTATCTTTTAGTTTTAATGATAAAGCTTTGATTGAAATTGAATCTTATGATATTTCGATTTTAAAACTTTTGGCTAAAGGTTATATCTTAGAAAATATCTCAAGTGAGTTTAAAGCTTCTTCAATAACCCCAAATGGTACCAGCAGTATTGAGAAGCGCATCAATAAATTAAAAATATATTTTAAAGCTAATAATAACGTACACTTAATTGCAATTGCAAAAGATTTTGGTTTGGTGTAAATTTTATAACTTTTTTACGGAATCCCGTAAGGAAATGACTTTTTATAGATTTAAGTTTGTGTAGAATTTATTAACCACCTAATGAAAGCTAAATATAAAATTAATTCAGGGAAACGTTTGCAGCAAATGTTTATCTCAAAAATTAATACCACTCAAAATAAAATCGTTATGAAAACCATGCTACTTTGTCTTTTTCTATCATTAAGTTTTGCATTCATTTCTGAAAAAACAGGCTGGCTCGAGATAGACTGGAAAATTATTTTCATACCAGCTCTTCTTGTTTTGCAAATAATCATCATAGGAACTGCTCTAAAGAACAGGTATAAAAAAGAATAATTGTATTTTATTTAGCCATACAAACTAAGTTTTTTCATCTAAATAAACAGCTCGTCTAAAAAATTTAAATGCTTATATTTGAATTTTTATCTTTAGCATGAAATATATTTTAAGTTTTTTTCTTTTATTTTTTACTGTTCTCACCTTTTCACAAACCAAAATTCTATCCTGGAATTTAGAAAACTTTGGAAAATCTAAATCTGAATCTGAATTAAATTTTATTGCCAATACTCTTTTAGAGTATGATATTGTAGCAATTCAGGAAGTTGTTGCAGGTTACGGTGGCGCACAAGCTGTCGCTAAACTTGCCATGTTACTAAACGAAAAAGGAACAAAGTGGGATTATTCTATTAGTAATCCAACAAGTGGTACCAGTTACAAAACAGAACGTTATGCTTTTCTTTGGAAAACCAGTAGAATCCAACTAAAAGGAAATGCTTGGTTAGAAAAACAATATCATCTTGAAATTGACAGGGAACCTTATTTTGCTACTTTTGAAATAAATAAAAAAACGGTTACACTGGTTAATTTCCATGCTATTACCAAAAGTAAGCAACCAGAAACCGAAATTAAGTACTTTAAATTTCTACCACTCGAATATCCTGCTCTAAATTTAGTATTTCTAGGCGATTTTAATTGCCCTCAATCCCACACGGTATTTAATCCTTTAAAGAAAATGGGCTACTCTCCTATTTTACAAAATCAAAAAACTACATTAAAACAGCAATGCAAAAGCAATATCTGTCTCGCATCTGAATTTGATAATATGTTTTACAAAGCCAGTGCTTTAGAATTTATTAATTCAGGTATACTTCCGTTTCACAAAAATTTTAATTCGCTAAAAGAAGCCAGAAGAATATCGGATCATATCCCTATTTGGTTCGAATTTTATTTGAAGTAATTATGTTTTTAATTTCTTCTTTTTTGCTGCAGGAAATAAAACGTTATTTAGTATCAGGCGATATCCCGGAGAGTTGGGGTGCAGGTCTAAAACTGTAGGAGGATCTCCAACCTGATGCTGAAAATCTTCCGGATCGTGGCCTCCAAAAAAAGTAAACATTCCTTTTCCTTTTTCGCCATGAATATATCTTGATTCACCGTTAAGTTCACAGGTTCCCATTACTAAAACATTTGATTTTATTAATGCTGTATCAAATGATGTTGTTTGTCCCATAAAACCTTTTACTAATTGTGTATGATTTTGGCATAACATACTTGGAATTGGATCCCATTTTGCAGAAAATTCCATTAAAGAAAAATAATCTTTTTCCATCGGAATTCTGCGTTTATTGGTCATATCAATATCTGAAAACTCGTATACCTCCGATTTTCTTTCTAATGTAAAATTTTTAAAAGCAAATGAGTTGCCGTAATCTAATTTAGACTGATAATTAGACTCACTCGCATCTCCATCAAACATAGCTTCGCAAATATCAACACCATCTGCCGAAAGTGCAATATCAAAGCTATCAGTTGCAGAGCACATAGCAAACATAAATCCTCCGCCAATAACAAAATCCCGGATCTTTTTCGCAACTGCTCCTTTTTCTTGTGATACTTTGCTATAACCTAATTTTGCAGCAAGAGCTTCGGCATCCCTTTTTTGATCTATGTACCAGGGTGTATTTTTATACGCAGCATAAAATTTACCATATTGTCCCGTAAAATCTTCGTGATGCAAATGCAGCCAATCGTATAGCAGCAACTGATCACTTAAAACTTCTTCATCATAAATTGGTGTAAAAGGAATTTCGGCGTAGGTTAAAACCAATGTCACGGCATCATCCCAAGGCTGTTTTCCTTTTGGTGTATAAACGGCAATTTTAGGTGCTTTTTCAAGAATAACCGATTCCATATTTTGTGACGGACTTGAGATTTCGTTTAAAATCGAAGCTTCTTCAGTATCCGAAAGCACTTCAAAGCTTACTCCCCGAATCTTGCATTCTTTACGAATTTCGTCAGCATCAGGCAACAAAAAAGAGCCTCCACGATAATTAAGCAACCAACTTGCCTTATAATCTTTACTTAAACACCAATAGGTTATTCCGTATGCTTTTAGATGATTTTGCTGTGTGGTTTCGTCCATCGGAATTAAGATAAACGAAGCTTTTGCTGTTAATGAAAGTAGGAATATGAAAATATAAACTAAACTCTTATTCATTATAAAATTATTTTAGTAAAGATATAAAGTAAGCATTTAAAAACACAACAGATACGCTTGTTTTATATTTTTTTAAATATTAATTATGAATTTATGGCAAGCTAATTTCAATTGCAGTTTTCTCAAAATCAGGTAGAAACACCTATTTCATGAAAAATTATTATCATTACATTTGCTTTCCCGAATCATCAAACTAATCAATGAAAAAACCAAAAACCATGAAGTTTAATGATCATAAGAACCAACCAAAGGGAATGAATGTAATGCAAAAAATAGCCTTGTGCTTACTTGTAGTAACGATAGTATTGTACTATGTACTTTCAATTCAGTTTTTAACAAGTTGAATTTTTAAATTGTCAAAACTGCTATTTCGTTTTGAATAGCATATACTACTAATCCTGCAATATTTCTGGACTCTGTTTTTAGCAATAAATTGTTACGATGTCCCTCTACGGTTCGCGGGCTCAAATAAAGATGCTCGGCAATTTCTGTAGTCGTTTTTTGCAGGCAAATAAGCTGAAGAATTTCTATTTCGCGAGGCGATAGAAAACTTGTTTCTAAATTTCCTTTTGAATTTTTAGTAGAAATAATTGTTTCCTGAATTGTTTTCAGAACATTATCACAATAATAAAAACCTTTTTTTGAAACTTGGTTAATGGTGTGAATTAAATCCTTTGGTGTTGTATTCTTGATTAAGTAAGCAACAGCACCAACCTGAATCATATTTGCAATAAACGATTTTGTATCATAACTTGTTAAAGCAATTATTTTAATTTCGGGAAATAATTTTCGGATTATTTTTGTGGCTTCAACACCATTAAGAATAGGCATTTTCAAATCCATAATAATAATATCGGGTTTGATAATACTGTCATTTAAATTAGACAGAAGTTCTTCTCCGTTTGATGCTTCAAAAATAATATCGATATTATCTTCTCTTTGCAATAAAAAAGATATTCCTTTACGGAATAAAACTTCGTCATCTACTAAAGCAATTTTAATAGCGGCACTCATTTTTTATTTGATTTTGGTCGTTTGGTTCGTCGAAATTACAAAATCTCAAACGAAAACAGCCTCAGAATCTTAACATATTAAGCAAAAAGCGTGTTTGTTTATCAATTTTAACTTAAAAAGTGAAAATTACGGCAACTCCATTACCCTTTTCAGAGTTCATTTTTATCGTTCCATTCAAAAAAGAAATTCGGCTGTCGATATTTTTCATTCCTAATCCTTTCTGATTTTCAACATTTTCACTATCAAGTCCTACCCCGTTATCCTGATAATTGCAAGTAATAATCCCGTTTATATTTTTAAACGCAATGTATATTTCGGTCGCTTTTCCGTGACGTAAAGAATTATTCATCAATTCCTGCAAAATTCTAAACACATGCAAATGACGATCTATCTCTTTCTCATCAAAATCAACTTCATTCTCGTATTTTACTTTTACCGATTTACTGCTTTCAAATTCTTCACACAACTCTTCAATACCCGCATTAAGTCCAAATTTCTCAAAAACCGGAGGCAGTAAATTGTGGGCAATTTTTCTGGAATTCTCCAAAGCTTTTGCCGTTAGATTGATAATATTATCTGTAATTTCTTTTGTCTCAGCTTCTGTTAAATTAGGAGCAGAAAGTAAATGTGTATTTAATGAAACAATATTAAGTTTAGAACTGATATCATCGTGTAAATCCTGAGCAATTCTTTTTCGTTCTTCTTCCTGAGTAAAAATCACAGCGTGCAATTGTTCTTTTTGATATTGTAATATTAAATCTCTTTTCTCTAATTCTTTTTGGATAATTTTTTTCCTCGAGAGATAAAAAAATGCAACTAAAAAGACCGCAACCACCATAAAAAAACACGACGTATACAGAATTATGGCGACAATTTCTTTTTCATAAACCGGACTTCCATTCATATTCAAATATTAATTTTATTTTTAGAACTAAAGCTAACTTTCCATTGAAATAAAATAAAAAGATAATACGCCAAAAGCAAAAAAGCATTTAAAGTCCAACTCATCAACTTGAATTCATTACTCAAACCAATAGTTAAATTACCTACCAAAAATAATATTGTGCTAGTCAATAAATAAAAAACTACACCAATTGTAAAATAGTAATACTCTTTATTACTGGTAAGCATATTATAAAAGTGCAATAAGGCATACACAACAATTAATAGTGAAGTAATGCTAATCGCGAACAAATTGAATTTTAAAAACTGAGTAAAATCAATGCAAAACTGAATTCCTAAAATCAAAAGAGTTACCACAAGACTCCATGTTACAAAAGTTTTTTGCTGTCTGTATTTTAAGATGGATCTATAAAACAAACCAAGCAAAATTATTTGGCCAATAAAAAAGATATTAATGGCAAATAAATTATTCATTGCAAAACGATACATCAACTCTAAACTAAATTGCATTATAAAAACAAATGCAAGATAAAAAACAAAAAAAACATTAGCTTTTTCCAAACGGAAAAAGCTATATGTATACAGCACTAAGTTTATTAATAAAACAAAATAGGCCGAATATATTACAAGATCAACCATTATAGAGGACCTGTTGGATCTCCAAAAGGAGGGCATGGCCTAGCTCCATCATACAAAACTGCTGTAACTAAATCACCATCTAAAAAGACGTCTTCATAGATACCTGTTTTTTCATTTAATTTAGCTCCTACAAACATTAAAGTTTGTTCTCCAAGTTCATTAATTCCTTTATAAGCTCTAGTCGCATCAATTTTTAAAGATTCTTTAAGTTTCAAAATTGCTTCTAAGCTTTCTAAAGGTACTAAGTAAGCGTCTACTGAATCTTTTTCTCTACCCTCTGGAGAATCTTTGTACTTTTTTGACCATTCCTGACCAACAGCTAAACTGATTTCAATTTTACCTGGAAATTTTTCTTGTGACATAATCTAAATTTGTTTTTGGTTGTTAATTAATATGCAATTGTTGGAATCAATTGTTTGGCTAAACTACTCAATTTTATCAAAAAAGTTAACATTTAGGTGTAAAAAAAGCCTCATAAAAGAGGCTTAAATATTTTATTAAAACGGAACATCACTGTCATCATCATCGTCATTTAAGTTACTGCCAAATGCTTCATTAGGCGAAGGTAAATTTTTGGTTATGAATGGATTATCTTCATGATTCATTTTTGATGGTAAATCGTCATAACTACCAGAGAAATCATCAAGGTTATCAAACTTACCCAAGTGTCCTATAAATTTCAATCGAATGTTTTCGATACCACCATTACGGTGTTTAGCGATCATGATTTCTGCCTGACCAGCAGTTGGCGACGCCTCATCATCATCCCATTCTTCAATTTTGTAATATTCAGGTCGGTATAAGAACGAAACAATATCGGCATCCTGCTCAATCGCTCCAGATTCACGAAGATCCGATAGTAACGGACGTTTACTGGAACCACGCGTTTCAACCGCACGTGATAACTGTGACAGGGCAATTACCGGTACATTTAACTCTTTTGCCAGGGCTTTTAAGTTTCGGGAAATTGTCGAGATTTCCTGCTCACGGTTTCCTCCTCCTTTATTATTTCCACCGGCAGTCATCAATTGCAAATAATCGATAATGATAATCTTGATACCGTGCTGCGAAACTAAACGACGACATTTTGCTCTTAAATCGAAAATAGAAAGAGATGGTGTATCATCAATAAACAAAGGCGCTTTTTCTAAGTTTTTTACTTTGGTACTCAGCATTTCCCATTCGTGAGGTTCTAATTTACCAGTACGTAATTTCTCTGACGAAAGTCCTGTTTCTGATGAAATTAACCTGGTAATCAACTGAACTGACGCCATCTCAAGAGAGAACAAAGCCACTCCATGCCCGTACTGAATAGCGATATTTCTCGCCATCGAAAGTACAAAGGCCGTTTTTCCCATCGCAGGTCTCGCTGCGATAATAATTAAATCCGAAGGCTGCCATCCGGAAGTTAGTTTATCCAGATTATGAAAACCTGTTTCAACACCACTTAAACCTTCTTGTTTTGCAATTTCTTCAATCTTCTTTTTAGCCTGAAGTACTAAACTCTGAGCAGTTTCAGAACTACGTTTGATATTTCCTTGCGTTACTTCATATAATTTAGATTCGGCCTGATCAAGCAAATCAAATACATCAGCAGTTTCATCATAAGATGCTTCGATAATTTCAGTCGAAATACGAATCAAACTTCTTTGAATAAACTTTTGAAGAATGATACGCGAGTGAAATTCGATATGCGCCGAAGATGCTATTTTTTGTGTAAGCTGAATTAAATAAAAATCTCCTCCGGCTAATTCTAATTTTCCATTTTTTTTCAACTGAGTCGAAACCGTCAACAAGTCAATTGGCTGCGTTTCTGTAAAAAGCTGAACGATTGCCTCAAAAATATATTTATGTGCTTCTTTATAAAAAGCATCCCCTTGCAAAATATCAATTACATCATCAACTCCTTTTTTATCAATCATCATCGCCCCAAGCACAGCTTCTTCTAAATCAAGAACTTGCGGAGGAAGTTTTCCTTTTTCTAAATTAATAATTGAGGGTTTATTTACCTTTGCGGGGTTTACACTTTTGAAATTTTCCATATGGCGAAAGTAGCGAAATTTAAAAAAAGATCGCTATTGAGTTATAACTATTAATTGTTTATAAATAAGATCATTTTGTTGATAACCAAAAAAAAATCCGAAACTGTAAGGCTTCGGATTTTAAATCGTTTTTACATGAATTTACTCTTTATACTCGCCCATATTACTGTATTTGTCCATTCTTTGGGCAATTAAGTCGGCTGTTGATAAGTCTTTCAATTCATTATATCCTTTGGTGATGTATTCTGCTACTGTTTTAAAAGTAGTTTCGCGATCGTAATGCGCTCCACCCAGCGGTTCTGGTATTACATCATCCACTAATTTTTGTTTTTTCATATCAGATGAAGTCAATTTTAAAGCATCTGCAGCACGTTCTTTGTACTCCCAGCTTTTCCATAAAATAGACGAACACGATTCTGGCGAAATTACCGAGTACCATGTATTTTCTAACATATAAACTTTATCACCAACACCAATTCCTAAAGCTCCTCCAGAAGCACCTTCACCAACGATAATCGTGATAATTGGCACTTGTAAACGAACCATTTCGAAAATGTTTCTGGCAATAGCTTCTCCTTGTCCTCTTTCTTCTGCTTCAAGTCCTGGGTATGCACCCGGAGTATCAACTAAAGTTAAAACCGGAATTCCGAATTTCTCTGCCATTTTCATCAAACGCAAAGCTTTACGGTATCCCTCCGGATTTGCCATACCAAAATTACGGTACTGACGTGTTTTTGTATTAAAACCTTTTTGCTGACCCACGATCATAAACGATTGTCCGTTTACTTTTCCCAGTCCGCCCACCATCGCTTTATCATCTTTAAAATTTCTGTCTCCATGAAGTTCTAAAAATGTATCTCCGCAAATTGCTCTGATATAATCTAAAGTATAAGGTCTGTTTGGATGCCTTGATAGCTGAACTCGTTGCCAAGCCGTAAGGTTTTTGTATATTTCTTTCTTAGTTTCTTCTAATTTTTTGTTGATTTCCTTGCAGGTAGGTGTTACATCAACATCAGATTCTTTTCCAATTATAACACACTTTTCTAACTGTTCTTCAAGTTCTTTTATTGGAAGCTCAAAATCTAAATATTCCATGGATTTTTGAATTTTGTTTGTAAATCGAACCGCAAATATAAAAATATTATATCATTGGTGTGATTAAATCGTATTTAAAATGTAAAAATGTAATTTAAAAATAAGGAAATTATTACACTTCTTTCTTATTTTTATAATGTTTAAAAACGCCGTTTAAGATAACTGTAATTACAATTATCAGAGCGCCAATATAAAATTCTGTACTCATTTTTTCTTTTCCGCCCAAGATAAAATAGGCCAGAATAATTCCGTAAACAGGCTCTAAATTAGTCGTTAACATTACGGTATAAGGCGTTAATTTCTGCATTACTTTTACAGATGCCGTAAATGCATAAGCAGTACAAACTGATGCCAAAACCAATAGCAAAATCCAGTTGTTTAATGACATCGTAAAGAAATCAGCATTGAATTTTCCTTGTATTAAAAAATAAACTGAAATAAAAAAAACTCCCGCTCCAAACTCATAAAACGTAATTACAGACGGTTCATGATCAGAAATTAACTTACCATTCATTAAGGTAAACAAAACTCCCAGAATAATAGAAGCCAGGGCATAATACATTCCTTCCAGGTATTTTACTTCTACGCGCATTATTAATGCTAAACCTGCTATAATAATTAACCCGAAGAAAACTTCATAAAATAAAATTTTTCTTCCGTAAAAAAGCGGTTCCAGTAAAGACGCAAAAAAAGCACCCAACGAAAATATCGAAAGCGTTATTGATACATTCGAAACATGAATGGCCTTAAAAAAGAAAATCCAATGCATTGCAATTAGCAATCCAACAAAAATTAATTTAGCAAAGGATTTGGCCGAAATCACAAAAGATTGCTTCTTGTAAACTATAAAAGCAGCAAGGAAAACACCTGCAAGAAGCATTCTAAACCATACTAAATTTTCGGCATCAATAGTGATCAAAGCGCCAAGAACAGCCGTAAAGCCCCAAATAAAAACAATTAAATGAAGATTTAAATAACTTTTTAAATTATCGTTTCGCATTACGTAATAGGTAAACTGCCAGAATTCCGAAAACAATGTTCGGGAACCAGACCGCAAATAAAGGTGAGAAAGTAGATTTTTCGGCAAGAGTACCGAATATTTTATCAAAAAATACGAATGAAAAGGCAATTGCAATACCAATTGCAAGATTGGTTCCCATACCACCTCGTCGTTTCATAGACGAAACTGCTACGGCAATAATGGTCAGGATAAAAGCCGAAACCGGTACGCTGTATTTTTTATATAGTACGACTAAATAAGTATTAATATTTCCTGAACCTCTTTTACGTTCTTTCTCGATAAAATCAATTAGCTTGCCTAACGGAAGCGTCTCGGCAATATAAACCACTGGAGTTAAATCGGCCAGTTCAAATTTGAAAGCCACATTTTTCTCAGGTACTTTTTCTATTTTATCATTCAGTTCGCCAAGAGTTCTTTTGGTATAATCGTACAGAATATAGATTTTCTTTTTAGGATCCCATTTTATACGGCTGGCAGTAATTTTATACGTTAACTGCTCTTTTTCAAAATGTTCCAATGTAAAATTAAAAGCCGTTTTAGACTCTTCATTAAAACTATTTACAAAAATAAAATCGTTGTCATTAATTTGCCTGTACACATTGGTATTCTCTCCACGCATCAGCTGTTTTCCGTTTCCTTTTAGATAGGTATACCTAAAATTATTAAAACCTTCACTGGCAGCCGGAACAATGAAAAAACCCATTAAAAGCACAAAAACCGATACGATAGAAGCGCCAATAATATAAGGACGAAGAAAACGCGTAAATGAAATTCCCGAACTTAAAATCGCAATAATCTCAGTATTATTAGCCAATTTTGAGGTAAACCAAATTACCGATAAAAACAAGAATATCGGAAATAGAGAGTTCGCAAAATAAATGGTAAAATTGTAATAATAGACCGCAATTGCAGTAAAAGGAATCTTGTTCTCCAACATTTTATTCACCTTTTCAGAGACGTCAATTACAATTCCAATCGGAATAAATAATAAGATCATCACTGAGAAAGTGGCTAAATATCTTTTTAAAATATACTTATCTATTATCGTTAACATAGATTTTTAGTTTCAATTTTAACGCTCAGGTTTCAGGTTTCAGGTTTCAAGTTCTATACGGAACCTGAAACCTGAAACTAAAAAAACTTGAAACTTTTTTATAGTCTTTGGCTCATGTTTTTAACCATCATTTCTTTCCATGGTCTAAAATCTCCTGCTAAGATATGTTTTCTGGCTTCACGAACCAACCACATATAAAAGCCAAGATTATGAATCGTCGCAATTTGTTTTCCTAAATATTCGTTGGCAGCAAATAAATGGCGTAAATAGGCTTTCGTATATTCAGTATCTACAAAAGTATGTCCCATTTCGTCAATTGGCGAAAAATCAGCTTCCCATTTTTTATTTTTAATGTTGATTGTTCCGTTTGCCGTAAACAACATACCGTTTCTGGCATTACGAGTTGGCATCACACAATCGAACATATCAATACCTAACGCAATATTTTCTAAAATATTAATTGGAGTTCCTACTCCCATTAAATAACGAGGTTTGTCTTCGGGTAAAATTTCGCAAACCACTTCAGTCATCGCATACATTTCCTCGGCAGGTTCCCCTACTGACAATCCACCAATTGCATTTCCTTGTTGACCTGAATTGGCAATATATTCAGCAGATTGCTGACGTAAATCTTTGTAAGTACTTCCCTGAACAATTGGAAAAAAAGTTTGCTCATAACCATATTTATAAGGCACTTTATCCAAATGGTTAATACAACGGTCTAACCAACGGTGCGTCATGTGCATCGAACGTTGTGCGTACCTGTAATCGCAAGGATAAGGCGTACATTCATCAAAAGCCATAATGATATCAGCCCCAATTGTACGTTGAATTTCCATTACGCTTTCCGGTGAAAAAAAGTGGTAGGAACCATCAATATGCGATTTAAACTTTACTCCTTCTTCTTTAATTTTTCTGTTATTCGAAAGAGAATACACCTGATATCCACCAGAATCAGTCAAAATATTACGATCCCAATTCATGAATTTATGCAATCCACCCGCTTTTTCAAGAATTTCAGTCTGCGGACGTAAATATAAATGATAGGTATTCCCAAGGATAATATCCGGATTAATATCTTCTTTTAGCTCGCGCTGGTGTACTCCTTTTACAGATGCAACCGTCCCGACAGGCATAAAAATAGGCGTTTCGATTACGCCGTGATCTGTAGTAATACTTCCCGCTCTCGCTTTAGATTGCGGATCTTTTTTCAATAAATCAAACTTCATCTGTTTCTTTTTTCAGTCGGCAAAGATAGGTTAATTTGAGGAAAATTTAATTAATTAGATAATTTGTCGATTATATAATTAGATAATGATTTTTACTTGCCTAAAAGTTTGAATTTGGAATTTACAAAAATTGGAATTTATTCTTTTTGGGCGTTCCCTTCGGTCGGGCTATTCGCTACAAGTCCTCGCACTTCCTTCGTCAGGCTCCGGGCTTTTCACTTCTATCCCTAACGCAAATATGCAGCAGCTTTTCGATAAATAACACAAATGTAAAAGTTACAACAATCGCATTATCAAAATGTAACATACCACGCACATTAGTTTCTTAACTTTAATCCTACATTAAAATGAAATTTATAACAATTAAAATATAGTCATCATGATAAATTCAGAAGAAAAAACTCCCGTAGATTTAGATCAAATTAAAGATGATCAGATTGAAAAAAATCTTGAAAATTTAGATTATCCTGCAAACGAAGATATTTACAATCAGGAAGAAAAACTGGAAGACATCGATCCGGAAGGGATTTCAGGTGAAAGAACAGTCATTCAAAACGACAACAACGACAATGAATGGAAACAAAATAGTGACAAACTCGGAAACGATTTAGATATTCCAGGCTCAGAACTTGATGATGAGCAGGAAGAAATTGGTTCTGAAGATGAAGAAAATAATTTTTATAGCGAAGGCGATACGGAATAAGCCCTTTTTTGTCCCAAATTACAAGAATTACAATAGATTTTTGCCACAGATTTCAAGTTAATAGATTTTTCTAAATCAATTTAATCTTGTAATCTGTGGCATTTTTTATGCAAAATGTTATTTTTTTCAACAAAAAAGTGGATTGATTTTTGGATTTTTTTTCAAATGATTTTAATCGTTTCAACTTCTAACAAACTTTTTTCTTTCAAGAAGTTTTCTTTTTTTCTAAATCAACAAAAAAAGGTTCAAAATTTAACAATTTCAGCAAACTAAACCCAAAAATCATTTGTCAGCCCGCAAAATAAAAATTACTTTTGCACCAGTTTAACTTTTACACATAAAATGAAGCCTAACACACAACAATTAAGCGATTTAACTATCCAAGTAAGAAGAGATATTCTTCGAATGGTACATGCTGTCAACTCAGGTCACCCAGGTGGTTCACTAGGTTGTACTGAATTTTTGGTAACTCTATACCAAAACATTATGGAGCGTAAAGAAGGTTTTGATATGGACGGAATTGGAGAAGACATTTTCTTCCTTTCAAACGGACACATTTCTCCTGTATTTTATAGCGTACTAGCACGTAGCGGTTATTTCCCTGTTTCAGAACTTGCAACTTTTAGATTATTAAACTCACGTTTACAAGGGCACCCAACAACTCACGAAGGATTGCCTGGAATTCGTATGGCTTCTGGTTCATTAGGACAAGGTTTATCTGTAGCTCTTGGTGCTGCACAAGCAAAAAAATTAAACGGTGATAATCACTTAATCTATACTTTACACGGAGATGGTGAATTACAAGAAGGTCAAAACTGGGAAGCGATCATGTATGCTTCTGCTAAAAAAGTAGACAACCTTATTGCAACTGTTGACGTTAACGGAAAACAAATTGATGGTACAACTGACGAAGTTTTAGCAATGGGAAGTATCCGTGCAAAATTTGAAGCTTTTGACTGGGACGTTCTTGAAATTAAAGAAGGAAACAATATCGATGCTATCATTGCAGGTTTAACAGATGCAAAATCAAGAACAGGAAAAGGAAAACCAGTTTGTATTTTACTATATACTGAAATGGGTAACGGAGTTGATTTTATGATGCACACTCACGCATGGCATGGTAAAGCACCTAACAATGACCAATTAGAAAGTGCTTTGGCTCAAAACTATTCTGCAGATCAAATCGACTATTAAAAAAGTGTTCAGTCTCAGTGCACAGATTTCAGTTTAAACTCAAAATCTTAATCACTTAGAAACTTAGCATCTCAAAAAGACAAAAATGAAAAAATATACAAATACAGGAAGTAAAGATACTCGTTCAGGTTTTGGAGCGGGAATGACTGAACTAGGTCAAAAAAACGAAAAAGTAGTAGCACTTTGTGCTGATTTAATTGGATCATTAAAATTTGATGATTTCAAAAAAAATCACCCGGAGCGTTTTTTCCAAATTGGTATTGCAGAAGCTAATATGATTGGTATCGCTGCAGGTTTAACAATTGGAGGAAAAATTCCTTTTACAGGAACTTTTGCCAACTTCTCTACAGGAAGAGTTTACGATCAAATTCGTCAATCTGTTGCTTACTCTGATAAAAACGTGAAAATTTGTGCATCTCACGCAGGTTTAACATTAGGAGAAGACGGAGCAACACACCAAATCCTTGAAGATATTGGCTTAATGAAAATGTTGCCAGGAATGACTGTAATCAATACTTGCGATTACAACCAAACCAAAGCTGCAACATTAGCATTAGCAGATCATCACGGTCCTGCTTATTTACGTTTTGGCCGTCCAGTTGTGCCTAACTTTATGCCAGCTGACGAACCTTTCGTAATTGGAAAAGCAATTTTATTAAACGAAGGAACTGATGTAACTATTGTTGCAACAGGACACTTAGTTTGGGAAGCTCTTATCGCTGCAGAAGCATTAGAAGCAAAAGGAATTTCTGCTGAAGTAATCAACATTCACACTATTAAACCACTTGACGAAGAAGCGATTCTAAAATCATTGGCAAAAACTAAATGTGTTGTAACTGCAGAAGAGCACAATATTCTTGGAGGTCTTGGAGAAAGCGTTTCAAGAGTATTAGCTTTAAACAATCCTGCTCCACAAGAGTTTGTTGCAGTAAACGATAGTTTTGGTGAATCTGGAACTCCAGAGCAATTAATGGAAAAATACAAATTGAACAATCAGGCGATTGTTGAAGCTGTAGAAAGAGTAATCAAAAGAAAATAATTCTTAGATTTTCTTACTTTATATCAAAAACCCCGAAAGTGATTTCGGGGTTTTTACTTTTATACCAATATCAAATATTAGCATAAAAAAACAGATCAATCGAAACAGAGCTATCGGATTCAAACCTGAATTAACAAAATTCAATATCAGACAAATTTGAGTTCTTGTATCAAGAGACTGAACTAATATTTGATGATGCTCCCCAAAGCATCACAAGTATAAGTTGATAGAAATCACTACTACTCTTATTAGATTCACCGTTCCTTTCTATTATGCAGCCTCTTATTTATCAAACATGATCTGTATCGCAATAAGCATCTAACAACTGGCCAAATACTCCTCACTAATCTTTAATTTCAAGAAGTCCTTAAGAACTTTTGTTTATTTCATTTTAACGATTTGATCATTACTCTTACAAATCTACCATTCTGATTCAGATATTCATTACGGGAAAACGTAAAACGGTAAATTATTTTCTAAATAAACCACTACAAGTCAATAAATTAATTCCAAAAAACTGCACTTTTCAGTACAAGAGAAATTTTTGAACACAAAA
>Ga0247817_10000550_pt1 | contig 20588 bp, 16 predicted proteins | sample UWRJL212509R1_FD_178010 | JGI IMG/M metagenome (GOLD analysis project Ga0247817, IMG submission 178010) | Plant litter microbial communities from Arlington Agricultural Research Station in Wisconsin, United States - UWRJ-L212-509R-1 | ecosystem: Environmental > Terrestrial > Plant litter >...
GCCTGGGCGTCGATGCGCTGGGGTTACTGGGCGTCAAGCTCGACTCCAGCCCGGATCGCAGTGGCGGCACCGGTTTGTTGCAACGGGACCGTGAAACCCGGCGTGCCGAAGACGAATACGGCGAGCTGGGCTTGACCGCCAAAATCAAAGTCTCAAACAGCGTCCTGAAGGTCGGTACGCTGACCCCGGTCCTGCCGTTGGTGATGATCAATGACACGCGCCTGCTCCCTCAAACCTTTCAAGGCGCCTGGCTCAATTCCACAGACCTGGCCGGATTGACCCTCGACCTCGGTCAATTTCGCAAAACCAATCAGCGCGACTCTTCGAACAACGAAGACCTCACTGCGACTCGCGCCACCCCAGGACTGACCTCCGATCACTTCGACTTCCTCGGTGGCAATTATCAATGGAGCAATACGCTCAGTACGGGCCTTCATTACGGCGTCCTCGAGGGCGTGTACAAGCAACAAGTCGCCACGTTGGCGCATAACTGGCCCATTGCGACAGGTCATGCATTGCGTACCGACTTGCGCTGGTCCAACGAAAGCGCTGACGGCAACGCCAGCGAAGTCGACAACCGCGCGCTAGGGGCTGCCTTCACCTACAGCTACAAGGCGCACCGCTTCGGTTTCTACTATCAAAGCCTGAGCGGGGACACAGGTTTCGTCTACCTCGCCGCGTCCAATCCTTACCTGGTCAATCTGATGCAAGTCAGTGATTTCGGCTTCGCAAACGAGCGTTCATACCAGTTGCGCTATGACTATGACTTTGCCGCATCAGGCATTCCCGGCCTCACTTTCATGACCCGTTACGGCGCTGGCGACAACGTCGAAGTGACCGGCCGGACTCGAGATGGCAGCGAATGGGAACGCGATATTGATATTGCCTATGTGATTCAAAGCGGGCCGTTGAAAGACGTCAGGTTGCAGTGGCGCAACGCGACTGTGCGATCGAACTTCGGCCCGGACTTAGATGAAAACCGCCTGATTCTCAGCTACTCCGTGGCCCTGTGGTGACCGCACCTCACCCAGCCTTCACGCCGTTCCAAATCCAGGCAACACCCAAAACAATCCGGAGATCCCCATGTACATCACTCAAGGGCTGCATCGTCATCTGCAAAGTCGTCCCAATGCCGTGGCCATTCGCGCCGAGGGTCGCAGCACCACCTACGCCCAGTACGGTGAGCGGGTGGCCCGCCTTGCCGGTGCGCTGAAGCAGCTGGGCGTCGAGCGCGACGATCGTGTGGCGATGCTCGCGTTCAACTGCCAGCGCTATATCGAGTATTTTCTGGCGGTTCCCTGGGCCGATGGCGTGCTCAACCCGGTGAATTTCCGCTGGAGTGCGGCGGAGATCCTCTACTCGCTCGACGACTCCGAGACCTCCATCCTCATTGTCGATGATCATCACAAGGCGCTCGGCGCGAGAATCCTGGAAGAGGCAAAAACCATACGCTGGGTGATCTACGCCGGTGACGGTGAAACCCCGGCAGGCATGCTCGATTACGAGACCCTGGTGGCTGCCAGCGAGCCACTCGAGGATGCGCGCCGCCAGGGTGATCAGCTGCTGGGGATCTTCTACACCGGCGGCACCACCGGTTTTCCCAAAGGCGTGATGCTCAGTCATAACAACATTGCTTTCACGGTCATGAATGCCTTGATGCATGGCCGCTGCGGGGCCAACGCAGTGTTCCTGCACTCGATGCCGATGTTTCACCTGGCCGACTTTTCCGCGATGGCGGCCTTGTTCCTCAGCGGCGGCACCCATGTGGTCTTGCCGTCCTTCACGCCCAAGGCAGCGCTTGAGGCCATCGACCAGGAAAAGGTGACCGAGATTTTGCTGGCTCCCACGATGGTCCAAATGCTGCTGGACTGGCACCAGAGTCAGGACCATGCACTGGACGTCGGATCGCTCAAACGTGTCTGTTATGGGGCGTCATCCATTACTCCGGCGTTGCTTGACCGGGCGCGTCAGGTTTTTTTCAATGCCGGTTTCTCGCAAAACTACGGCATGACCGAACTGGCACCTACCGCGACTACCCTGGGTGTGCAGCATCACACACCGGAGTGTCAGGCGAACGGCAGGATGTATTCGGCAGGGCTACCAGCGGTCTGCGTCGAAATCCGTATCGTCGATGCCCAGGACAATGAGGTCCCGCGGGGAACCGTGGGCGAAATCACCGTCCGCGGCCCGAACGTAATGCTTGGCTACTGGAACAAGCCCGAGGCCACCGCTGAAGTGTTGCGCGGCGGCTGGATGCACACCGGTGACGGTGGATATATGGACGAAGAGGGATTTGTTTTCGTCTGTGACCGACTCAAGGACATGGTGGTCAGCGGTGGCGAGAATATTTATAGCGCCGAAGTCGAGACGGCCATCGCCCGCCATCCAGCAGTGGTGCAAAGTGCGGTCATCGGTATCCCTTGCCAGAAGTGGGGCGAGACGGTGCATGCCGTGATCATTCTCAAACCCGATCACAGCATCAGTGGCGAAGACATCATCGCTCATTGCCGTCAGCACATCGCGGGCTACAAAGTCCCCCGCAGCATCGAGTTCCGTGAATCACTGCCGCTCTCCGGCGTCGGCAAAGTGTTGAAAACCGAGCTGCGCAAACCGTTTTGGGAAAACCAGTCGCGGGGGATTGCGTAGGCGCTGGCGCAGGCTGCGATCTTTTGATCTGGTGTTCAAAAGATCGCAGTCAGCTATCGGGCGAATCGACTCAGTGTGCGCTCCAGCCCTTCCCGGCATTCGCTGACCATGCGCGTCACCAGGTCGGTGCAAGCCGGAATGTCATCAACCAATCCGATGACCTGACTGGCGCAGATCAGCCCGGCGGCGATATCACCCGACTCCAATCCCGCCAGCCCTCTGTTGCCGGACAACAGGTGCTGTAAGTCGTCATAACTCGCGCCGCCAGGGCGCCCCTCAAGTGCGACGATTTCCTGTGAGACGGGATTGTTAAAAAACCGCGCCGTACGCTTGAGCGTGCGCTTGATCAAAAGGGTGTCACGTTCCGACGCGGCCAACAGGCCACGCTTGATGTCGTCGTGAAGGGAGGACTCCTGCGTCAGCATAAAACGCGTCCCCATGTTCACACCGTCGGCACCAAGAATCAGCGCGGCGGCCATACTTCGTCCATTGGCGATGCCACCGGAAGCGATGTAAGGAATTTTCAGTACCTTTCCCAACGCAGGCAGCATGATCAGGGCCGGAACGTCGTCCTCGCCGCAATGCCCGGCGGCTTCGAGGCCGTCAATGGAAATCACATCAGCGCCGTAACGTTCCGCCGACAAAGCATGCCGAACCGACGTGCACTTATGAATAATTTTTATACCGTGCTCTTTCAGTTGCTCGATCACGGGCTGGGGATTGTTGCCGGCTGTCTCGACGATGCGCACATCGCTGTTGATGATGGCCTCGATCCAACCGTCGTAGTTCACGTCGCTGGCGGTCAGCGATAACGTGAGATTCACGCCAAAAGGCTTCGACGTAAGTTCACGGGTGCGCTCAATTTCACGACGCAACTCATCCGGCGTGGGCTGCGTACGCGCCGTTACCATGCCCAAGGCACCGGCGTTCGACACAGCTGCGGCCAGTTGCGCACGACCGATCCACTGCATGCCGCCTTCAACGATGGGGAAATGGATGCCCAGCAGCTCGGTAATGCGGGTTTTCATGATGTGCATTCAAGGGGTCTTTTTTGGGGAGGTGGAGGAGCAACACCGGAGGATTATTGGCGACCGGCAAAATCCGGATCGCGTTTTTCGAAGAACGCCTTTACGCCCTCCTCCAACGCCGGGGAATCGAAAAGTTCCTGTTGTCGCTCCGCTTCATACGCCAGTTGTGCGCGCAGATCGTTGCGGCTGGCCACTTCGCATATCTGACGCGCCTCAAGAATGCCGTCAGCGGGTAAACGCGCCAGTTGCCGGGCCATGTCCGTGGCGACAGTCAGCAGCGCGTCACTCTCGACACACGCCTGGATCAAGCCCCATTGTTCAGCTTTCTCCGCCGACAGGCGCTCTCCTGTCAGACACAATGCCAACGTGCGGGCATGGCCAAGTCGACGTTGGAGAAACCAGGCGGCCCCCATGTCCGGAACCAACGCCAGTTTTTTGATGAACGGCAAGTAGAAGTAGGCTGAACGTGCGGCAAACACGATATCGCCCGCCAGCGCTAAGCCGACCCCACCGCCTGCAGCCCCTCCGTTCAATGCAATGACCACCGGCACTGGAAGTTCATACAACTCGATAACCAGCGGGTTGATCGAGTTGCGCATGACTTTTCCGGCACGGGTGCCTCGCGACTCCACCTGGTCATTGAATGCGCCACTGCCCAGATCTGCACCGCAACTGAACAGTTTTCCATTGGCCGTCAGCAGCAATGCGCGTACGGATTTATCGGCGCGAACCCGCGCAAGCGCGTCTCTGAGCTCGCTAACCATATCGGCGGTGAAGGGATTGAGTCGCTCCGGCAGATTCAGGGTAATGCTGGCTACGGAATCGTCCCGGGTGTAGATGATTGTCTGGTAACTCATGCAGGCTTGCCTTATCGACTGAGGAATTGGCCACAACTGAGCGCGGCATTCACTCGCGGAGTTACCGAGTGAAGGCACATGCCCCACGCTATCGCGAAAGATTTGATGAAAGGAGCTACCCGGATCAGGGGGGAGGCATAGCCAAGAGACAATCGCAGGCAGACATCGGCCAAAAGGGGCATTCGAAACCACCCCTTGTTGGCCAATAGCAAAACGCTAATGCATCAACCCCCGCATACACCGCGCCTAAAAATTGATTTTGAAACCCAGCATTGCGTCATACCCATGACTGTCACCGTCGAAACCCTGACGGTAACCAGCCGAAGCGGTAAACGTGGTGCGTCGGTTGGCCTGATAATCCACGCCCAGATTCACCTCGCCCCATGTGCCTTGAATGTCGGCCTCGAACGGCACATAACCCGACTCCGAGGAAAACTCGGTTTTCGGTTGGCCCTTGAATTCATGCCACACGCTCGGACGAATCCACGCGTTTGTACGCCGCTCGCTCTTGTCGACGCCCTCGGTGTCCCAGTCTTTGGCGATGCGCACGCCGAGACGACCGATCAGCGAATCCACATCCTTGAACCGAATGTTGGCGCCGACGTCATCACTGCTGTCCAGATCGACGTAGCTGTAAATGGCCTGCAACTGGGGTTCGACGTACCAGTCTTTGTCGACTTCGAACGGGTAGCCGTTTTCCAGCGAGGCGGTATAGCCCCAGCCCCGGGTTTTCAGTTTGGTCAGATCATTGGGCTTGGCCTCGATGTCGAACCGATTGACTTGCAGCACGCCATCCAGATACCAGCCGGACGGCCCGAAGTGCGTCCAGTACGCACCCACGCCATAAGCGCGCAAGGTGTCGTCACCGGCGGGACGGCGGGTGTAGTGGCTGACGCCGGCGTCGATGGTCCCGGCAGACAGCGATATACCGGCCTGTTCATGACTGCCATCGGTCCTGACCTTGCGATAGAGGTCGGTGCCCACCTGGAAGGCGGTCAGGTCGTAGTTGTACTCCGGCGTGTTGCCCAAGGCATTTTTGCGATCGCCATCCTGTTTGCCACTGCGGTAGATCACCCTCCCCCAACCCATTGACGGCGCCAGGGTGGACTCGTCTTCCTTGGGCAATGGATCGCCAGCATTGAGGCGCTCTTCGCCGACCCGCTCGTGCAAGGTGTCGACCATCGTCCGGCCGTAGACCAGCGCCAGCGCCGGGACCGCTCCGTACAGAGAGACTTCCGGGCGGAAATTGGGGACATGCGCCGGGGTGGGCTCAGGCGTCGGATCAGGATCAGGCGTTGGATCAGGATCAGGCGTCGGATCGGGTATTGGGTCTGGCGGAGCAGGAGGCGTGGGTGCATCCGAACGCAGGAACCAGGTGTCCCTGGCGCTGCCATCTTCGGCGCCTTGTTGCAGACGATACTCATAGGGGCCCGCGACCGCACGGCTAGCCAGGCGAAACGAATTGGCGGCACTCGCTGCGTCGGATTTATTCAGCAGTTCAACCACTGCAATGCCGTTGCCCTGGGTCAGCTCGCCCAGCCCGCCAACATTGCTGACAGCGACGCGGGTGGGGCCGCCGCTGCTGGTGGTGGTCGAGTCGACCACCAGCATGTCGGAGCGACTGTTGACGCCACCACCGTTCAACGTGGTGTTGAGCAGCAGGTTGCCGCCATTGGACACGTACACCCCGCCGCCATCGGTGCCGGCCGTGGTCGCGCCGCTGATCAGCAGAACGTTGCCCACGGTGTTGCTACCATTGGCGAGGTCGAGCGTGCCGCTGTTGGTGAAGCTGTTGACCCCGAGTAATTGGCCCTGCACCGCGCCGCCCGGAGTGGGTGTGTTAGCCGCTTGGCCCAACGGCAGATAGGCACCCGTGGTGTTGAAATTGACGATGCCCGTCGCCGGCTGCGCGGCCAAACGAATGACGCCGTTGTTGACGATACTGTTGTTGCCCGCCGACCCCAGGTTGCTGGTGGCAACACCCCAGGTATCACGCGTGCCGGTGCCGGTGCTGTCAGCGAAACTGCGCAGAATCCAGGTGCCGCTGTTGGTTACATTGCTGGTGGCACCGACAGCATTGACCGAACCCGTCATTTGCCCCGCGTTGCTGAGGGTGAAGTTTGTTCCGGGGGTGGTCGCATCGGCACGCACCGCTGAATCGCTGAGCGCACCGATCACACCGGTGTTCTCCAGTTTCTGGGTTGCACCGCCCAGGGTCACACCGCTGCTGTTTGCCCATCCGCCTTGAATCGTCGCACTGTTGGTAACGCTGACTGCACCGCCCTCGGTCAAGGCGTCAATCGCCGACGACCCGGTACCCTTCGAGGTAATGGCCCCTGTGTTGCTGACCGAAAGTGTGGCCGCGCCGGAGGCTTCAGCGAGAATCCCCTGACTGTTGGTGGCGCCGGATGTCTGAATCGGCCCGGTGTTGACGATGTTCTGTTCGCCACTGACGGACAATGTACGGATGCCCCGCTGCTGATTTCCGCGAGCGATCAGTTCACCACTGTTACTCACATTCACGGTGCCCACACCGGAGCCGGAGTTGAAGGCGTTGCCCGCCAGAATCGCCGCGCCCTGGCCATTGACGTCAATCAGAGGTCCGGTGAACGTGGCACTGACATTGCCCCCCAGGGTCAGTGCCTGGATGCCAAAAGACCCGATGCCACTGCCGTCGCCCGACCCGGCATCCGAGTGCGTGATGATCGTGCCGCCGGCGTTGACGTCCACGGTGCCTGTCGGTGATTGGGTCGACGCATAAATTCCGTTGGCATTGCTGTTGATCGTTTCGATACGGTTGCCGGAATAATCGACCCGGACATTCCCGCCCGTGGAGTCGACCCGAATCCCTCCCGCGCCGAAACCGCTGGCGAAGATATTGCCGGAATAGTCGATAAGGACATTGTTGTTTTCGGCGCTGACGATGATGCCGTAGGCGCGCGTGGTGTTCAGCCCGCCAAGCACGGTGAGATTGCCGCTGCCGGTGACGGTCGCATCACCGGTACCGCGCTTGATCACGTAGATCGCTCGCGAGCCGGCAGTATTGGCGGTGTTACCGACATCGATAGCGGCGTTATTTTCAATGCTGATCGAACCCGTAGCGCCGACGTTGTCGTTGGCATAGATGCCGTGCCCACCGCCTCCTGTGGTGGTGATCACGCCGTTATTGATGATGTCGATGCTGCCAACAGTAGAAAAAGAACGAATGCCGAAACCATTGAGGCCATTGGCGCTTAGCGTCCCGCTGTTGCTCAACCGGGTATTTCCGGCGCCACCTTCGGTGAATAAGCCAAAGGCGTTCATACCGATGGCCTGGACATTCGCTGCGTTCACCAGGGCTGTGTTGCCATTGACCGCACGAGTGTGGACGCCGGCGTGGTTGCCGATGCCCGCGGTCGGCAAGGTGTCGTCGGTAATGGGAGGGCCAGCGGAAAGCGCATCGTCATTATTGACCAGGATGCTGACCCCGGAACCGACGCTGACACTGGTTTCGCCGCTGCCGGTGGCCTTGGTCCAGATGCCATTGCCGCCGAGCAGGGTGATCTGACCATTGCCTTCGTGGGTCACATTGATCCCGCCGCCGCCACTGCCATTCACGTCGATCCCGTCGTGTTCGTTGCCCACCACGGTGTTGAGGATGTTCAGCGTGGTGCCCGAGGTCACCGTAAACGTCGACAAACCGCTGCCGGCATTGGTGATCGCCAGCGCATCCAGACCGCTACCGCCCAAATTGACCGTGTTGGTCCCACCGTTGACGGTCAATGCTGCATTTCCGGCACTGCCGATCACATTGGAGAACACGGCGTTTGCAGCCGTTGGCGGCGTGCTGTCGATAGTGGTGCCGCTGAGGGTCACGGTTGAATTGGCGTTGTTGCCGCGACTGAGTACCGAGGAACCGGCCGTGGTGGTGATCGTCGTGCCCGATTGAGTACTGATCGAAGCATCGACAGTGGCAGCAGGCGTGCAGGTTTGCGATACGTTGTAAGCGCCGGCAGCCAGAGGCCCGCACGCAGCCTGAGCATCCGCCAGTGTCAGGACATTGGCCATAGCGACCAACAAGGCGCTACGTTTGAAATGAGGGGCAAACCCGACACAACCAAGGCCGCGAGCGCTTTTCATTACAACCTCCTTGTCCAACTCTCACCGATACTGTTTAGCCAAATCGCTATTGAATGGCGAATGCCGCTATAGACTTTAGTTGCTAATTCGAAGATCGGGGAAAGGATCGCAGTGACTTCAGCCAGGTCGTGAAATGCCGTGGTGGCGCAGTTTGCGATAGAGCGTGTTACGGCTGATCCCCAGGCGCGCGGCAACGCGGGCGATATGCCAGTGTTCCGCCTCGATCAAAGTCAGCAGCGTCTGCCGCTCGGAAACGCCCAGTGGGTTTTCGGCCGCCGCAACGGCCTCTGTTGGCAACAACTCCGCCACATCGTCCAGCGTGATACGCCCCTCTACTGCTAACGCAACCAGAGTGCGCAGACACGTACGCAGTTGCCGCACGTTTCCCGGCCAAGGCTGCTTCAGCAAGCGTTCTCTAACGCCCGAGTCCAGGCGAATCCTGGTGCCGGCCGCCTCTTGGCGCAGCAGCAGGTCGAGCAAACTGCCTTTGTCCGAACGATCCCGCAGCGCTGGAAGCTCCACGGCGAATCCGGCAACACGATAGAACAGATCTTCGCGAAAACGCTTATCCGCGACACACGCCTGCAGATCCTGGTGGCTGGCACTGATGAGGCGCACATCAAGGGGTTTTGCCGTCGCGCCCCCTAGCGGCACGACCTGGCGTTCCTCCAGCACGCGCAGCAAGCGGGTCTGCAACGCCAGTGGCATATCGGCGATTTCATCCAGGAACAGAATGCCGCCATGGGCCTGTTCCAGCTTCCCGATCATCCCGTCCTTGCGGGCACCGGTGAAGCTGCCGCCGCGGTAGCCGAACAGCTCGCTTTCGATCAGCGATTCGGGAATAGCTGCGCAATTGATCGCCACAAAAGGCTGGTTCGCGCGTGTGCTCGCACGATGCAGTGCCGCTGCAAAGGCTTCTTTGCCGGTGCCGGTCTCCCCTTTCAGGAACACTGGAACGTCACGCTCCAGAACCCGCAGCGCACGCGCAAAACCGCGTTGCAAGCGTGGGTCTTCCAGGCAGACGCGCACATCGTTGATTTTGGAGATGGCAGGAATGACTGAAGGCGCCCGGCGCAAGGGTTCACGCAACTGCCCATAGAACACACGCCCGTTAACCAGACGCACAGGCCAGCAGACACTCGGCTGTGCGCTGGCCTGACTCAGCACCTGTTCGATAGGCGTTTCCATTAGCGTTGAGAGCGATTGACCGACCAATTGATCGCGGCTAAGTCCCAACAGGTCCAGCGCCGCCTGATTGACTGAACAGATACGGGCACTCTCGTCGAAACTCAGCAGACCTTCACCCAACAGTCCAACGAAGCCGGCCTCAGGGTGGAAACGCAGTAAGTAACGCTGAGGATCATGCCCCAGGAAAAAACAACTCTCGATCAACTTGGCTGAAAGGTTGGTCAGCGCCATGGCCTGGAAGTGTTTCTGAAGACTGTGCTCCTCCCGCACCGAAGAGAGGTTCAGCACCGCGAGCAACTCGCCGCTCGCATCGAAAATCGGGCTGGCCGAACAGGTCAAGCCGACGTGCTTGCCACGAAAATGTTCGTCACGCCGGATGGTGACGTGCTGCCTCTCGACCAGGCAGGTGCCGACGCCATTGGTCCCTTCGTAATCCTCGCTCCAGACGGAGCCCAGCCACAGCCCGGAACGCTGGACCTCGGTGCGCTCGGACTCGTTGAACACACTGTCGATCGCCACGCCGCGAGCATCGGTGAGCAGCACCACATGGCCGTCACGCCCGAGCTGCTGGTGCAGACTGCTCATCTGCCAATGCGCCTCAGCGATGATGTGTTCCAGCGGCGCACGGTGATCCTGCAAACGGGGTTGTTCGACCACGTTAGGCGCGCGGCGGCTGGCGGGATCGAGCTGATACTGATCCAGGCAGCGGCGCCAGGATCGTGTGATAGCCAGGTCAGCAGCAGCGCTGTGGCTGGCAATACTGCCCTGCACGGCTTGGAGCACTTGTTGTGCATGGGCGTTGATCAAGGCCGGCTTCATTGTTCTTGTTCTCCGCTACGGTGAGGACACGGGGGCTGATCGAAGCTTATATGAAAAGACCGCCACGAGTGCTCATTGCGCCGAGTGACACTCTGTCATCCCCCGTTCCCGAATTCGTGACAGAGTTTCCAGCCAAACCCTCGATCAAATGCCGGCAGCCGCTCTGCAATGGGGCTTTCGCGAAGATGGCCCGGGACTTGCCATGGTGTCAGTCGTTACAAAAACAACAAGAACGGGAGAGCTCATGAACATCGCTATCGAATCACCTGTGCAAACACCAACCGATCAACTCGCGGCGTGGGTCGAAAAGCTCGGCCAGCGCCTCGCCCAACGTGATGTGGACGGAGCACTCGAACTGTTTGCCGACGAGTGTTACTGGCGCGACCTGCTGCTTTTCAGCTGGAACCTGGTGACCCTGGAAGGCAAGCCTGCCCTGCGCGAAATGCTTGAAACACGCCTCGATCAGACTCGCCCTCAAGGGTGGAAAGTGGAAGGCGAGGCGACGCTGAAAGACGGCGTTCTCGAAGGCTGGATCAGCCTGGAGACGGACGCGGCGCGAGGCAAAGGTTACGTGCGTCTGAAAGAAGGCCTGTGCTGGACGCTACTGACCACCATGCGCGAGCTCAAAGGCTTCGAAGAACCCAGCGGCCGCCGTCGTCCGATGGGGGCCAACCACGGTCACGCCCACGCCGACAAACGCAATTGGCTGGAGCGCCGACGCGATGAAGAAGCGTCGCTGGGCATCACCACCCAACCCTATTGCCTGATCGTTGGCGGTGGCCAAGGCGGGCTTGGCCTGGCTGCGCGGCTCAAGCGAATGGGCGTACCCACCTTGATCGTCGACAAGGCAGAGCGTCCTGGCGATCAATGGCGCGGTCGCTACAAGTCGCTGTGCCTGCACGACCCGGTCTGGTATGACCACATGCCTTACCTGCCCTTCCCCGATCACTGGCCCGTCTTCACACCGAAAGACCAGATCGGCGACTGGCTGGAGATGTACACCAAAGTCATGGAGCTCAATTTTTGGCCGCGTACCGAATGCGTGAACGCCAGCTTTGATAACCACAGCGGCACCTGGAAAGTTGAAGTGCTGCGCGATGGCGAGCCCGTCACCTTGCAGCCGACCCAGTTGATCCTCGCCACCGGCATGTCCGGCGTACCCAACATCCCTGCGTATCCGGGTGCCGAAGTTTTCGAGGGTCAGCAGCATCACTCCAGCCGCCATCCCGGTGGAGACGCCTGGCGTGGCAAGCGCGCGGTGGTGATCGGTGCGAACAATTCGGCTCACGACATCTGCGCTGACCTCGTGGAGAACGGCGCCGAAGTGACCATGGTGCAGCGTTCGAGCACCCACATCGTGCGCTCCGACAGTCTGATGGACCTCGTCTTCGGCGGGCTCTACTCAGAAGATGCCTTGGAGACGGGGTTGACCACGGACAAGGCCGACATGTTGTTCGCGTCGATCCCGTACAAGGTCATGCCGGGCTTTCATCAACCGGTCTTTGACGCCATCAAGGAGCGAGACAAGGTGTTCTACGAGCGTCTGGCCAAGGCCGGTTTCATGCTCGACTTCGGTGACGACGATTCGGGGCTTTTCATGAAATACGTACGCCGCGGCTCGGGTTATTACATCGACGTCGGTGCTTCAGAGCTAATCGCTAACGGCACAATCAAGCTCAAGAGCGCGCGAGGCCTGGGTGTCGAGCGCATAGAGAAAGACGCCGTCCTGCTCAACGATGGCAGCCGACTGCCGGCTGATCTGATCGTCTATGCCACGGGCTACGGTTCCATGAATGGTTGGGCGGCGAAGCTGATTTCCCAGGAAGTCGCTGACAAGGTTGGTCGCTGCTGGGGCCTGGGCTCTGGTACCACGAATGATCCTGGTCCGTACGAGGGCGAATTGCGCAACATGTGGAAGCCGACACAGCAGGCAAACCTCTGGTTCCACGGTGGCAACCTGCACCAGTCACGGCATTACTCGCTGTATCTGGCGCTGCAGCTGAAAGCGCGCTTCGAAGGCATCGACACTTCTGTCTACGGGCTGGCGGAGAGTCACCACAAGGGCTGAGCCCAATGGCGCCCAGCCGTGGTTGGGCGCCTCTCCCGACTTGTCTCAATCGCAAAAAATAACCTTCCCCGCCTCCCGCATGAAAATCTCGACGGTCTTGGGACCAATCCCTTCGAAGGCACTAAGACGCTTTTCGAACTCATCACGATCAGTGCTCGCCTTTACGATGTTGCTGACTTTTCCAGCGTACTCATCGTTGAGTTTATGAGCCAATGCCAGTAAGCGCGACGCCGTAGTTTCGTCGTATCGCACGTAATGCGCTTCCCCGAGCATCGCAACCAATTGGCGGTGCGTGCAGTTGGCGAGTTTTCGAGGCGTATCGCGCTGATGTTTATCGACAACAACCTGATAAGCCTTGGCGGCAATCGGTCCCTGAATGCGTTTGCCCATCAGAAAACTGGCGATCAACCACTTGAACAAACCTTCTTCGTTCGCGTCATCGAGTCTGATATGCAGATCTGTCGCACTGATAACTTTCGACATTGGGCACGCTCTTCACGCAGGAGACAGCGACCCGCACGATCAAGGCACGAGCAACGCTTCGTGGATCTCGATTGACGGAATGAAGCCATCAATACGCTGGCTGGCCAGCCAGCGTCTGGTTTTACTCACGTCGAAAATCTGTCCCTGCTCCATCAGCGTCAAGATGAGCTCATCCGAAACCCGGTAGCGCCCGCAGTCCGGACAATCTCTTTCCTCCCATGGGCCTGCGCATTGAATGCGCTGCGCAACACCTACACAGATAAGACAATTCATCTCCATCACCTTTTTTATTAGGGTACCCGACACTTCGTGTGTCGCTTGCAACAGCCCACGAACGGACACCTGGCGGTTGCTCTGATGAAGCTCGTGTTTGATCGACTTAAAACAATGGATGAAGTTCGTTGCGCTGACGCTTTCAGTACAAACAGGTCGTATCCATACGCATTCGGCGTGATTGGCGGTGAACTCGGTGCCTACTTCACAGGGTGATAGTCCTCCCCTGCCACCGCTCGCAAATAAGCTTGATCGGCCTCCCGTCGCAAGTCCCGCCACTCCTGCCAGCTAATCATGCGTTGCCGATCCATTTCGTCCGCCAAACGAAGTAATTCTTCATGGTAGGCGTCAGGACATTCCATGCGAAGGGCGCAGTTTTCCAGCGCGCGATGCCACGAACCCAGGGCGCGAAATTTTTGCTCCTGATGCGGTGTGAGCATGTTTTTAAATGAGTTCATGGCGTCGGGAATCCGCGGATATTTCTAGATGGAGATCAGGACCCCGGATTAGGTTCACGGGGGATGACCAGAGGTTCAAATCCTGCACAAAGAAGACGCTTGCTGATGAAAAAAAACCAGGAAAGGCCAAAAAACTCAGGCGCCTGCGATTACCCCGAAAACGTTTTGAATTTTTTTTGACGCACTCACTCTTTTGTCCATGAGCATAAGGAGGACCTCATGAACACTGATCTTTTCGTCATTGAATACAAGCTCCACGGCGAGCCGAAGTCCTTCATCATCAGGACGAAGACGATGCGCAATGTGGACGCCTGGCATTGGGCGAGTTGTGATGCAGGGTTAGCGCCCATACCAAAACCAGGAAGACCGCCGCTGAAGGTCGTGTCCAAACCCATGGCTGAAAAATATGGGGTGACTGACGTCAGGTGGCGCGCGTCCGCGACGCTGGACTGGACGGAGGTTTCAACGTCATGAGTGCGTACATTTCAAACGGCATAGGCGGCCTGGACGGCAGCACTGGGGCAGTTCGTTAGACTGCGCGTTACATTGAGGCGAATCGACGGGATGCGTTCGCCTCAACCCAATGCCGTGTCAAGAAACATCATGACCCCGAACCCCAACATCAGGCCCAACGTCGCATAGGTTTCGTGCCCGTTACGGTGCGTTTCAGGAATGACTTCATGGGAGACCACAAAGATCATCGCGCCCGCGGCGAGGCCTAACGCAACGGGATAACCCAGCGCAAAACCTGAGGAAATGCCAAGACCGACGACTGCGCCAAGCGGCTCCATCAATCCTGACGCGACAGCGATTAACGCGGCGCGAAATGCGGAGATGCCGGTCACTCGCAGCGCCAATGCAACAGCAAGGCCTTCCGGAATGTCCTGAATGGCAATCGCCGTGGTCAACGGCAAGCCCACCTTCATATCCCCATTGGCGAAACTGACCCCGATGGCCATGCCCTCGGGCAGGTTATGCAGCGTAATGGCCAGGACGAAAAGCCATACGCGATTGAAGCGCTGAGCGTCCGGGCCTTTGCGTCCGCTCTCCAGATGCTCGTGGGGGACAAAGCGCTCCAGTCCAATCATCAGTGCGACACCCAACCCTAATCCGGCCACCACGACACACGCGGCTAACAGCTTGTTATCGCAAATAGCCCGGGCCGCTTCGATACCTGGAAGGATGAGTGAGAAGGAGCTCGCAGCCAGCATCATGCCGGCCGCAAAACCCAGCATTGTGTCTTGAGTCCGTGCAGTGATGTCACGCAGGACTACCGCTACCACAGCACCGAGTGCCGTTGCGCCAAAACCGGACAAGCCTCCCAGAAAGGCATAGTGCAGGTTGACCCGATTTGCCCCGGTAAAGGCGCTGTATCCACTGATCAGCAACAGCACGCTGACGCCGACCAGCGTTGACCAGAAAACGATCCCCATCCACCCGCCGCTTTTTTCCAGGTCAACCCCGGAGTTCCACGATGCTTTTTCAGGCGTTGACGGTTCAGACATGTGGCCTCCTACTTGCCATTGAAACGCTTGCGAGAACTGCTCGATGTCGCCGTCAGGATTTGCTTCGACATGCGTTTTGCTTCCCTCTCGAACGATATTGCCGTGCTGCTGAACAGCATGGAAAAACCCTCTGCCGAATCCGAAGAAACGCCCTTGGAATGCCCATTCATTTTCATTCACCTCGTTGTTTTAAAAACGCAAACACCGCACGCCTTCGTGGCGTGCGGTGCACTGCATCACGCGTCTTCACGCCCTTGGGCACCTGCGCCAAGATCGGCCCCGGTGATGGGATTGCTTTCAGGATCAGACATCGTTCGAGCCTTCATCGCCATCAGCAGTTCTTCATCTTCTGCACTCAACTCGACACTGGCAGTGCCATCCCCACCGTCAACTGCGGGGGCTGGCTCTTCCACATAATCCCAGTCATCACCTTCGTTCCATGGCCCGCGCATGCTTTCTGCGCCTTGGGACATGTTGAAATACACGTTGGTGAATTCAGGCATGCCTGGCAGCTTGCCTTGGGGGAAGTTGGGCTGAATGGAGTGCAGGGCTTTTTCGAAGGACAGCTGATGCGCAATTTCCCGGGTCATGAGAAACCCGAGCGCTTCTTTGACGCCTGGATCATCGGTGACGTTCATCAGCCGCTCGTACACAATCTTAGCCCGTGCTTCAGCGGCAATATTGGAGCGCATATCAGCGGTAGGCTCACCAATGGTGTCGACGTAAGCAGCAGACCATGGCACCCCGGCGGAGTTGGTGAGCGGCGCACCGGCGCCGTACAACAGGCTGGTGATGTGCGAGTCGTTACCTGCACCGTTGATTGCACGGTACAGCTCGCCTTCTTCTTCAACGCCTTCGGCCAATCGACCTTTGGCGCCCTTGTTGAGCATCACGATGATCGATCCGACGATCTCAAGATGACTGAGCTCTTCGGTCGCGATGTCCATCAGCAGATCCTTTCTGCCCGGATCATCCTCGGCCAACGCTTGGGTGAAGTACCTCGACGCAGCCGCCAGTTCACCCTGGGCCCCGCCAAACTGCTCAAGTAAAAGATTGGCCAACCCCGGGTTGGGTTGGGCCACGCGCACGGTGTATTGAAGTCGCTTGTTATGTAAAAACATGACGAATCTCCTCAGGCCTGAATGGCGTCGAAACTCATTCGGTGATTCACCGAATGCGGCGCCCACAGTCATCTGAAGGCGCTGCCCTTTCGAAAATTTTATAAAGATCGGTAACTCGCGACAGACGGCGTTTGCTACTGCCGTTCGGACTGATTCATCTCCAGTCGTCGGCCATTGGGCCCCTGACGCAAAACTTTTACGGGTTCGTTTATCTCAACCGCTGTCTCGCCAAAATCGTTACGGAAAACCGGCCAGTTAATCGGCGTTTTCCGGATAGGCAGACGCTTTCGTTCTGCGAGGAAAATGTCCGGTTGCAGCGCAATCAGCGAGAAACTCCCTGCCCCTTGCGGCATCGCAACACGGAAAATCCGGCTGTTTTCACACCCTTCAATTCGCCAATTCAGACGATAAACGCCCAGGTAATGGACTGCAGAAACCGAACTAAGAACTCGTTGATGAAGATCGAGCGTCGCATCGCTATCTGTTTAGTACATTTTAAAGTTGTTTACTTTACCGAGCGCTAGTTAAGAACTAATTGCATTGTAGAACAATTATTTTTCCGAGATTTTTTGAACCTTTTAAACAGCGTTTTGCCTGATCGTGCACAAGGGGCAACAGCACCTTTTTAATCCAGAACTTAAACCAATACGAACAGACAACATGAAAAAATTAGTGACTGCTGCACTGCTACTTTCCTGTATGACATCGGGCGTACAGGCCGCTGAATTGTCTGGTGCCATTGGCGCGACCAGTCAAGGCGGCATGACGGCAAGAGCCGGCCTGGGTTTCGACTGGGATAAATCCTGGATGCAAAGTTCTACTGGCAAGTTAACGGGTTACTGGGATTTGGGTTACACCTACTGGGAATCGGGAGAGGAAGCTGGCGGCCGTCACTCGTTGTCTTTCGCGCCGGTGTTTGTATACGAGTTCGGCCAAGGCAATATCAAGCCGTTTATTGAAGCCGGTATAGGCGTCGCCCTGTTCTCCGGAACGAGTGCGGGTGATCAGCAGTTTGGTTCTTCCTTCAACTTTGAAGACCGGATAGGCGCAGGTTTGAAGATTGGCGACACACAACGCGTCGGTGTAAGAGCCATTCACTATTCCAATGCCGGTATTAAACAACCGAACGATGGTATTGAATCCTACTCGTTGTTTTACAGCCACGCTATTTGAGTGCTGAGTGAATTGTGGCGAGGGGATAAATCCCCTCGCCACAGTGTTTGCTCACGCAATGCGCAAGACGAATTCCAACCCATGGATCGATAAGCCCGAAGGTCGCGATCCATGAAGATGCCGAGTCGAGTACGCAGCAAAAGCCCTGCAAATATCCTGAACTGTTGCGCGTCCCGAGCTTCTATCGATAGACCGCGTTGGTCATTCATCCAACCTAATTCTTCTTCGGAGTGCTTGATCATGTCTGATCAAACAGCGAGCGACAGTGCATCAAGCCAGGAACGTCCCGCCAGCCGCGTCAGCGAGGGCCTGCCCTATCCGCTCGGCGCGACGTGGGACGGGTCAGGTGTCAACTTTGCCATTTTTTCCGCCAATGCCACAAAGGTCGAACTGTGCCTGTTCGACGCGGACGGCCAGGTAGAAATCGAGCGCATCGTGCTGCCGGAATTCACCAACGAAATCTGGCATGGGTACCTGCCTGACGCCCGCCCAGGGACGCTGTATGGCTATAGAGTGCATGGCCCCTACGAGCCGGCCAATGGTCATCGTTTCAACCACAACAAACTGTTGATCGACCCGTATGCCAAGCAGATCTCGGGTGAGCTGAAATGGGACGATGCCTTGTTCGGCTATACCGTCGGCCATGAGGACGGCGATTTGTCCTTTGATGAACGTGACAGCGCACCGTTCATGCCTCGCTGCAGAGTCATCGACCCTGCGTTCACCTGGGGCAATACGGCAAAGCCGAACGTGCCATGGGAAAACACGGTTTTTTATGAAACCCATGTCCGCGGCTTCACCATGCGCCACCCCTCGGTGCCGGAATCTGAACGCGGCACCTTTGCGGCCTTCCATCAAAATGATGTCGTTGAATACATCCGTTCTTTGGGTGTGACATCGGTGGAATTGATGCCCGTGCACTATTTCCTCGATGACAATCATCTGCTGGAAAAAGGCCTGCGCAACTTCTGGGGCTACAACACGCTGGGCTTCTTTGCTCCCCATGCTCGCTACATGGCCGGACAGTCCATCGGCGAATTCAAGGTCATGGTGTCGCGTTTCCACAAGGCGGGGCTGGAGGTGATTCTGGATGTGGTCTACAACCACACCGCCGAGGGCAACGAAATGGGCCCGACCCTGTCACTCAAGGGCATCGACAATGCCAGCTACTACCGATTGATGCCCGACGACGCCCGCTATTACATCAATGACACCGGTACCGGCAACACGCTCAACATGAGCCATCCTTGCGTCTTGCAGATGGTCACCGACTCCTTGCGGTATTGGAGCTCGGAGATGGGCGTGGACGGGTTTCGATTCGACCTGGCCACTATCCTGGCTCGGGAGCCAGACGGGTTCAGCGAGGGTGGCGGGTTCCTTGATGCCTGTCGCCAGGACCCGGTGCTCGCCAAGGTGAAGCTGATCGCCGAACCCTGGGACTGTGGTCCTGGGGGTTACCAGGTCGGCAATTTCCCGCCCGGCTGGATGGAGTGGAACGACAAGTTCAGGGACATCTCCCGTGCGTTCTGGAAAGGCGACGACGAAATGCTCGGTGACTTTGCCAAGATATTCCTGGGCTCGGGTGACCAGTTCAATCGACGCGGCCGCAAGCCCGCCTCCTCCGTAAATTTCATTACGGCTCACGATGGCTTCACGCTGAATGACCTGGTCTCGTACAACGAGAAACACAACGAGGCCAATGGCGAAGACAACCGTGACGGGCACTCCGATAACAGGTCGTGGAACTGTGGTGTCGAGGGCCCGACTGAAGACCCTGCGATCATCGAGCTGCGTTATCGGCAGATGCGCAATCTCCTGGCCACGCTGTTCCTTTCCCAAGGCACCCCCATGCTTCTGGCCGGCGACGAGTTCGCCCGCACCCAAGGTGGGAGCAACAACGCCTATTGCCAGGACAGTGAGATCGGCTGGGTTGATTGGAACGTGAGTGAGAAAAGCAGCGAGCTTCAGGAGTTTGTCAGGTACCTGATCGATCTGCGCAATCGCTATCCCCTGCTGCGTCGTAATCGCTTTTTCACCGGAGAGTATGACGAAGGCCTGGGTGTGAAAGACGTGAGCTGGATCCAGCCGAACGGTGAAGAAATGGGCATGGAGCAGTGGCAGGACGGCAGTAACCGCTGCATGGGCATCCTGCTGGACGGCCGCACTCAAACCAGCGGCATTCGCCGTGAAGGCGTCGATCATTCGCTGCTGATTATTGTAAACGCGCACCACGATGTGGTGAGTTTCAAGCTCCCGGAAGTGCCCCAGGGCAAACAATGGGTGCTTGAGCTTGATACCAAGCAGGCAGATCTCGACCCGGGCGAATTGTTTTCTTTCGGCGATGAGTATCAGGTGACCGGGCGTTCAGTGCTGATGTTCGAACTGAAAAAACCGGCGACTAAAAGAAGGAAGTAAGCACTCAACCAGGCCTAAACACGTTCCCCCTGCAGCAGCTGGCGAAACTGTGTGGGAGCAAAGCTTGCTCGCGAAAGCGGTATTGCGTACGACCGGGAAACCCAGTCGTCTGAATCGCGGGCAAGCCTTGCTCCCACAGAACACAGGCTTCGCCAGCTGCTACAGGTCCTGCAACGCCCGAAGGACGCCATGAATCTCCGAAACCACCTGCGCCGTTGCCTCTTCGATCGTCCCTTCATTACGACATAACACCCAGCCCTGATCCGCAACCGCTCGCTCGAACGCCTGGGTACAAGCGACCTGCTCTTCCAGGTTATGGATCACCGTACTGCCCAATCCACGGTTTCGCGCCGCGGCCCTCGCCCATGAAATTTCAGGGTCGGTGACCACGCCGACATGCAGGTCGGGCACTTGCACGTGTCGATCAAGGTTCAA
>Ga0247817_10000551_pt1 | contig 20584 bp, 19 predicted proteins | sample UWRJL212509R1_FD_178010 | JGI IMG/M metagenome (GOLD analysis project Ga0247817, IMG submission 178010) | Plant litter microbial communities from Arlington Agricultural Research Station in Wisconsin, United States - UWRJ-L212-509R-1 | ecosystem: Environmental > Terrestrial > Plant litter >...
ACGACAAAAGCTGATGGAACAGTATCTCGTTATAGCCCAATGTACAATACAGATGGTGAAGCCTCTTTTGCGCTTAATTCAGCTACGGAAACGGGAATTTTTCTGGTAGTTTTTGCTGCACCAAAAGTACATGTTAATTACAATATGGATGTTGGTTATCCAAAACAAAGAAGATATCCTTACGAAGTAAAAATTGCCAATGCTAATCCAGAAGGATTTCAGGCAGCAGCAGATTTTAGAAAAGTACTTAAAACAAACGGACGTATTCATACCAATGGTGGTGGATGGATTTCAAGTAATGCGAACGTAGCCTCATCGGTTTATGTAGGACCTTATGCTATTGTACGTGGCGGAACTATTTCTGGAAATGCTCGTATTGAAGGTACAGCAATGGTTGAAGGCGGGAACATTAGCGGAAACGCGATAGTGAGAGACAATGCTTGTGTTTACAACGCAACGTTATCAAATAACGCAATAGTAGAAGGAAATGGTTGGATGGAAGGCGGTTCTGTAACAGGAAGTGCTAACATCAAAGGTAATGCAATGCTCTTTGCAGGAAGTTTTGGTAATTCAGTTGTAGTAGGTGGTGATGCTGAAATAGGAAGCTGTTCTACATCAGGTGTGTACTTGCAATTTCCGTATTGGAGAAATGGAAGAGGGGAGTGCGACGGTAAAGGGGCAACAGATGCTTCGAATGTGGATATCAATGCGACATTTACCAATTTTTCACCAGCGACAATGGCTTTTAGTACAACACCTACCTGTACCACTACAGTAAACACACTTGGTTCAGACACAACTATTTTAGACGATGAGGATTTTAGTGTGAATGTTTTTCCTAATCCAACAGCAGGCAATCTGACGATTTCATTTATGCAGACGGAGCGTGAAAAAGTAACTATTTCATTGTACAATATCAGCGGACGTAAAATAGATGTAGTTACAGATAAAGCGTATGAAACAGGTCGCATAGAAGTACCCTACAATAGCAGTAAATTGCTTCCGGGTGTTTATTTGTTGCGCATTCAAACAGGAAAAACTGTAGTGAATAAGTCGTTTATCAAACAATAATTTGATTTTTTTTTGAATAGATTTTTTTTTTTAGTTTTAGCCCTGTCAGTCTTTAGATTTGATGGGGCTTTTTTTTAGTCGAAAGTCGAAAGTCGAAAGTCGAAAGTCAAAAGTCGAAAGTCAAAAGTCAAAAGTCAAAAGTAAAAAGTAAAAAGTGAAGAAGCCGAAAGTAAAAATCTAAAATCTAAAGTCTAAAATCTAAAATCTAAAATCAGAAATTAAAAGCCTACAGCATCTACAAGCTTTTTTTCATTTTAATAATTTCCAAAAAAGTGCCGTCTTCTAAAGGAGCATTAACTTGTTCTGTAGCATGATAACCCATAGCAAGATAAAGCGGCTGGCCGGGAAGAGTAGAACCCAATTCGAATGATTTAAAACCAGCTTGTACCGCTGTTTCTTCACAAAGTGTAATCATCATTCTCCCTATTCCTTGTCTTGACCAATCCGGATGTACAAAAAACGCGCGAATCCTTGCTGAATCAACGCTTGGATCTAATAAAGGATCAGCTTCTTCCTTAAACTGATCTCCACCATAAAGTGTATTGCGTTTGCTCCATCCTCCGCAAGCAACAATAGTACTGCCACTTTCAATAACATAATATGTACCGTCTGCTATAAGTTGGGTATCAATACCAAAAATATATTTGATAGAACTGTCAATCTGTTCTTCAGTATAATAACCAATGCTTAGACCACGAACGGAAACAGCAATAAGTTGTTGTAAAGTTTTAATATCATTTAGTGTAGCAAGACGACTGGTAAAAGGCATATTTATCAATTATAGTAAAACATAGTGTTATCCAAATATACTAATTTTCAGACGATACGGTGTTTAATTGTAAAACCTTTTACAACTATAATTTCAAGTGCAGCAAACAGAAAACTGTTTTTTATGTGGATAACTTAATAGTCGATTCTATTTTTGATGTAGTAAGCGGATCTAAATTTCCAGAGAAAAAAGTATCCAGTAATTCCTGGAAAATAGGATTTGCATTTTCTACCTGAGCAAAAAGACTCATAGAAGAACGTAGTTTTCTCGCTCCTAAATCGCCCAGAATAGCCTCGGCTGATTTTCTTTTGTAGGTTAGAAAAAGTGCCGATATTTCAACAAGGTGCTTAGATAAAATAGGATGCTGAAGAAATTCTCTTGCCTCGTTTAAGTCAGCTATACCATAATAATCAGCAAGACCGCTTTTTCCAAGCCCTTTTAGCTGAGGAAAGATAAACCACATCCAATGTGTTTCAGTTTTGCCCTTTTTAATTTCTGAAAAAGCAGTAAGATAAAGTTTATTTTGTGCGTCTAAAAAACGGGTAATATCATTATTTGCGTAGGCCATCTGATTAAAAATTTAAAAAAAGTTTATACGTGGTTTTGGTTCTTCTTGCTTTCAATTCAGTTCAAATCTATCCCCTTAAAAAAGTTAGTCAAAACTACTTCTGATTGTGATTTAAAAATTATATAATTTTTATCCTTTGTTATATAATTTTTAGCTGCTTCATTAGTCGACTATATAAAAATGTAAAAGAAACTGACTTATAAAATAGTGTTTAATATTTCAACCAATTCTGTAAAACTGTTTGGTTTAGATAAATAGTGTGCCGTCTTAATGTCTTTTGTCATTTCTTTTAATCGGTTCGCAGAATGCGACGAATAAATAACGACTTTTATTTTGCTAAGATTTGGTTGCTTTGCAATTTCCTCACAAAATTCTGTTCCACTTAAATAAGGCATTTGCATATCCAGAAAGATATAATCAGGTATGTCGCTTGCAATTTTTAAGTTTTGTAGAGCTTCAAGAGAATTATTAGAAATTGTAATTTCAATATCTTTATCCAGTGTTTTAACAGCTTCAACGAATATTTCGGTGTCATCCGGGTCGTCATCTATTAATAAAATATTCTTCTTTTCCATTTTCTAAAATTATTGCAGGGGAAAGCTTTGCGAGTTATATAATTTTAAAGCCTTGTTATATAATTACCCCTTTTTAGATTTTAGATTTTAGATTGTTGGATTATAGATTGTTGGATTATAGATTGTTGGATTTTAGATTTTAGATTGTTGGATTTTTAGATTGAAGGATTGGACGAAAATTTACGATTAAGAATTCAACGATTACGCGATTACACGGTTACACGATTAAACGATTACACGGTTCAACGATTACACGGTTCAACGATTACCCGGTTCAACGATTACCCGGTTAAACGATTACCCGATTAAGCAATTTTTAAAAATATTTTTCAAAACTATACTAGTTTTATAGAATTTATGTATATTTGCATCAGCAGGACACAATTCTGCTTAACTTATCCAGAAAGACTGAGGGAATAGGCCCGATGATGTCTTAGCAACCTGTTGCCAAATAAGGTGCTAAATCCTTCCCGCTTTGCGGGACAGATAAGAAGATATTTCCGTGGAAATTCTGAATAAGCTACAATACATTTTTAACCATTTAATAATTAAAATGAAAATCGAGCTATTCCATTTACACGCCAAATTAAGACTACCTAACTTTTATTTTGACGATCAGAACCAATTAGATTTTCGAATGCATAGCATTTCGAATTTTTAATTGTAATCCCACCTTATAACATTTTCTATAGACCATTTTTATAAGAGGTCATGGAATTTCAATATCCAATTTTAAAAACAAAACAATAAATTTAAATTACTCAGCAAATGAAAAAAATAATAGTAATTCTGGCATTATGCCTTGGTATAACAGGAGTTCAGGCACAAAAAGAAGGTAACATACAGCTTAACGGAACGATTGTAGACACAGTAGCACAATATGTATACCTTCAGAAATTTTATAATAAAATGTTTAAAACTGTTACAGACTACACTTAAATCGCTTTTAGATACTAAATTATAAACCGATAAGTTGCTTGCTAATATTTGAGTTTTTTAAAAAGAATTCACTTAAAATTATAATTAAAAAAATGATAAAGGAAATGAATGCTATTGAGAAAAATACACTACCAAGTCAGTTAGAAGAGTATTTTTGTAAATTCAGAGAAAATACAATTGGTGTAAAACATAGTTTTGAATCAGTTTATGGAAAACAAACGCTTTTATATGCGGATTGGGTTGCCAGCGGAAGATTATATCGTCCGATTGAGGAGATTATGCTCAATAAAATAGGACCAATGATTGCTAATACGCATTCCTTTTCCAGTCAGACAGGAAAAGCTTCAACGTATGCTTATCAGCATGCCAGACAAGTGATAAAAGATCACGTAAACGCACGTGCATCAGATTGTCTGGTAACAACAGGAACCGGAATGACAGCAGCTTTGTCTAAGTTACAGCGTATTATGGGATTGCGTACCGAAGGCAAGATCAAATGGGAAAATCCAAATGATAAACCAGTCGTTTTTATAACCCACATGGAGCATCATTCCAATCAGGTACCGTGGTACGAAATTAATGCTGATGTAGTGGTATTGCCAGCTGATGAAAATAATCTGGTAGATCCCAAAAAGCTTTCAGAACTCATAAAAAGATACGCTGACCGAAAACTGAAAATTGGTTCCTTTACAGCCGCTTCAAATGTTACCGGAATTATCACACCTTATTATGAACTGGCAAAAATCATGCATCAAAACAACGGATTTTGTTTTGTAGACTTTGCAGCGTCTGCACCCTATGTTAAAATAGATTTGCATCCAAAAGATCCACAACAGCAGCTAGATGCTGTTTTCTTTTCGCCACATAAATTTTTAGGCGGACCCGGAACCTGTGGTGTATTGGTTTTTAACGAAGTATTGTACAAAGCTGCTATTCCTGATAATCCGGGTGGAGGAAATGTAAAATGGACGAATCCGTGGGGAAAATACCAATACAGTGATAATATCGAAGTAAAAGAGGATGGCGGAACACCAGGCTTTTTGCAGGTAATAAGAGCCGCACTGGCCATTCAGCTAAAAGAACAAATGGGAATCAAAAATATAGCAAATCGAGAAAAAGAACTACTTGATCTTTGTTATGCCGAGTTTCATAAAATTCCGGGATTAGTAATTTTAGGCGATACAAAAACAGATCGAATAGGTTGTGTTTCCTTTATTATCGAAGATATTCACTATAACTTAATTGTCAGGCTTTTAAATGATCGTTATGGTATTCAGGTTCGTGGCGGATGGTCGTGTGCGAGTACGTACGCCCACTATTTATTTGACATTGATGAGATTAAATCAAAATCGATTACAAATGAGTTGCATAATAAAAAACAAAACAATAAACCGGGATGGGTACGTTTATCATTACATCCTATAACAACCAACGCTGAACTTTTGGAGATTAGCAAGGCCTTGCAGGAAATTGTTCTAAATTACAAAGAATGGCAAAAAGAATATCAATATAATTCGGGAACAAATGAATTTGAAAACCGATATAAAGAAGAAAATATTCTGGAAGAAGTACAGCAATGGTTTGAATTATAATGATTTGTGTTATTTTTAAATTTATATCAAATTAAACCTTGTTATTTTAATTTTGATGACACTATCTTGAATCGGGGAGAAAATTATAGAAATAAAAACATAAAGAGTTAAGGTTCTCCATTGAAAAAAGTTAAATTTGAAGAAGCGCCATTTAGTGTAAGTTTTACTATCGTTAGTTAAAATTAATGCAATGGAAGTGTACTAATAAATTTAAAAATTAATAAACATGACCCGATCCATGAAAAAAATTGCAGAACTATTGTTTCTATGTTTAGCAACAAGTTTCGTTCAGGCACAGGAAAAGAATAATGACTCAAAATGTCGTTACATAAAAACAGCTTCAGGATATTTGATGGTGTTGCGAGAAAATGATAATGTACTTGCTGCTATTGAAAACTTGGTAAAAGAACAGCAAATTCCTTCTGCAAATTTTACCGGAATTGGTTTTGCACGTGAAGTGACCTTTGGTTTTTATGATTTTAGTCAAAAGAAGTTTAATCCCAAGACCTTTTCAAAGGTAGAAATGGGGAGCCTGACAGGATCAATTGCATGGAGCGACGGTAAACCTTCTATACACGTGCATGGTGTAGCAACAGACGATAAATTCGATGCTTATGGCGGACACATTTTGGGACTGCATGTCGGTACAGGATCAATGGAAATTTATATCACCCAGCATCAGGAAAAATTAGAACGAAAAATAGAGCAACCACTCAATGCGAACGTATTACAACTTCCTTGTGCAAAGCTTTAGAAGCTATTAAAGAGAACATAAAAAAAGCTCCAATCAAATGAATTGGAGCTTTTTTATGTTTTTAGAATCTGCCTTTTATCTTGTCCATAAAAGAAAGTTTGATGTTGCTGCTTTCTATAAAAGTACAGTCTTTTATAAGTCTGTAGGCGTTCCATCTCACTCTTCTGTCCGGATCCTGTAATTTCGATTTGATTTTAGCAATGATGGTCTGATCTGTGTTTTCATCGATCCAATATTCTATTAAAAACAAAGCATTCAATTGAATTTCCGGATTTTTATTATCTAATTCTTTACTAAGATATTGAGCTATTTTTTGAGATTCTAAAGTCTCGTTGTCATCTTGAGTAATTGTTTCAATGAGTTCAATTAGTGCCGTAGCGTCATCGCTGGTTTTGGACATTTCAAACATTCGGATAAATTCGGCAACCAGAAAGCTTTCCCAACGTTTATAATCTTCGGATAAAACATAATATAGAAACTCTAATTGATCCAGTTTGTTATAAACATCAGTTCGGCAGTATTCTATTAAATCATTTTCATTTGCTTCTGCAAGCTTAAGAATTTCATCTTCTTTTTTAATACTCTCTTTTTCGTTAAGATCTAAGTATGCATCAAAACCAATTAGGTTATTAAAAACATTGTTGCTTGAAACTGTTTCAACTCTGTTCGTTTGATTGTACTGATTACGAAAGCTTTTTATAAGTTTTGTAACAGTCTCCTCATCGGTTTTATAAGCAAATAGATTAACTTCTACTGCTCCTTTAGAACTGTTAAATTGTAATATTGCGCCTATATAGTCAAATCCTGCACTTTTGGAATGTTCTTCTTTTTTGATCACGGTTTCTTTGCGAATGCTTTTCCAGGAATGGAAAATATTTTCGACAGTAATTCCTTTGTCTGAGAGTATAAGTTTCTTTTTTAGTTTTGAAATTTCTTTTATAATATCATTTCCGAAATAAAAAATCATTCCTATCGCTATAACTAAATAAGCATAATCGGCTCTTTTATAATTGGCGTAATCAAATTTGATGTTATAAATCAAATAAAAACCTGCAAATACGAGAATAGAATATGCCGCTATTCTGGCCAAAGCATAATTAAGAGAATAAGAAATAACGACCTCTTTAGCTGAGGTTGGTCGTGAGTTAAAATGATCCATTTAGAAGGTTGATTTGGTTTTGGTTTCCGAAAGTACAAATTATACCAATACCTTATGCAGACATTGTCGTTTTGACTACATTTTAAATCATTTTAGCTACTTTAAGTTTTGTTTTTTCAGGCAATTTTGCAGTATAATTTTAATCTTCAATAATTTAAAAATGGAAAAACGTATAGAAGAATTCATAGAAAAGATAAATGCTTTTGATGTAGAACAGACATTACAATTATTTGCAGAAAATGCGATAATAGATGATGTTTCGGTAGGAGAGCAGTTTATTGGAAAAAGTGGTGTACACAAATACCTTAAAATGTATTTTATAGGTTACAACACTACAACAAAATTAGAAAGTATTGAAATTGTAGATGGTTTTAATATAAAAGCAAAAGTCGATTTTAAAGGTAATTTTGGTCACGAAAGAGGAGGCTTGAATTTTACCTTTAACAACGAAGGATTTATTAGTAGAATTGATGCCTATTTAGAATGAGTTGTTTAATCGTTTATTCGTTGAATTGTTAAATCGTGTAATCGTTTTAAGATGATGTTTTGGTTATTAAAAAATAAAAACCTCCAGCTAAAAACTGGAGGTTCATCATTCAATATAATTTATCTAGCAAACTCAATAAATTCATTTTAATATTTTAAATCCTTCAATCTTATAATCTTTCGATCCAAAAATCCAAAAATCCAAAAATCCAAGAAGTCTAAGTCAGTCTAAGTAAGTCTAAGCAAGTCTAAGTCAGTCTAAGCAAGTCTAAAAATCTATTCCTTAAACAAAATAATTGCAGCCTTATACCCTGTACCTACATTCCATTGGCTGGATTCGATGACAGTTCCTTTATCATCAAAAACCTGAAATTCTGCGGTGTTAGGTGAGGCAGAACCTTCATTTAAAGCTTCAAAATCAATTTTATTAATGCCTGGTTTTAGCTTGATTTTAAATTCCTGAAATTCTCCTACTAAACTAACTTCAGCTTCAACAACCTGATCATTAAGCAATATTCTAATCTTATCGCCATCTACAAAAGCAGCATCACGATAACGAATAGTCGAAGTAATAGCATTTGTTCTAAAACCTCCTAAGTACTGATTACGTCTGTAGTAGATGCCTTCGACATTTGCCTCACGTTTGTATAAATTAACATCTCTAAAAAGCTCTTCAGGATTAATTTTTAAAGGATCCGGTTTTTCTACAATAGCGGGCGGATCATTTTTTGGTGGAGCAACTTCTTTGGGAGGAATAACTTCTTTTTTGGCATTTGCATCTTTAGGCGGAATTGGAGTAAACTTACTATTCAATTCTTCTTGCGCAAATCCTTGCAGAGAAACAGTTATCATTATAGTTAAAAACAATATTTTTTTCATACACTTTATATTTAATTTAAAAACGGCATTCCGTACGTACATAAACCTTTTAATTGTCGAATTTATTGTATGAAGAGCGAAGTATTATTAAAAAATTCTGCAGTTGGGTAGTATCTGTAAAAGAAAAGGATAATTATGTAAAAGTTTTGGTTTTCATAATTTTAAATTTGAGATAATACAAACAAAAAGAAATTTATTATGAAAACCCTATTAAAATCGAAAGTAATAATGCTGCTCGTTTTAGCTGGAATTTTATTTTCCTGTAAAGATAATAAAGATGGCTACAGCGATGAAGTTCAAACAGGACAAATTCCTGCAGATACTACTACAACGGTAACAGACACAGCTGGTGTAAGTGGTTTCAGTACAACTAATAGTGCCAATGCTAATGATGCTGTTGGTACTGAGGAAGGCGGAACAGGAACAGGAATTGGCCCTGGTGAAAGTTCTAGTGATGGTGCTACAGATTCAGGTCCTTCAGAACAACATTCAAAAGACAGTATTACTGCTGCAAAAACACCAAAGAAGACTACTAAAAACAAATAAAATAATAATAAAGCGCAATTGTTTTTTCTATTTAAAAAATAAACCTGTAATGCGTCCCATTTCAGGTTTTTGTGTGTCTAAAAGTGACACTATAATGTTGTAAAATAGTAATATTCATGATTTGAAGAATGTTAATAAAACTTCAAAATTCATATAATCAAGGGTAAACCGGGTATTTTTTTGTACCTTAAAAATTCAAACAGTAACAGCAAAATGACAAAATTACGGATATCGATAATTAATATTCACGGACTTTTAAAGGGTTCTGGACTTGAAATAGGTAGAGATGCCGACAATGGAGGACAGACTAAATATGTTTATGAGCTCGCAGAATTTTTATCACAGCACGAGGATGTAGAACACGTTGATTTATTTACAAGATTAATAGATGATCCTAATCTCTCTCCAGAATATGCGGTAGCAGTTGAAAAAGTAAATGACAAATTTGATATTAGAAGAATTCCGTTTTTGGGAAAGAAATACAAAGCAAAAGAACAGCTATGGGAAGGCTTGGATACTTTTGTAAACGGTGTGGTACAACACATTAAGTTTTATAATATATTTCCAGACTGGATTCACTCTCACTACGGAGACGCCGGTTATGCGGCAGGGGAACTATCAGCAATTCTAAATATACCCTTTGCACATACCGGACATTCTTTAGGATATTACAAAAAGAAAAAACTTATTGAAGCCGGAATTTCAGACGAAGAACTCGAAAAGAAATTTAAGTTTAGGCAAAGGATAGCAGCAGAAGAAAAAACACTGGAACTGTCTGAATTTATTGTTACCTCGACAGAACAGGAAATAGAAACCTACAAGCCTTATAAAAATTTTGATGTAGGTAAATACCATGCTATTTCACCCGGAATCGATACCCGAAAATTTGTTCCTTATTACCATGTCGAACAAGATTCAAACAAACAAATGGAGGAGGAGCAACGAAAATACTGGGTTGCCGAATCGATCTCTAAATTTTTAATAAACCCACACAAACCAATTATCTTAGCGCTTTCGAGGCCAGATCGCCATAAAAATCTTCATACTCTAATTGAGGTTTATGGTAAAGATAAAGAACTACAAAGCATTGCCAATCTGGTAATTTTTGCAGGAATTCGAAGAGATATTTCGAAAATGCCTGAATCTGAAAAAGATGTTCTAACCGATTTATTGCTCTTAATGGACAAGTATGATTTATACGGTAAAATGGCCATTCCAAAAAAGCATGATGTAGAAAATGAAGTCTCTATTATTTACCGTTATGCAGCAGAAAAACGAGGTGTATTTGTAAATCTTGCACTTCATGAAAATTTCGGATTAACAGTCATTGAATCAGCTAGTTCAGGTTTGCCTGTTGTAGTTACTAAGAACGGTGGCCCTTCAGAAATTCTTCCGACATGTCAAAACGGAGAATTGGTAGATCCACAGGATGAAAAGGAAATCAAGAAAGCACTGCGAAACATTCTGACTGATGAAAATCAATGGCGCTATTATTCAAATAACGGAGCAATCAATATTCAAAAACATTACAGTTGGTTAACGCACGTTAATCACTATATTGAATTAGTAAAGGAAAATTTGACAATGTCATCAGGTTCAGGGATCAAAAAGCAACATTACCCTAATATCAATATTGATAGATTAAAAAGAAAGGTAGAACATCTTTTGGTTTCGGATATTGATGGAACACTCATTGAACCCAAATTAAATAATCCTGGCTTGCAGGAATTAAAAGCTCATTTAGTAAATAGGACAGATAAAATGGCTTTTGCAATGGCATCTGGAAGAAATTTGGAGCTGGTAAAACAAGTTATAGCCGAAGAAGAATTTCCTTCACCAGACTTTGTTATTTGTTCTGTTGGTACCGAAATCTATTACACAAACGGCAAAGATTATATTTTAGACAAAGGCTGGGCAAAGTTTCTGGCCGGACGATGGAAGCGAGATGATATTGTAAACCGCCTAAAAGATATTCCCTGGTTGAGATTACAGGAAGAAGCAGGGCAAAACCCATTAAAAATTTCGTATTATTATGATATAGAAAAATACAATTACGATCAGATAATTAAAGCATTAGGGACAGGATGGTATAAGGTAAATATTATTCCGAGTCATGGAAAATTTATTGACATCATTCCCAAAAGAGCATCAAAAGGTAATGCTATTAAATTTTTATGCCGTAAATGGTCAATTTCTTTATCAAATGTTATTGCAGCAGGAGATTCAGGAAATGATATTGATATGTTCAGAGGACCTATCAGGGGAATTATCGTAGGGAATCGCAGTGCAGAACTCGATCATTACGAAACATCCAAAAGTATTTTTATGGCAAAAGATGCTGCTTCAGCCGGTATTTTAGAAGGATTAAAACATTATAAAATAATAAAATAGTATGTATTCAGGTTCAGGATTCAGTAATTGGGAGATAGGTGATGTAGATGTATTTATAGACGAGTATGGTGTTCATCATTTATTTCATTTAATTATTCCAAATCACGATTATATTGCACATGCAATTTCAAAGGATGGTCTTTCATGGAAAAGGGTAAAAAACGCCTTATGGGTGGGCGATCCCGGAGAATGGGACGATGATATGCTTTGGACAATGCATGTTAGTAAAAATTCTGAAGGAGAAGGTTACGAAATGTATTATACAGGTTTAAAGCGCCAGGATAAAGGAATTATTCAAAAAATAGGAAGAGCAGTATCATTAGATTTAGTGCATTGGGAAAAAGAAAATCAGTACGGACTTCCCTTTGAGAGTGAGGCGCCTTATTATGAAAGTTACGAAAACAATCCCAGAGAATGGCTAAGTTTCAGGGATCCTTTTAAATACCAGTTCGAAGGAGATGATTATTTATTAATCTGTGCCCGAAGCGCTGTTGGACCAACGTACAGAAGAGGCTGTATTGGCGTGGCAAAAAGAAAGAATGATACTTATGTGCTGCAAAAACCGTTACACATGCCGTATGTGTATGATGATGTAGAATGTCCTTGCGTCATAGAAATAAACGGAATGCATTATTTGCTAGGTTCTATTCGCGAAGATATAAAAGTACGCTATTGGTTTGCTCCGGATTTTATGGGCGAATATCATGCTTTTCATAATAATGTATTGATGCCACAAGGTAATTATGCCGCCAGAATTGTAAAAGAAGGCGATTATTATCTGGTTTATAATTTTTATTTTATTGGAGGAAATGTAAATACACATCGTGTTATACCGCCTCCAAAACAATTAGATGTAGACAAAAACGGAAGACTTTTATTAAAATCGTATCATCATTGGAATACGCTGTACAGGCGAACTATTTTGCAGAAACACTTACCGCTTCCAGTGCCTATTTTATGTAATCCTTCGGCCAGCTTTACATTAGAGAACGAAAGCAGATGGGTATTTGGCTGTAGAAGCGGGTACGAAGTTTTTTGCTTTGATAAACCGTCAAGCGATTTTGTATGGGAAGGTACGCTTGCAGTAGAAGGAATGGGCAAAACAGGTTTTGTTATAGAATGTGATGAAGAAGGAACAGGCTATTATATTTCACTTGATTTTGTTAATGGTTTTGTGCAGTTTAGAGCATGGGGATTTAATGAAAAAGACGTAAAAAATAATTTTGTCTTTGAAAACATTCAAACCAATCTATTTGAAATAGTAGAAAACAAAGAAGTTTATTTCAAGATCATTCGCTACGGAAATTATTATGAGCTGTCTATTAATGACTTTGTAAAATTAACGTTACTGGATTTTAAGTACAGCGATGGTAAAATTGGGGTTTATGTTTGTTCAGCTGTAGTATCAGTAACAGATTCTAAAATTCATGTTATTCCGGAACCCGAGAATGAATATGCGACATCGGATCCTAATAAATCTTTTGATGAATATCTTAAAAAGACACCCATGTAAAGTTATTAGCGTATAACCATTAGGAATAAAAAAAATGATTTTTGCATTATAAAAGGCTAATAAGTCCTCAATAATGCAAAAATCATTTTTAGTTTATAGTATTTGGTTTTACTTACTTTTCTTTAAAGCATCTAATAATTCAGCTAAATCTACTATGGCGTAAGTAGAAGAATAATCAGATACAGCATAAGGAAGTATTAAACTGTCGTTGTGTATAATAGCACCACAAGAATAAACAACATTTGGAACATAACCTTCACGTTCATCTTCTAACGGCGAAAGCAAAGGTTCGCTAAGTCGTCCAATTTCCTTAGTTGGATCTTCCAGATCAAGTAACGATGCACCAATACAATAACGTCGCATCGTACCAACACCGTGAGTAATAATCAGCCAGCCTTCTTTTGTCCAAAGAGGTGATCCGCAGTTTCCTATTTGTGTAAACTCCCAAGTGTAACGCGGTTCCTGAAGCAGGATAGGCGTATTCCATTGCGTCACGCGATCAGAAAACATAATGTAATTGTTTACACCATCAATTCTGGCAAGCATTGCATATTTTCCTTTTATCTTTCTTGGAAACAAAGCCAGATTTTTATTCTGAGCTCCGGCACCATGCAAAGGCATTACCCTAAAAGTATAAAAGTCTTCTGTTGAAATTAGTTTTGGTAAAATAGTATGACCATTGTAGGCTGTGTAAGTAGCCATAACTCTAACAGAATCATCATCATCAATGAATCGTACGAAACGGGCATCTTCAATACCGCGGCTTTCAGAATCAGAGATCGGAAATATGACACGTTCTGTAATATCAGAATCATGTTTGAATTCGAGATCATAAAAAGATTTTGCCAGCCATAGGATTTCGTTTAAAGCGACCCTTCTTTCTTCACGCATTGTAGGATCTGTTAAGGCTTTATTTACAATGTTTTTCAACACAGTATATTCAAATTCTTCAGGCAAATCCTCCATGATTTGCGTAATATATTTGTCTGAAGTATGCATTTCTGAGAGTTTCAATAAAAAACGTTCTTTATTGAAAAAGGTTTTGTGCAAAATTTCAGCCTTATCGATATGATGACCATTTTTCATTACCTGAAGATTGTTATTCTTGTCAAGAATACCTCTTCTAAAAACAATCGACGAAATATGACCTTCACCAGTTGCTCTAAATGAAATGATGACACGTTTTTCGCCTACTTCAAGACCGGACTGATCAAAATCTTCTACAATCGAAGGATTAAAAATAGCTGCAGATTCTATGGCATATTCCATGGTGCAATAAGAACCAATAAGCATTTTACGATTAAGAGACATGTTTTCATAATCAATCTGCATGCCCTCAATTACATCTCTAATTTTTTCGCAATGTTTAAAGAATATCGATGAAATATTTCTGTGACGGCGGGCAAATTCGCGGAGTGTTTGTTCCAATGTTTCAGACACCTGTTTTTCGTCAAGCGTCATTATGCGCATGACCATTTGCTGAGTCCGTTCTTCACCATTCATAAAATAGCGGGTGACTACTCTTTTAGAATCGGGGATGAATTTTATATTTTTACGGATGACTGATAATCGCATAGTTATACTTTTTTAAACAAGATAATATCCTGTGTTTTAATTATTTCTATACAAGTTAACAATTTTGATAAAGAAAAAAAACTTTATTTTTTAAAATTGCAATAGATTAGGGTTGCTCATTTATAGTTTTTAGTTTGTGTTTCACAGCCCAAAGGTAACTAAGCTTAATTCCATATCTCATTGATCTCCGTCAGGATAATTGGTTTCCCGTCCGTAACTACAATAGTATGTTCATGTTGTGCCATAAAGCCACCTTTATTTCCTACCATCGTCCAGCCGTCCTGTAAGGTTTCTGCAATTGTAGAAGTTGTCGAAATAAAGGTTTCAATAGCAACAACAGAATTTTTCTTGAATCGGGTAAGATTAAATCGATCTCTGTAATTTGCAATTTCATGCGGTTCTTCATGCAAGCTTCTTCCTGTGCCGTGTCCAGTAAGGTTTTTAATGACTTTATATCCTTTTTTCTTAGCTTCATTTTCAATTAAAAAACCAATATCCGAAATACGAACACCTCCTTTTATACTATAAATTGCTTTTTGAAGAATTTGTTTTGAAGCCTCTATTAGTTTTTGATGTTGATTGATATCTTGCCCAATTACAAAAGATCCGCCATTATCTGACCAGAATCCGTTTAATTCTGCTGAAACATCAATATTTATTAAATCACCCTCTTTTAGAATTGTTTTATCAGAAGGAATGCCATGACAAAACTCGTTATTCATACTAATGCAGGTCCATCCCGGAAAACCGTACGTTTCGTATGGAGCTGATTTTGCTCCCAGATCTTTCAGAATCTGACCGCCGTAATTATCTAATTCTTTAGTCGTCATGCCTGGTTTGGCAAAGTTTCTCATTTCTTTTAAAGTGTAAGCAACAGCCTCACTTGCTTTTTTCATTCCAATTAATTCTGCCTCAGTTGTTATTGACATAATTTTTATTTTAAATATAATAACAAAACTAAGTTATTAATTGGTATCAGCTAATTCAATATCCATAGTTTTTATTAGTCCGTCCTCAAAAGTATAAATATGTTTGACTACACCATCAAATACAACACCACCTTGCAAGTCTTTTACATTTTGCTGCACAAGAACCTCTAAGCTTCCATTTTCTCTTTCCACAAATCCAATTGGTTTTACTTTCGGGTTTATCTCTGTCCATTGTCTGCTCCAGTATTCCATAATTTCCTGATGTCCGCTTATGTAACCGCCTTCCCAGGCTTTAGACCATTGTACATGTGGTTGCATCGTCGATAGTGCTTTGTCGATATTTCTTTCGTTAAACGAAGAATATGCTTTTTCAATTAAGTTCTCAAATTTATTTTTCATTGGCAAGGAGATAGTTAAAGTAGATTGTAATGTTTTTAATGATTATAAATTTAGTGTATTTATCCGAAAATAGTATAAATATTTATGAAATAGCAGGAGTTGTATTTTTATTCTGTTTTTTAGAATTGTGATTAAAATTTATATTAAATTTTTTATAAAACAGGATAAAAAATAGAGCACAACGTTATATTCTAGTTAGTATTTTAATATTGCAATCTCATTAAATTGATGTTATAAAATGGTTCAAAAATAGTTTAATTTGTTATTATTCTAATTTATATTAAAATTAGATAAGACAATTTGGTCTGCTATTATTTTACAGTTTTGGTTAAATTATTTGTCTTTTTTTAAATAGTATTTTTAATGAAAAAGGCACAAAATGATATTTTAAATTGAGACTACTATTTTAAACAAACTAGTTTAAAATGCTTGATACAATTTTATTTTTTTTTCAAAGTTAATTTATTGATTAGTAAAAGTTTATTTGTCACTTTTATTGAATTTTATTTTTATTGATTTATAAAGCAAAACCATAATATTTTCTAAATATTGTTTACCGTTTTTTAAACTAAAATTTTACCTCGACAATTGAAAGTTTTTATAACAACCAAGGCATAAAAATCCACTTTACAAAAAAAGTATTTTTCTTGTTAATTGATGATTTGTGAGTTGAGCGTATTAACATTCTGTAAAAAAGTTCTCCTAATTTTATTAGTTTTGTAATTCATAAAACCTACCCACGAACAAAATAGTATTAATTGATTATGTTGATTTATCAACGCATTAGATTTTATGAAAAATGTTACGCATCATTATGGGGTGGAATTAGATTGGGTTAAACCATTAGCTTTACAGCTTGAAGGAAAGGTAGAAGGGAATTTTATGATAATTCCCGATCACATTCAGACAGGCTACAATTATTTTTTAAGTTGCGGATTTGGAATTTCTGCGCTTTATTTAGATACAGTGTATCATTCTAAAATTCATTTTAGACAAGAGAATAAAACCGATGACTTTATCGGATTGTATTATAACCTTACTGAAGGAGAAGCAATTTTAATAGCCGATGACCGTGCTAATACAGTTGGAAGGTGGAACTATAATTTAGCTATAATTGATAGCAGTTTTAGTTCAGATTATATAGTACAGCCAGGAACCAGCACTTTTGCGCTTTGTATTTTTATAAAAAAAAGCATCGTAAAAGAATACTTTGTAAAGAATAATTCTTTAAAGGAACATGCAGATCAAATTTTAGATTCAGATCAAAATACAATTATCAAGCTTACCAGAATGAGTGTAGAAAGCCATAATCTTTTGATGGAACTACGCTCAAAGAGTGTTGGAGGAAGTGTTTTTGATCTTTATTTAAAAGGCATTGTTCAAAATCTATTAGCGGAATACATTGAGAAAATGAGCTTTAAAGATTTGGTTATCGATAAAATAAATGAAAAGGATTTTACAAATATCATGAAATCCCAATCTTATTTGATAGAGAATTTCGATCAACTGTTTCCCAGTATTGAATTTTTGGCACAAATGGCATACATGTCGGAATCTAAATATAAAAATCTTTTCAAAAAGATTACCGGAATGACACCTAATGCTTTCTTTTTAAATAATAAATTAATTGAATCTAAACGTCTTTTGCAACAAAGGCACTTAACCATTGCAGAGATAGCATATAGTTTAAATTTTACCAATAGTTCCTACTTTACAGTCAAGTTTAAAGATGCTTTCGGAATGTCTCCAAAGGATTTTATTAAGCAATTAATTTAGTGCAATTGCTTATTGCGTCGTTTTTTATAATTTACTATATCAGGTATAAGACTTGTGATTCTAAATATATTGTGTCATGATCGAAATTAATCTTACTTCTTTTTCAATATCTAAATGGCTTCAAGATCTTTCTGATCAGCTTGGAGCGGAAATTATAGATAATAAATTTATAGTAATACCGGAAAGTGTTGGAACAGGTGTTTTTTTTATAACAGAAGTTGCTCCGGGTTTGTCTGTGGTAATTTGGGATATAGTTTTAAAAAAAGCTTTTGATATAAAAGTACTTAAAGCAGATTCCAGTCTTTTTGTAGTGCATTATGATTTTAGTGATGAATTGAATTTAATCAAGGTTGATGATACTAAATATAAGTTTGATTACAAAACAGATTTAGGAATGGGAGTTTTTAATACAGCAGTAGAAAGTCTATATCATCCTACAGTTGGAGAACGCATGTATGCAATGAGGTTGTTAGTAAGCAAAAAATTACTTAATGCTTTAACGATAAATCATGTTATTAAAATGACTGAAAATAAAATAAAGAGTGGTAAAAAAACGCTTTGTTTTTTCGATCATATTGACAGTAAAAGCAGGATACTTCTACAAGAAATTAAGAGTAGGTCGATTTTAGATCCTGCGTTCGAAATTTATTTACGAGGAATTAGTTTTAGACTGCTTTCTAAGTTTATTGATCGCTACTACAATCTGGAAACTTCAATTTATCTTATTTCAGAAAAAGAAACTGACTTAGTAACCAGTACAAAAGATTATTTGATGGAAAATTTGTTAAACAATTTTGTAGGTGTACACGTATTGGCAGATATGGCCGGTATGTCGGTAACAAAATATAAGTCATTATTTAAAAAGATGTTTATGACTACGCCCAATGGTTTTTTTATTCAGGAAAGAATGATTTTGGCGAAAAAGCTTCTTAAAAGTAAAAATTTTTACTCTATTTCAGAAATAGCGGCTGAATTAAAATTTCATAAAATGTCGATGTTCAATGTAGCTTATCTTAAGTATTATGGCGTAAAACCGAGTATTGATTTTATTGCGATTGAGGATGTAGAGTAATGCTCGCGTCTCTTTATATTTTAATATTATCGCTCGCATAAATTAGAAATGATGTTCTGGTAATTAAAATTATGTCTTAATATGATATTTTTTCAACGTTATTTAATTTAAGGATAGGTTTTCTTTGTACTGTTATTGTCTCTATTAGATAAGTTAAACTTCAGTTCAATTTCTTATAATAACAATCATGAGTAAAAAAAATATATGGTTCATTATGATTTTTATATTGATATGTCATTACATATTAAATGCTTAAACGAGTTCTGTTGTGATTTAATGTTCAAAAATAGAATTTAGATTTATATAAAAATGCCCCAAAAAAAAACTTTTTTGGGGCATTTCGGTGACTTGAAGACGTTTTAATTGTTCTCCTTTTTAAATGATAAATTTGTTTAGTCTTTATCACCCTATAGAGTTTCATCCTTAGCATCTCTTTTTTTATTTGCACTCTGATCTTCATTAACAAATTTTTCGGATTTAGTAGTATTATTGATTTCAAAATCATTTTCAGGATGCTTAAGATCTTCAATAAATTCTTCCTGATATTGATACGGATCTTCGTCCCTGGCATAATTATCAGTGTCGACAAGTGTGTTTTGATCTATGTAATCAGGATCACTTTCTCCAAATTCTGTTTTGCTTTCTTTGTTAAGGTCTTTTTTATGTTGATCCTCGTTTTGAATCAGGTTACCATCAACAAGGGTGTTTTGATCAATAAAATCAGGATCTGTCTGACCATATTCGTGGTGGTTTTCATTTTCCATAACGTTAGTTTTTTAGTATGATTATTTTTTCTACTTTGAAATTTAAACTTTTGTAGCTTCCAAATATAAATCTGGTTTTGCCAGTTTAATCATTGGTGTTAGACAAAGTTAAAGAGCTTAACTTCTTAAAGCATTACAAGAAAATTCGTTTGAGTTCTATAATTATCAGTTAGTTATATGAGTTTGTACAATACTTAAAAAATTTTTCACGATTTTACGCTGTTTTCTTAAGCTATGCTAATCAGATTAATAGCTTTTTTAAAATATTGATGCACTTATTATATTTTAAGATTGAATTTTAATAAAATGAGATGTTTTAATGTATTCAATCAGTTCTTTGCGGTAAGTTTAGTATAGTTCTTAATTTTTTTGGATAAACGTAAATTCCCCTATGAATTATTGTTTTTATGAAGATAATAATATCTTTGTAAAAGATTTTGGTCTATTTTTTTTACAAAAAATAGTTAAAAGGGAATCAGGTGAAAATCCTGAACAGACCCGCTACTGTAAGTTCTATAAAAGTCTTTAAAATATACTAACAGCCACTGTTTGCAGAGCAAATGGGAAGGTTTTTAAAGATAGAATAAGTCAGGAGACCTGCCATAATCACATAGTTTGAAACTTTCGAGGAATAAAGTTGAGACACCGGAATATTTAACCTGTTATACTATAACGGGAATAATTCTTATGCTTCTTGATTAGTACATCCTGAAAAGTTTTTTTAATAAATCAGTGATGTATAGTATAAAAAAAACTCTCTTATTCATAATATTTTTTGCACCATTTGTACTTCATTCGCAAGTATCAAACGATAGTTTACGAGTTCT
>Ga0247817_10000553_pt1 | contig 20494 bp, 18 predicted proteins | sample UWRJL212509R1_FD_178010 | JGI IMG/M metagenome (GOLD analysis project Ga0247817, IMG submission 178010) | Plant litter microbial communities from Arlington Agricultural Research Station in Wisconsin, United States - UWRJ-L212-509R-1 | ecosystem: Environmental > Terrestrial > Plant litter >...
AAAAATATGTAAAGGCTATTTAGGAATTACACATAAGGTGTAAACTTATTTTAGTAATATTAATGAAACCTGTAAAGCGTATGCAGGAATAATATGTTAGATGTAAAGCTTTTTCAGTATAAGACAAACGTGAGAACGAACATATTTATGTATGGTTATAGTATGAGGTTAGTATGACGATAGTATGCGTTAAGTATGAGTATAGTATGAGCAGAGTATGAAGGTAGTATGAGCAGAGTATGAAGGTAGTATGAGCAGAGTATGAAGGTAGTATGAGCAGAGTATGAAGGTAGCATAGAACAAGCATAGAACAAGCATAGACCAAGCATGCGTTTAGTATGGCAACAGCATGTGTACAGTATGAAGGGAGTATAAAATAGGGAGTGTAAAATAAACTGTGTCAGTTAAGCTAAGGGACAATAAAACGTTACAAGTAATATGAGTTCCTGCCCTGGATGTCTAAGCAGGCCGGATAATCGACAGGATACACCTTGCCCATGTTTCAGGCGAAAAATGCCCGATGAGCTTTTTTGAATGTGCTCCGAACTGACGGATTTCTTCTTCATTCAGTCTGGCGAATGTATTAAGCACATCTGTACATACCGCAGCGTTTTCAGGAGAAAATGAATAACCATTTTTATTAACTTCAAGCAGTTCCGGGCAACATCCGCAGACATCGGAAAGAATTATTGGAAGTCCTGCAGCCAGGGCTTCATTCACAACCAGCCCCCAGGGCTCAAAGGTACTTGGCAATATAAAACATGCCGACGATGCATAGATCTGCGGCAATTCATTGTATGTGACCCAGCCTGTCAACTTAACTACATCGGTTGCTGCCAGCGACTGTATCAAGTTACTTAATTCAGATCGCAGCGGACCATCCCCAACCAGCAATAATGTATACTTTTTCGATAATTCAGAAGAAACGTAACTACGTATCAACATTTCCAGGTTTTTCTCTGTGCTATAACGGGCAACACATACAATATTTTTCTTTTCAGTTTGTGAGGCAGCATCTTTTATAGACACAGTAAAATGTTTATTATCAACAACGCTATATCCGCTAACAATTCTCGACGGCTGTATCTTATAATTATTTGTAAAATGATCAAAAGCCCGCTGTCCCGAAACGAAGAAACGCTGTCCTAATGTTTTTAAAAGAATAGATTTAAAGAAATCTTTGACAGGCCCCCTTGAATACCAGGATTCAGAAAAAATAATTGTCCGGATACCTGTTAATCGTGCATACAAAAGAAAAACATGATATTCGCTCCGCCCATAAGGCATCGCAACTGTAGTAATGGAGCGTTCTTTAACAATCTTTCGAAACGCACGGAATCGATTTATAAGATCTGATTGTTCCGCAGGCTTTACTGAAAGCACAGCATGTTTGGGGTTTGCAATGCTGTTCCATTTATACAAAGCATCTGCACCTGCAAGGTCTGCTGTATATATATCCTGACCAAGCAGTTCTTCACAGGCTTTTACACGAGCATAATGATAATCACCTATTCGATCCCAGATCAGTAAAATGGACTCCCTTTTCATAGTAATTTAAAATATCAAGTATAGAGTACTTAGTACTTCTCTTTTGACTCATCTATTGCCAATTTGATGCTGAATAACGTCGTCGAGGTTTAAAACCTCGACGACGTTTGTATCCTCTCCTGGCGCTATTCTTAGCGCAGCGGGGACACTCCTGGCACCAGTCTTAGCGCAGCTCCTGGCGCCAGTCTTAGCGCAGCGGGGACTGGTGCCCTGTATTCCGCAGTCTTTGACTGCATGTTCAGCTGTCTAGAAACTAGTGCCTAGCAACTAGCAATCTATCCAGCTCCGCAGCAAACCTTTCCGTATTGAATTCTTCAGCACGTGCTAAACAATTGGATGCATACTTTTTTAAAAGCCCGGGATTTTCTAAAATAGTCTTTAATATGTATTCAATCTCATCTGCTTTTATATCTTTCAACAGCCAGCCATTCTGATCTTCCTGCACCACACTTCCGCAATGTGTGCTTGCAATAATAGGTAACTGCCATGCCATCGCTTCAAGTTGTGTTAACCCAAATCCATCAGATAATGTCGGAAATAGAAATACATCAGCTTCCTGATAGCATTGGTCTGTTTCTTCTCTTGACACAATTCCTTTATAGAAAATATTGGAGCACTGAAAGTCTGCTTCATTGATTTCATTTCTTCCAACAAATATGAATTCAATTGGATATCCCTGTAATGCTTTAGCTGCTTCAATCACAACGTGTATCCCTTTACGTAAAGCCAGTGTACCTAGGAACAGACAACGCAACGGTTGTTCTTTTGTAAACTGAGTCGGATAAACTTTTTTAAACTGCCTGTGTTTTTCTTGAATGCTGTAAGGTAATGGTAGAATTTGAATTTTGGTTTCATCTACACCTTGTTTTATCAAGCCGCTTTTGCTCCATAAAGAATTCACAAATATTGTGTCAGCTAATTCACATTCTGCTTTCCATTGCTCCCAATACTGTTTGGGAGCCCTTTCCCATGAAGTAGTTTGGGAATATCTTTCAACGCATGCTGCTACTAAATTCTCTTCTTCTATTCCCGGATCAACTTGAAATAAAATAGTTTTGAGTCCTTTTTCTTTTGCAGTTTTAAAACATTGTAAAGATGTATAACTGATCCCCAATACAATTTCTGCTCCCTGAATTTTATTGATTTTATTGAATGCTTCTAACTCAAACTTCTGATCTCTTGCCAGCGTTAAGTCCCAGCTATAGGAATATTTTAAACGCAGATAAAATTCAAATAATAAAAAACGCAGTCCAAAAGAAGATACACGATCAGCAGGTATGGATGCGTTGTATCGTCCGGCTAACGATTTAAATACAGTAAGTGGTAATCGTGAAAACAACTTTCGAACCCAACCTGCACCAACCCATGTATCTGTGATCAGTGTATGCAGATTTCCTTTTTCCTGTAATGCTTGAGGAATTAAATAATGTGCCCGTGCACCAATATGTACACAGATAACGTTAGACCTTTTCAAGTTTAATTTGTTTTTTTACAAACTCTTTGTATTTATATACAAAATAAATGATTGGCCAATAACTCATCAGTACAATAGCTATGTCGCCCGGCAAATCGCCGCTTCGAAAAATCGGGATCATCGATGTTAGCATCACCCCCGTTAAGGCCCAGGATAGATCTGAAGTAAATTGATTTAAATAACGGTACAGCCAAACTAAGCCAAAAGCCCATAGAATTGAAAAAAGAATAATACCTTCTGTTCCCATTTCTCCATAAAATACCCCATATAGTGTTGGTGAAAATCCTATCGTTGTTTTTTCTAAACCGTATTTCTTTTGTAAGTTCTGAAACCAGCCCGCCATTGGTTTCTCCGGCCACAAGTTTCTAGGAATAGGCCGAAATAAAATATTCAAATGATCGAACCCATAGTTATAATCCAGGTACTTTGGATAAACCTGATACATCATCATAAAACCATCGATAAAATTTACATCATCAGATTCTTCCATACGATCAATACTTTCTTCGTATAGTTCATTCATCGAAAGCTCACGTGCATCTGCCCGTGTATACCGCAATACCCGGGCAGCTGAAAAAATAACAAGTATAGCAAAAATCCCGGCAGCCATGTACCACAACTTAGGTATAGGTTTGACATTTCTTGTAACAAAATATCCTATCGGCACCATCCACCCTAGAAATTGAAACCGAAGTTCCGGACTATAAGAGAGATAAGCAACTATGACTAATGTAATAAAATAGATAACCTTCACTTGAGTATTGGAGGTTTTGGTATATAAAAAAATCAGGAAAAACAATAAGATAAATGAGCTGTTTGCTAATTTGGTTAAATAACTATAACTATTATCTACGTCTTGAAGCACAATTTGAAAAAAAGTAAATACTCCCAATCCAATAAAGATCAACGTTTTTCTTTGTAGCAAAAATGCTTTCAAATAATCATTCGTGTCTTTAACGATCTTTACGGGAGGTTTATAAAAATACATTACAGAATAAATCATTACGCTACTGCCTAATAAAATGAGTTCGGAAACTTTATAGGCAATTTCAAAATTAAAGATAAAATCAACCTGATAATTAAAACTTACAAAATGACTAAGCCCCAATTCAAGGGATAGCATCCGGTATTGAACCATTATATTAAAAAGGGCAATGAATATTGGGATCTCGCAGCGTTTTTGCAGATAAAACAATACTGAGATTGTAAGGTTTATTATCAGTACTACATATATCAGATCTTTATCCATTCATTTACTACGCCACAATATTGTTCAATCTACTTAAAAAACAGAAATAATAATATAAATAATATTCTTATAAGATCATGAAGGATTCACTTATTATTATTTTACGGTTCTGAATCCGCCATTTAGGATTGAATCACGAAATACTTCCCTGCAAATAATGGTAAAAAGCAAGATCCAGCATATAATTAATAGTCTCATTCTATGAATTATTTAACATTGATTTTTTAAACCATTTTTGTTGAACTTTTTGAAAATAATAGACACTCATATAGGTAACATAATTTACCCGGAATGAAAATGACTTAGCAACAATATACTTCAGCATATTCTTTTTGGATTTTGCTCCCTGAAAATGCAGCGTGTAAAACAAAACGGGTTGTTGCGAAGACTTTAATATTCCAAAAGGCTTAGATCCATTGAACGTTATTTTCTTTGAGGTATGATCCATTTCAAAATACTCCTCTCCGATTTCCAACGATGGGTCAAAAGTAGGGCGTCCATCCAGGTAATAGGTATTTTCTACCCGCTGGGGGTTCTGCTGGGCATAGTTGGTCAACAAGGTCATATCCGACACACCGCCAGCGCCATGATGTGCTACAAATTCTTTATAATGTTTTTCAAGTGCATTCAATGCATTCTGCCCGGTGTAGCTTGAAAAGACAAACTGACAAAAGTCGATGAGAACATCTTTATCAACAAAATTGGTATGTCCTGAAATTCCACATAGAGTCATTCCTGCATGCTGATACGTTTCAGATAATCGCTGTATATTATCATATACCAATACATCTGAATCGAGGTATAAACAACGCTGAATACCTTTTTGGACCATAAATGCTTTGAGTACAAACCAACGCTGTATACAAATCAATTCGAATGCTTCGGAGTTAGTACTGTAGTGTTTATATAAACCTGCAAATCGGTCTGCTTCTTCAAATAAAGAATCAATGTGTATATGCTCTACAAGTGGCTCGTATACCGCCGACTCTGCGGTTCCGATCAAATAGACTTTAACTAAAGGATTGGTTTGCTTCAGCTGATAAAGCGCATTGAAGATATAGGTACTATTCCCCTTATGTATAAATACAACAGGTATCATACGTTCTTCATTTTAGGGGCCTTCAACGCATTCACCTGTTCAATAACAATACGAACATGGTTATTCCAGCTTGCATATTCAAGATAGCGATCCCACGCAATCAATTGTTCATCTGTTGTATCTTTAAAAATTATAGTATTGACAGAATCAACAAAAGCGTTTTTATCAATCGGAATAATCGCTCCTAAATGAAACGTATCTACAACTTCAGTAAGAGCAGATTTACCATTGCTAACAATCAGTTTCTTTTTGTAAGGAGCAATCAAATTCAGCAAGCCGCTTTGTGATGTGAAACTATATTTATAATACAACAATATTAAATCGCAGGCCTGAATGATCGACTGCAGTTCTTCATCGGTCAATCGTTTTTCAATCCAGATCACCTGACCCTGTACATTTAATTTTTCAATTTGTCTTTTATAAGAAGCTATGGAAACTGAAGAACTGGAAGGGCTGCCGGCAATTAACAAAACCACATCGGGCAGATCAGGCAAACAATCGATCAACAAGGAATAATTCTTTTCTTCACGAATATTCCCGATAGCACCCATCATCTTCCTGTTTGCTTTTTGACCGATCAATTGATCTAACAATTTCTGATCAAAGGCAGCATGTTCGTATAATCCATGAGGAACATTTACTTTTGGGATATCCTGATTATAGTATTTTTTTTCTGGAAGCACTTCGTGATATAATGCTTGATCCATTATACTCATTACCTTTTTCATGGTGTATATCGACCATGATTTAAAAGGAAGATAGTTGTCACGATCCGGATCGTGCAGAATAACAATAAATGTGTGTTTGTTTTTAAGTTTCCTGAAAAAAGGCACCCATATAAAAGAAGTTATTTGTTCATAATCATTAAACACAACAACAGAAGCGGGTTGCTTTTTCAAAAAGGCCAGTACTCGAAAAGGGTTTACTATACTTCTAAACAGGAAGTATAGTTTTTTATACAGCTTGAGTTGAGTATCCGGTATATCTGAAATTAATATTTTTTTAAAAATGTCATTTTCTTCTTGTGCAGCATTTGATGGAATTAAGACGGTACATTTCTGAACAGCAGCATTTGCGGCATAGGCCGCAGCAAGACAGCGTGAATATTCATAATTACCTCCGAAGCTATTCGTATTAAGAATAATAATGTTCATGCCTCAAATCTTTTTTGGAGCTGAACAGCAGCATCTTTTCTAAACTGAGGTGATTTATAATATCCCACATAATATCCTTTTAAATAATTAAAACGCGTACGTTCAAGTAAATAAAAACTGTATAAAAAAACACCGATGTTGTATTTTTCATTTCGTAAACGAAGCCAGTTTTTTGTATGATATATATATGATTTAAATCCAGCAAGAGCAGGTAATAACGTAAGCCAATACCATCCATTCATTTTATTTAATAATGCCAACACCAAAGCCGCAGACAGTAAAACAATAAACAATGTTCGTAACAGCAATTCTATCACTTTACCTATTGTACTGCGTTTGTTGATACGGGATTCACCATCTCCTAATCCATATCGGAATGCTTCTTTCGCATATCCAACAGCAGTTTCATGCCTTCCCCAAAATACATAACGCTTATCAACCAAATGGAATCGGTAACCATTTTTTTTAACAAGTCTTCCAAAAATAGTGTCGTCTGCAGCTAGTGTAAGCCACTCACAATACCCGCCTACGTTATTGAATACTTCTTTGTAATAGGCAACAGATCTGGATGTAGGCGTAAACCATTCCTCATAAATATCATCTTTATACCCATTAAACAATAAGTAGGCTGCTTTTGCAGGAAGCGTTGTAATATCTTCGTCTTTTACATCAAAAGCTCCGCCTACAGCACGAACACTGGGATCATTAAAAGGTGTAATAATACTCTCCAACCATTCAGGGTGAAAGCGGCAACCAAAATCTGTACTCGCAATCAACTCATGTGTTGCTGCACGGATTGCCATATTACGTCCTTCGGCAACATTACATCGATCTTTTTGAAGTACTTTTATCGGGATAGTAGATTCCTTCTGCCAGGCCAACAACATCTCATAGGTACCGTCTTTAGATCCTGCATCTGTAATTATAATTTCAGACGGTTTTAAAGTTTGCTGCTTTAATTCTTCAATCGTTTGATTTAATCGAAAAGCTTCATTATAGACAGTAGAAACAAGAGTAAAATTTATGGCCATAGTTATGCACTAACAATTAGCAATTTAACTATTAATGTTGTGGAAGGCAAAGAAGTTCAATAATTAAAATATATAAAAATAGGCAACAGAACCATCCGATTCGTCAATAAATTAAAGCCTTCTATTGTTATGATCGATAGCGTTTACACGAAAAGTCCAAAGAAATTTCAGTTCATTTATTGAACAGTAAATTACTATTTTTCACTTATTGGGAAATCATAATAACATCTCTTAATGAGCGAGGATTTTTTCTTTAACTGTAAACGCAGATTCAATTGCTTTATCCATATTGTAATATTCCCATTCACCAAATCTTCCGAGTAAATAAATATTATGTTTCTCTAATTGAGTTTTATACCGTTCAATTACTTCTCTAGTATCAGCATTTTGTATTACATATGAATTTGGTTCCTGGTTATAATCAATAAACGTTAAATTCCCAGGCAGAAATTTCAACTCATGTTTCATTTCTTCCAAACTGCAAATACCTGAAAATTCAACTGTACAAGATGTTCTGCCAGATGTTAAAACATTATTCGTTGGACTAAAATTACCTGTATAAATAATCCTATGAGCTTTAAATGCAGGCTCCGGTATATACAACCACGATAATTCATTTGCATCACAGCTGCACAAGACACTTGATGTTCCGTTTGATCTGAATGCCTGTATTTTTTCAAGTTCAGCAAAAGCTCTTAATGAATCTTCATGTACTATCCCCGAGAGTTTTCTAACATCACCGGTATAAATTACAGTATCATATTCTTCTTCAAAAATTCTCTTTTTGCCATTATTCAATACTTGAATATTTTCAATTGAATGATCTGTATAAATAGTTAATCCTTCCGCCAGGCGATTTACAATAAATTGAGAACCTTCCTCTTTAGGATAAAAAAATGTTGAATGAACCATTTCACCTTCAGGTTCACGTTTTATATTGCTGGCAATTATTTCCAACAACTTGGGCATTGGCAATTTCCCCTCCAACCAATGCATCGGAACTGTATTCAGATCAATTTTCCAAATTTTTTCATTATATGGTTTGAAATAAATTTCATACAATGTTTTTCCAAAATTACATTTAAGAAATTCTTCAAAATTTGAATGCGATAGTGGGTCGCTGGTATCTTGTTTGTTAATATCCAAAAGCTCTTCCATTATCTGCACCATGAGAGCCGTATCCAGTTGATATAAAAAATTCTCGATCGGATAACCTATGAATGAGTTATTGTAAAATATTTTCGCATTTCTTTTCGCCTGAACAAACTCTTTGTCTTTATCAAATTTGCTCCAGAACCATTTTAATACTTCTTTATTCTTGCTATTAAAAACATGCCCGCCTACCCGATGATATAATACATCTGCCGGCCGATCGCAGAATACAAGTCCCCCAATATTACTTTTACTTTCAAATACTTTTACATCAAAATTATCTTTTAACATAGCAGCAATTGACAAGCCTGAAATTCCCGAACCAATGACAGCAATCTTATTTTTCATTTACAATCGTATTAGTTGTTATTATAGTCCTGAATCAACTTAGAGTAATTAACCTTATACGCTAAACTCCACTAGCAATTCTTTTCGATATCCAACAAGCGTTTCATGAAAATTTTCGTATTCAAAACCCAATTTTTCCAGAAGTGATACAACTAATTTTCTATCCACTATTTCATCGTGAATTTCAAGTGCAATAAAGTTAACCTTACTGAGTGTTTGATAAGCTATTTCTTCATTCTCGAATAAATACTTTTCAGATCCTTCGATATCAATTTTTAAAACATCTATATAAGGGAAATTGTATTTATGTAAAATATCGCTGATCGTTATTCCAGGGACTGTCTCATACGCAGAAGAGTTATCCTTTGCTGTTTTAAGGAAAAAAGCATATTCTCTTCCGTCTCTAAAATCTGTTGTAATTTCCAGATTCGAATTATCTTTCCATAAACCCGATTTATCAGCAAAGACCTCTTTATTCATGTTATTCAATTCAATATTTTTACAAAGAATATTGAAATTTCCGCTTTGCGGTTCTATCGCTACTACTTTAGCATTAGGAAATAATTGTTTAAAATACAAGGTACTGCAGCCTACATTTGCGCCTGCATCTACGACATATAAAATTTCCTTTTGTTTTAATTTATTCACCATATCAACCAAGGGCTTATATTCTTCAAATCGAAAAATTTGCCCGTAGATATTGTAATCTGTGGTCATTCTCCGAAGACATAAAATGAATTCCGATTGTAAAGGCGTCTTTTTAAATGTTGTAATATTTGTATTGTTGAATTTGCTCATCTGATGGCCATTTTCAATGATATAAGACATCTGATCACCCATCACAAAAATATCTTGTGAAATAAATGTTGGCGTTTTACCTGTTAAGCGACTGATTGAAAATCCTACAATCAAAAGAATTGCTTCCTTAAAAGATAGCTGACTTAATACTTTTATTTTATTTGCTATATCCATACTGCATTTCTCCCCTTTAAATCCTTTCAAAAATCTAGTTGCCTTTAATATATTTGTATACGGGATGTATTATCCTATACATAAAATTATACCCTTTAAATAACATCACCCTAAGTCTAAAAAAAGCAATTGCTTTTGTTCTTTCTTCAAATTGATTACTCACATATTGATATAGTTCTGTATCAAACTTATTTCTTTCATGAATTGCATGTACCTCTTCAGGATGTAAAGCATCCATTTTGCCTTTTGTTACATTTTTATTGGTGTAATAAATTTTATTCCACCCCAGATACTTATTTATAAGTACCAACGATTCGTCAAATTTTTCTGTCAGCCCCACAAATAAAAACATAGAATCAATATTTCTTTTTGCGATGGAAAGCATTTCCTGACTACAGTGTCCATATGGAGTAGTTAAATCGCCTGCAATGTAACGTGTTTGTCCATTATCCATATCCAAAATCTGATCGCAATTCAAATACTCCTTAAGTGTCATCTTAGACGCATAGGAATGGTTGTGGCCTTTCGCAAATTCTTTATTGTAAAAATAATCAGACATAACTCTGCTTACAGGATCTCTCAAGAAAGAAATATAACGAACAGGTTCTGAAAAATATTTGTGCCAGCCAAAAGAAAAATGTCCGTGAATTATTTTGATTGACTCTTTGTTTTCAATGTTGCCATTTTTCAAATCTTCTTCACACGTATGAAGTCCTTTAATATTTGCATTTACAATTTCATTACGTTTAAATATCCTGTCAATAACGGAATAAAACGTAGTGCCGGCAGTTTTATATATGTGAATTGAAATTAAAATCATGCTTATTGTTCAATATATCATTAACTATACGTTGAGTTCTCAATTGCGTATAGCTGGATTTACACTATGTCTTTTAGAAATGATGAAAGCACTTTTTCATCTTTGCTTATACCATGCATAGGCTGCCAATTACTTTCTGTTTTGTTACGGCCTATTTTCATTTTCAATCTGAAATAATTCCAGACCATCCATTGCCCCATGCCTGCAGCTTCAAGTAATTTATTTTTAAATAGTTCGTCTTTAGTAACACTCGCCATTTGATAAAACTTCGTTTTAAATATAAGCCTGTCAAACCACGTAAAAGCAGAGCTTTGCATAGACCCCTTATAGGTTTGTTCTAAGATACAAAATTTCTCTTTATCTCTTTCCAAATTGTCCATATTGGCACCTGTAGATTGATACGTGTGCAATCTGTATATGAACGCACAAGCATTTGTATGGGCGGGAAAAGGTTCAAACTTTGTAATGTTCCATAAATGAATCCAGTCTTCGCTTGTAACTATATTCGTTGGCCATGGACCTATCTGATCTAAAAATCCCTTGCGAAATAACATGGATGGGATTGGAATAAACAGTCCCCATATCATCCAATATTGAAGTGAATGTGTTTGAGGGAAAGATCTATAATTCAAAATAATGTTTTCGGGACTCTTCCATGTGCCATTTATGTATTCAGCATATATATATGGACTGGTTACAAAATTTTTATTGGTTTGTATTAATACCTTAGCTTGTTCGTACAAAGAAGTTGATGTCATTAAATCATCGGAATCGAAAAATTTAATAAACTCACCGGTCGCTCTTTCAAAGCCCGTATTTCTTGCCGCGCCAGGTCCTTTTCCTTTATTTTTTATACAGATAATACTATCGCCATAAGGCAAAAGAGTGTCTGCAAGCTCGTCCGTTGAATCATCATCTACAAGAATAATTTCAAATGGTTTTAATGTCTGATTCAGAATGCTGTCCAATGTTTGTCCAACCAGCCCGGCTCTGTTTTTAACAGGAATAATAACGGATATTCTAATCGACTCAATAGTGCTGGTGTTATACATGTTCATTTATTTTTTTATCACTATAGCGACTTCTTATGAACTCAAGGTATTCTTTTGCTTTCATTTTATTTACTTCACCTTTTAATGTAAAATAGTGGAGTGCTTTGACAAGATAATACATGTACGTATATACTGAACCATGCTTCTCAAGCAGAAATTTATATTGATTGGGAAGTATTTTGGTTTTAAAATTTATCCAATGATCTTTTATTTTACTACTCCCTGCAATATGATGTACAACGACACCATCGGGTATATAAACGATCTTAAGATTAAGATTTTTTTTAATAAAATAACACCACTGTACATCTTCAAAATACATAAAAAAATCATCGTGTAATTTTTGATCCGGAAACTGCTTTAATACAGCAGCAGGCATTAATAAAAAAGCTCCCCACACCCAATCTGTTTCTACTGGTTTGGAATAGTCCCATAAATCGCCATGCAGCCTTTTCGATTTTTTTTGTTTGGATTCAAATTTATATACGCGAAGAAATTCCAGCAATTCTATTTTTAGAGAAGGGAATCTAGCGGCAACAGGCTGAGGCCTCCCATCGGGATATATCAACTGCGCACTTAATGCTCCGATACGTGTATCATTCTGCATCTGCTTCACTGCAATGCTGATTGCGTCATTTACCAACTCTGTATCACTATTCAGTAAAAGAACATACGTGCCTGATGCTTTTTCAATTCCGGCATTATTTCCTCTTGCAAATCCAATATTAGCTTTATTTTCTATTATACAAATATTCGGAAACTCTTCTTTAAATACCGATGCAGAACATTCAGAACTATTGTTATCAACAAGGATAATTTCAAATGAAACGCTTTTGGTTTTCTCATATACAGAGCGAATGCAGTTTGTCGTTAGCACCCTCGTATTATAATTCACTATAATGATTGAAACTTCCATCCGTCTTATATCAATTATTCAAATAATGGATTGCTTATTTTTTGTTTATTATGTTGAACAAAAAATCTTGTTCAGGGAAAATCGCATATGCCTGACGGACAATTTCAGCCAGCCTTTGTTCTGTCCAATGCTGCTCAAGAAACAAATCAAATACTGATTTTACTTTATTATAATCTGGCTTTTCAGAAATACGGTCTTTAAATTCTTCATAAGTATTAATATTAATACTTGCCATTTTAATATTACAGATATTATAGTCATCATTATTCGGAAAGATTCCAATGCCTACAGAATAGTTTACTGCGGCCTCAAAAAACCTAGGGGTTACAGGTGAATAACCTCCGGTACGTTGCAAGTCGAATTCGTTTTCCAAATCGTTACCTGCACTTGAAACCGTTGTATAGTGACTACGGCCAATGAGATTCATTAACTCAATCCGTTGGTTTATAACACCTAAAAAACCTGTTTTATTTGACCAGGCACAAAAATCACCTGTATTATCTTGTCTGCATCGGACAACATGTAAAGATGTATTCTTTTCTAGTTGATCTACCCATTTGTTTAACACTAAATGGTTTCTTCCGAACATAATAAGATCAATATCTTTATCAGGAACATATGTCCGTTTGTAGCGTTTTGAAATCGAAACAGGAAGGTAATGTACATTTTCCATGTTTCTTTTTCTTAATTCAGATACAGCTTCTTGAGAGCCTAAAAAAACAATCTTATTATACATGCAGAATTGCTGTATTCTTTCAAGATCCTGCTTCCAGGCATCAATGATTACTGGAATATAATCCGGAGAGGAAAACCAATTGAATTCATAAGGAGCAGTCATATGAAAAACAATGCGTGTATTCCCGGTTTTGACAAGCGGAATATACTTTACAAAAGCATGATGATATCTTATTTTTTCAATTAGATTTTTTTTCTCTTCGCATTGAAATATCATCTCCGACTGCAAGCCTTCAGCAAAATCTTCTTCCCATTCATGAACAATCTGCCACGAAACAGTCTTAATTCTTTCCCTATTTGATACAATTCTGACCATATATATCCCTTTAAGCAGCTACGCTTGTACGATCGTTTGTTTCTTTCTATTCAGGAACAAACAATCACCAGGCATTATATTGTTATAATTCACAATAACGATTGAAATATAAATCATATAATCCTTTTGAAAATTTCAGATAACTGTTGCTTATGAATTTCTTCATTGAAATTCGTCACGGCAAATGAATATGCATTTTCTGCAACTTTAATATCATCTATACTATTCCAAATTTGCTTCAGTGTTGAAGCCAACTCATCTGCATCATCCGGATTAAATAAATAACCAGTCTTTCCATGCTGAACGAGTTCTTTTCCTGCTCCTGTTTCAGCTACTACAGCAATTTTACCCGACTTCATAGCTTCAACAGTAACGCGACCAAAGGCCTCCATTTTACTGCAAACTATAACTACATTACTTTTTTGAACATACAACCATGGCTCAGAAGTCTGTCCAACAAAAGTAGCTTGCTCTTCTAATTTATGTTCCTTAATAATATTTTTAAGAGAATCTAAATACGTTTGTTCAGCGGATCCAACAAATAATATATGGGGCATTATCCCGTCTTTTTTTAATTGGATCAAAGCAAGCAGTGCAATAAGTTGATTTTTACCTGGTACTATCCGACCAACCATACACAACGTGAACGATTCCTTTACGTTGGTTTGTAAAGGCTTTTGCAATGGATATTTTACTACACAATTTAGCTTAACAAGTTTATTTGAAGGAAAATAGTTTTTGAAATAGTTTAATAATGATTCTGAATTTACTACAATAATACTTGCAAAAGATTGAACGATTTTTAGTGTATTTCTTTTTCCAAAAACAAATGTAAATCCATGATCAAGATCTCCATATTCATGAATATACCATATATGCGGCTTACCAGCCCATTTCGAAGCAATAGCTCCGGAAGGAATTGCCAACGTATAAGTAATAACAATATCGATGGAATGCTTTTTTATAAATTGTCTCATTTTAAAAGCAGACAATATATATCCTTTCAGCATTTTCAGTTTAAATAATAAAGTCCACTTTCTGCCTGCTAACCACCATGAATTTTCAACTATAGAATATCCGGCAAGCCTGTTGGATAGATGAGCAATCATATCACCTTCACCTGGAAAAACCACATAATTATTATGCCCTGATTGATTTAATACGTCAATTGTTTCAACTGCACACAACTCACTTCCACCAAAATGTGCTGAGGGAAGAATATGTAAGATTTTCATAATGCTAAATCTGAAATTTAAGAGTACAATATTTCATAAAATAATAAATCATTCTGCCCATACATTAGATAAATGATTTTATTTTCCGGACAACTTTATTAAAAAATGATTCTTTCAGAATTGAATTTTCATTTTGCAAATGAATAATTTTATTCATTACTTGATTATCTACATTGAATAAGCCTTGAAATAAGGCATTCATTTTATTTTCAGATTCAGCATGTTCGCCGGAATAAATTTTAGCCAGATCTATAATTGTTTGCTTTAAGACATATACAATATGATTAGAAATATCATCTGAAGGGGTTGACAAGTAAAGAGTCAACAAATATTCTATTCGTGAATAATAAATAAGAAGATTATTTTTCAATAAGCCGGCAGTTGCAGATTTTTCATGATATCTATAGGAAACCAATGCTTCATTACAATAATAAAATTCTCCATATGCTGACAAAAGTGTCAACAATAGCCAATCTTCGTGTTGAAAAGCCTGAGGATATTCAATATGAACGTTAAATAAAAAATCCTTTCGAACAAGCATAGAGGAATTACATATTGGCGAATATTTAAGCCAACTTTCCAATTCATTTAATCTATATTTTTTATCCTTATCATCTAAAACGAATTCATTATTAAAGTATTGATTTGTTTCATTTATGAACGCTGCTTTCGAGTGTGTTAAAATCACTGAAGGATTTCCTTTCAAAATCGCCAACTGCTTTTCTAACTTATCCGTTTTGAAAAGATCGTCCGCATCTAAAAAAGCTATATATTCTCCTTTTGCCTTTCTAATGCCTAACATGCGAGTCTTACTGACTCCCATATTAATACCTCCTTCATGTTCAAGGTATACAATTTTCCGTTGATCAATATATTTTTGGAGTATGCTACATGTTTTATCTGTAGACCCGTCATTAATAACAAGTATCTCGATCTGATCGGAAGAGAGCGTTTGATTCAATACAGAAATAATTGCATCTTCTATATACAATTCTGCATTATATGCTGGAATAATAACAGATATATGTATCATATCAATAACTTATTTAATAATCTTAAGGCTTAGCGCAGTCACAATGAAATATTGATATTATTTAAAAAGATCTGCAAGCTTTTTAAACATTCTATACATTGTCTTTTTAACTATATTACTTTGTCCGGCTTCTCTTTGAGCTTCAATTTCTAAATCTGCCTTTACTTTGCTTTCATAATTTACTTGAAAAAGAGCAGGAAGTCTTGATATAATTTCATGATTATTTTCAACGAGCAATTGATTATAATCCTCGAGAATATTTCTCAAAACTGGCAATTCATCAATTTGATATCTATTTTGACTTGAACTGATTTGACCCGGATTCTTGAAAACAAAATGACTGAAATGAAAAAACTTCAACCTTGCCGTTTCATTGACATAATATGTATTGTTTTCTATTCTAAGTTGCCGTTCGTATAAATTCCAGTTTGCAACATTATAGCCTGTGTGTTTCAATATAGCAACCCCTTCAAAAAACAGCGGTGCATAATTAACCCATAACTGATCTGTAAACATACTCTCATTGGGTCTATTGTAGCAATACTTCATTAATCGCTCATGCCACCAATTCATAAACCGAACTGTTTCATCCGATTTTTTGACTGCTAAAAAACCTAAATTGTATAAACCAAACTTAACGAAATCTATCTCTGATGGATACTTACCGTCATCAATCGGACTGCAAAAATGCGGTGTTACAACAATATTGTTTTGCTCCAGCAATGGATCAATTTCATTAAACCGATCATATGTCTGAGTATCGGAATCAATATGCAGAACTGTTGAAGATCCTTTTTCGAATAAATACAAAAAAACAGCCGGCCTCACAGCACAACTCAATTCCATAATATTGTATTTTAATGACAATTCATTCACCTTAGGAAAAAAGGTTTCTATTTCAATGTATTCGCAATTTAAAATTGAATTATAATCAATCGCTACGGTTGGCTTATCCAGCAAAAAAATATAAAACCGATAATCCGGATGATACTTCAAAAAACTTTCTGTAGCAATTTGTGCTTTTGCCCAATAACTATTTGTACATATGGTGAATGCTATCTTCATGCTATTTTTTTATTGCTTTAGAGAACAATATGATCATCAATTATTATTCTGTTAAAGTCTTTTATCTTTTTTAAACTCTTGGAATTTATTAAACATTGCTTTCTTGGACGCATCTTCCTTTAATGCTTTAATCAAAAATATCCTTGTAAATAATTTAAACTTAAGCAGTATGAATTTAAATAACGTTTTGATTGAATATAAGAGAACTGAATTTTCCTTATAACCACTTGCCCAGTATGTAAAATATAAACCTGTGACAAAGTCTGTTTGAATCTCTTTTTTATTTTCAGGAGTTAAAGCAATCAAACGAACAGCTTCTCCTTCGCTTAATGAATAATATGGATGATAACAATTTATCTTTTCAAAAAATATTTTTCTGGACACATCTGTTTTAACAATAAACAACAAATCAAAAATTGATTTATTGAGAACATTCATTCCCCACCGTTGCTCTTTTAATGGTTCAATCCAGCTAGAAATAGATCGATTCAAAAAAACAGTTTCTGCAGTTGCATGATCTCCCAGATAATCCAGCAATATTGCTGTTTGTGGCGCAAATGTATTTAAGAAATAATATCCGGATTTTATATTCTTCTTTACTTCAGAACAGTTATAAATGCCTGAAGACAGAAATAATAAATTTGAGAAGCTTTTTAAATGTGCGATTAATCCATCTTGTCCAACATTTACACAATTTTCCATCTGAACATCCTCAGCCCTGCAGCAATTGCTGCTAAATGAATAAAATATAGCTTTAGGGTATTTACGAATGGCTTCAAAAATGTATTGTATTGCATGATCATCTGGATTGTCATCATCGCCTAAAATCCATAACCATTCTGTTTCGCAGAGCTCAAAGCAACGCGTAATATTGGCTGCCATTCCAATATTAACTGAATTTCGATGAATATACACCGGAGAATTTTCAATAGTAATAATGGAGTCCTGAACAGGTACATTTGAAGCATTGTCAATAATACGAACACAAACATCTTCGATTAGCTGTGGGAGCAATCGAGAAAGTAAAAGGTTGATCTTTTCATTTCTGTTGTAGGTTGGTATAGCAATCGTTAGCAGCACAGAACTAATTTATCTATGATAATTGAATTGTAGACCATTGTATTTTGGGTCTAATCTGTCCATTCCAATTCCCTGTATATTCCTGTTTCATTTCACCCGTGTCAATCATTTGAAAAGACAGAACCTCAGGTGCCGCTGTCATATCAGAAAAATTAATATCCGATGATAGATAAGCGCTAATAAAATATTGCGTATCGTTCAAAAGGTGTTTAGGTAATACACATTGTGTTTTATAAACTCCCTGAGATTGTACTTCTCCGAAATACCTATCTATACCAATAGTACTGGAAGGTGCGTTAAATGTAGCCAAAATACATTCTCCGTATTTATCCAGTAACTGAATGCTTGGTACAACTTTCGTATTGCTTTTTATAACTTCGTATTCAATTTCACAAACAATGTCTTCATCAAGCCCAAATGTGTTGGAAACACCTGCATTGCCGACAAGAGCAACACGTTTAAATTTCAACGAATCGTTTTGACTGGAAACAAGTATATCCTTTTCCAGGGCTTCTCCTCCATTTGTTTTTACAGACGAAAAATAGGTATTTACAACATCTCTGGTAAGGCCGGAATCAACAATAGTACCTTTTTCCATTAAAATACTTGTTCTGCAAAAATTATTAATGGCAGCCATATTGTGGCTTACAAATAGAATTGTACGACCGTCTTTCTTGTTAACGTCTTGCATCTTGCCCAGACATTTTTTTTGAAATTCTGCATCGCCAACTGCTAGCACTTCATCTACGATCAAAATATCAGGCTCCAAATGTGCAGCAACAGCAAATGCCAATCGAACATACATACCAGAACTGTATCGTTTTACCGGTGTGTCAATATAATTGCCAACACCACTAAATTCTACAATTTCATCGAATCTCGCTCGTATTTCAGCACGATTCATACCCAGGATTGCACCATTCATAAAAATATTATCCCTTCCACTCAGATCCGGATGAAAGCCTGTACCCACTTCCAACAATGAAGCAACTCTTCCCTTTATCTTTATAGACCCTGTAGTAGGTCCCGTTACTCTGGAAAGAATTTTTAACAATGTACTTTTCCCTGCACCATTCTTCCCAATAATACCTAAGGCATCTCCTTGATTTACTTCAAAATTTATATCCTTCAACGACCAAACAAAATCTGAATGAGCTGCAGATAATCGATCATTTAACTGACCTATCTGTGCATACGGATCTTTCTTTCCTAATATCCTGGCAAAAGTTCTATTTAAATCCTCTGAAATCGTTTTGGAACCAATACTTCCTAAACGATACATTTTTGAAATATTTTCAACTTGTATAGCTACTCTTGACATAAGATCAGATTGTATCCATGAAATTCTTCTCTACTTTATTAAAAATAGCGATACCCAAAATTGCAATTATAAATGTAGCTACGAAAGAGTACAACAGTGCTGATGGCGAGTAACTACCTGCACCTAACACTATATATCGAAACGTTTCAATAATACTTGTCATGGGGTTTAAATAAAGCAACAGTTTGATTTTAGGATCTGTAACTATTGACATTGGATATACGACCGGTGTTGCATACATAAGCAATTGAATACCGAAAGTGATCAAAAATCTAAGATCACGATATTTAGTAGTCATTGCGGAAATGATTGTTCCCATGCCCATTGATAATATAGCCATAAGAACAATAAGGAATGGAATAATAATCGAAGCGTAACCTATTGTAAAATGAACCTCTCCAATGATTAAATAATATACATAAATGATCAGAAAAAAAAACAATTGAATCCCAAAGGAAATAAATGTAGAAATAATGGTTGCAATAGGTACTGTTAAACGTGGGAAATACACCTTGCCGAAAACACCTGCATTTGTTGTAAATGTATCAGCGGTTTTTAAAAATGATGTAGAAAAATAATTCCAGAATAATATGCCGCTCATATAAAATAAGACAGGAGGAATATTATCTGTAGATAGATGAGCTATATTTTTAAATATCAAAAGGTATGTTAGTGTTGTAAATACAGGCTGCAATAAAAACCATAGCGGACCAAGTATCGTTTGTTTATAAACTGAAATAAAATCACGTTTAACGAACATTGCAATCAGATACTTATATTTCCATACTTCATTCAATCTAAATTCAAATAAATTTGAATTAGGCTTAATTAAAATATCCCATTTCTCTTTATCTTTCATACAATTGCTCAGTTAGAGAATATATTCCACCATTT
>Ga0247817_10000554_pt1 | contig 20479 bp, 15 predicted proteins | sample UWRJL212509R1_FD_178010 | JGI IMG/M metagenome (GOLD analysis project Ga0247817, IMG submission 178010) | Plant litter microbial communities from Arlington Agricultural Research Station in Wisconsin, United States - UWRJ-L212-509R-1 | ecosystem: Environmental > Terrestrial > Plant litter >...
TTCATCTACAAAAATCTTTAGTTCGATCTTTTCACCCAGTCTTTTCTTTAAAAGATAAAAATAGGCATTCAAAAATTCTAATTCTTCTTTTACATTTATTGTGTCTTTATTCAGATTGGAAATCATATACCGATATACTCTTGTAATGTTTTCCAGAAAAGACGCTGCTTCTTTTTGATCTTCATAGATTAACTCTGTCAAAGTACTAAAGTTATTAAACACAAAATGAGGATCAAGTTGCAGTTTCAACGATTCTAACTGCGATCTGGTTACCGCTTCCTGAAGTTCTGATGCTTTTATTTTTAGCTCTGCTGCTTCCTCAGATGTTAGACGCCATCTGTTTAGCAAAAAAATAGCAGTGTGAATTGAACTGATGAATAGCGTTAATATTGCAGCAACAACATTAGACTGCCAGATAATAACAAGTTCGCTTTCTTTTATGGCTACTCCGGGATAAAAGTAATCCCATATATTAGAAAAAATGGAGTTTAAAAGAATATTACCGGCAATCAGACATATAAATTGTGCCAGCGCCCTAAAAAAGGGATTTTGTTCCCAACTTATATAGTAATTCAGCTTTCTGCCTACAAATAAACTCAGTTCTGTAAATGTAGCACAATAGACCAAAAGAATCACAAAATCGAAATACTTATCTAAACAAAGTAAGCCTTCTTTTTCGTAAATGAGAGACGGATTCAAAAAGTAATACGAAGAGATATAAACTATAAAAACAACCGGAATTACTATAAACCTGTAGTATTTATATAAAAAATTCTTTCCGGATGTTTTATTTTGATTACGTAACCTCATTTACGAATAACTGTTATATTGTATGTTCTAATGGCTTATTTGCCTTAACGTAATTTAAGATTGAAAGCCTGTTATAAACTATTGCGCTACTAAAACGCTCTTTTTTCTATTACTTGTCTGTAACGATTTTACAATTCGCTTTTCGCGCATTACACCCCATTTTAAACAGGTTGCTCCCCACGAAAATCCCGCGCCAAAGGTTGTTATTAGAAGATTTTGTCCTTCTTTAAAATCATCTTTAAAATCCCATAGACATAACGGAATTGTTGCCGATGTTGTATTACCGTAACGCTCGATGTTTACTTTCACTTTATCTGATTCAATGCCAAGACTATCACCAACCGCATTTATGATTCGCAGATTAGCCTGATGCGGAACTACCCAGTCAATTTCGTCTGTGTCTAATTCATTTTTAACTAATACTTCCTGCGAAACTTTACTCATAGAGGAAACGGCTTTTTTGAAAACAAATGATCCGTCCTGTTTTAAGTAATGCATTCTATGCAAAAGACTTGGCATCGTAGCCGGAGTTTTAGAACCTCCTGCGGGTACCACTAGTGATTCAATACCACTTCCGTCTGTGTGCAAAATACTCTTCATTAATCCGTAGCTTGATTCTGTTTTTTCTAATAAAACAGCTCCTGCTCCATCACCAAAGAGGATACAGGTATTGCGATCTTCGTAATCCACAATCGAACTCATTTTATCTGCACCTACTACGATTATTCTTTCGTAACGTCCGCTTTCGATCATACTTGTGGCTGTTTCAAGCGCGTATAAAAATCCACTGCAGGCAGCATTCAAATCTACTCCAAAAGCATTTTTAAGTCCCGTATTTTCGCATACTTTACTGGCTGTTGGAGCCAAAATATGATCTGGTGTCGCTGTTGCCAAAACTAAAGCTTGTATCTCTAAAGGATCTACCTTAAAATTTCTGATAAGATCATCAATAGCAGCACTCGCAAGATCAGATGTTGCTACATCATCAGCTGCAATTCTACGTTCTTTGATTCCCGTTCTTTTTACAATCCACTCATCAGAAGTATCTACTGTTTCAGATATCTGTTTATTCGTTAGGATTGATGGCGGAACGAACCCACCTATTGCTGTTATAACTGCATTCATTTTTTTTATTTTTTGACCTTTTATTTTCCAACCGCAAGTAAATAATTTTTACTCTGATATTATTTCATTTTATGATATAATTATCACAAATACGGCAAATAACGCCTTGATTAAAACATAATTTTCAAAAGATCAATTTTAGAAAATATTTCAGATAAAATATAATTTAGGCTTAGTAACCCGGAAATGACAATAAAGGTATGTCAAGACCTGTCGCCATAATCCTTGTTTTGCTTTTATGAACCAATGAATCCCAGAATCCATATTTTTGTGGAACCATGATAAGCATGTCAGCATTATAGTTTTTTATTTCTTCTTTTATCTCGTTTATAACAGCGTTTGATCGTACTGTTTTGTACAAATATTTCACGTTTTCGAATTCTTTCTCTATTGATGAATGTAAAAAGATTTCATTTTGTTGTTTCTTTAGATCATCCAGCTTTTCATCTACACTAAAAAATTCTACTTCTGCTTCGAGACTACTAACCGTTTGTTTTAGCCAGCTCAATCTTTTAATTGAAGTAAAATTCAAAGTATCACAAGCATAAAGTATTTTCTTTATTCCTTGAAAACGAGCATTTTCAGGAACTGCCAATACTGGAATATCTACATTTTTTATAACCAGAGTTGTTGCATTACCCAATAATTCCTGCTCAAAAGAGCGCTCTGCCATTCCCATTACTACCAAGCTCGCTTCTGTATTCTTTATTATAGAATCTAACTCCACTTCTAAAAGCGAATAACTACAGAATGAATCTACCTCTATTTTAAACAGTGATGACAATTCTGACCCAAGTGTTTCAAGTCTGGACGTTGCCTTTGTGATCTGCTTTTGCATTGCATCAGCCGTGATAAGCGAGTTCGCACTGTGTACACTTAAAGAAAATGAATTAAACAAAACTAGTTTTGCTCCCGTTGCTTTTGCAAGTGCAGCAGCATAATTAACCGCGTTACTGGCTATAGGAGAAAAATTTGTAGCAGCTATTATAGTTAGTGGTGAAGTCATAAAAATATGAATTAGTAGATTTTGCTGTAAAATTCACCAATTAACTGCTATAACCTATTTTAAAATAACCGAAGTATCATTATTTACTTCCCAACCGTAAAAATTGGTTTCTGAAAATACGATTTAATAATAAAATAATATCGTTTTTTAGGAATGGAATGTGTGTTTTGGTTTTGGAAAAATATCACTAGATCCTATGGATCTTTTTTTACCTCTTGTCCATAATAAAGCCGGATTAAAATCCGGCTCTACAATATCGTTCGAGCCGATGGCTCTTTACTTACCTTTAGTTTAAAATTTCATTCTTTGAATTCGTACTGCATTTAGAATCGCAATTAGAGCAACTCCTACATCAGCAAAAACAGCTTCCCACATGGTAGCTAAACCTCCGGCACCCAAAATGAGCACAACCGCTTTTACTACAAATGCAAAAGTGATATTTTGCCATACGATTTTTTTGGTTTGTCTTCCTATATTAATTGCCATTGGAATTTTAGATGGTTTGTCGTCTTGTATTACCACATCGGCGGTTTCGATTGTTGCATCGCTTCCCAGTCCACCCATTGCGATTCCTACGTCACTCAAAGCTACTACGGGTGCATCGTTTACACCATCACCCACAAAAGCTACTGTTCCTCTTTGCGCTTTAATTTCTTTTACTTTATTGACTTTATCTTCGGGAAGCAAATCTCCAAATGCACTGTCTATTCCTAATTGGTCTGCAACAAATTTTACTACACTGCTTTTGTCTCCGCTAAGCATGGTTGCTTTTATATTTAGCTTGTGCAAAAGATTGATGGTTTGTTGTGCATCTTCCTTAATCTTATCAGCAATTGTTATGTAACCAACGTATTTTTTGTCATAACTTATTGCAATGGTCGTATAGACTATAGAAGAAGGATCAACATCGTAAGTAATTCCAAACTTATCCATTAATTTAAAATTACCTGCCAATAACTCTTTTCCGTTGATGATTGCTTTTAATCCATGTCCTGCAATTTCTTCGTTACTATCCATTTTTAGGGTACTGTCTACCTCGCCTACATATTCATGTATGGCTGTTGCTACGGGGTGTGAACTCAGACTTTCTATGGCATTGACCATTTTTAGTATTTCAGCTTTATCAAATTCAGGTTTAAAAACAGTTTCCTGAACTTTGAAAACACCTTCGGTCAGGGTTCCTGTTTTATCCATCACTACATTTTGAATAGAAGCCATTACATCTAAAAAATTACTTCCTTTAAACAAAATTCCGTTTCGGCTTGCGGCTCCAATTCCTCCAAAATAACCAAGTGGAATCGATATTACCAAAGCACAAGGACAAGAAATTACCAAAAACACTAATGCTCTGTACAACCAATCGCGAAAATCATAAGTTTCTACAATTAAGTACGGAATAAAGCAAATTCCGATAGCAAGAAACACTACGATCGGTGTATATATTTTTGCAAACTTGCGTATAAAAAGCTCTGTGGGTGCTTTTTGCGCAGTTGCATTTTGTACCAATTCTAATATTCGGCTTAGTTTACTATCGGCATAAGCTGCTGTTACTTTTACTTGTGCTGCACTATTCAAATTAATCATTCCTGCTAAAACTGTTTCGCCTTTTCCTTTTGTATCTGGTTTACTTTCTCCCGTTAGGGCAGCCGTATTAAAGGAAGCACCATCAGTTAAAAGTTCCCCGTCAAGACCTAATTTTTCTCCGGGTTTTAACTGTACAATAGCACCGATCTGAGCATCTTCTGCTTTAATTGTTTGGGCTTTTCCATCTGCCAAAATCGTAACTTCATCCGGTCTTTGGTCTAAAAGACTTTTTATATTTCGCTGCGCTCTCGAAACGGCAAGTGTCTGAAAAACTTCTCCTACGGAATAAAACAGCATAACTGCAACCGCTTCCGGATATTCTCCTATGGCGAATGCTCCAATAGTCGCAATTCCCATCAATAGAAACTCTGAAAATACATCGCCTCTGATAATACTTTTTACAGCATCTTTAATTACCTCTAAACCAACAATTAAATACGTTACAAAATACCAGACAAATCTAAAAATTCCCGTAAACCAAGTCTGTGAAATCCAATTATCTAATGCAATAGCGCCTAATAAAAGAACTAATGCCAGAATGGAAGGCAAAAACATTTTAAAAGTACTTCCTTCTACATTACTGTGATCATGACCGTCATGATCGTGGTGGTTATGATTATGTTCGTCATTGTCGTGGTTATGTTTATGTTCCATGTTTATTATTTTTGGTATTATCAAATAATCGATGTTGGTTCAATTCAAGTTGTTTACGAACTCAATATTAGACATTTATCACATATTCCTTTTGCCAATATTTGTATCTCATCAATCTGAAGCTGGTTATCCATACTTTCAGGAAAAATTATCTCTTCCCGACACGTTGTTTCTTTACAATTTTTACAATAAAAATGTAAATGACGATCGTTGTGATTTTCCTGAGCGCAGTTTTCTGCACAAAGCTTATATTTAACGACGTTTTCGTCTGTAATTTTATGAACCAGACCCTTTTCCTGAAATGTCTGAAGGGTTCTGTAAATCGTTACTTTATCGGCTTTGTGAAAGAACTTTTCAATATCAGACAACGAAAGAGCTGCTGTAACGGTTTCTAAATATTCATAAATTAGAATACGCATCGTAGTCAGGCGGATATTTTTGCCTGCGAAGGCATTTTCTGTTGCTTTCTTCATATCAGTTTAGTTTACAAAATAAAATCATCGGACTTCACTGTATCAATACCAGTAAATTTACGAAGCTTTGTTTGAACTTTAGCTTGTTGATTCTAATTGTAGTTTATTCTTTTATATTATTTCGTTAATGCTCGTGACCTCCGGAATTGCTCAGTGTGGCGTTTACGAAAAAGGTACCTTTAGTAACGATTTTGGTTCCTTCCGGAATTTTCTTAACTGGCGTAATAGCAGTATAACCTACTTCTGTAACTCCTTTTGAAACTTCTATTTTTTCAAAATTCATAGTAGCAGCTTCAACTTTCTTTTCTTCCCCTTCGTTGTGTTTTTCTTCCCCTTCTGTACCATGTTCATGTTCTGCTTCAGGTTTTTTGTCTGTTTGTGCAAAAATGTAGAATTTGCCATCTGCTTCTGCAATAGCTGCATTGGGTACGGCAGCTGTTACAGTACTTCCAACACTTATCATTGCTGTAATATTCATACCATCAATCAATCCGCTTTTATTTCCGGTCACTGTACAGTGAACAGCCACTGTTTTACTTTCATTTTCAAATGAAGAACCAATATTGAATACTTTAGCAGTGTAGGATATCGCAGGATTATTAGTCAGGGTAAAATTTACTACCTGCCCAATTTTAATCATCGGCAGGTCTTTTTCAAAAACCTGAAGATCAAGATGTATTAATCCGTTATCTACAATCTCTACAACAGGCGAAGAAACATCTACATAACTTCCAATTTTTGCAAACTCACTGCTTACGGTTCCACTTACCGGACTCGTAACGGTTAAAGCCGATTTTAAATTTGAATAAGTAATTCCACCCGGATTAATTCCCATAAGCTGAATCTGTTTTTGAAGTGATGCTTTTCGTGCTCTTAGTGCATTCATTTCTGCTGTTGCACTTTGCAAATTCTTTAATGCTCCTGCATTTCCTTCCTGCAATTCTTGTTGACGTCTTAATTCCTGATCCGCTAATATAATTTTGCTCCCAATCGTTAGATACTCTTCCTGCAACTGTATAAATTGTGGATTTTCGATCGTAGCAATTACTTGCCCTTTTTTTACATAATCACCCAGCTGTACTTTTAATGTTTTTATCACGCCTCCGTACAATGACGTGGCGTTCGCTTTATTGTTATTCGGAACCCGTAAAGCGCCGTTCGCTTTAATACCCGCAGTAAGATTTTTATTCTCAATAGTACCAAGCGTAATACCAACGGCTTTCATTTGATCCTCGGTCAATTCAGCGATAGAGGAAGCTTCTTCTCCGTGTTCTTCTTCTTTTCCTGCTTCCGATTTTTCAGATACTGTTTCTTTAGTATTTCCTTCGTTGTTTTTTTGCCCGCAGCTTACTAATGTTAGCATAACTGCAAGAACAACTAAATTTTTAATTTTGAGTTTCATGTGTACTTTTATTTTTGGAAATTACCTTACGAATTCTGTCTTCTTTTTTCAAGACAGAAAACAAAGGAATTAGTGCCTGTTATTTATTATTAAAATAGTTAAACTGAACTGCTGACAGATTATACTGGTTTAAAACATCTAAGTAATTCTGACGTATTCCTACCGCCTGACTTAAAAACTGACCAAGCTCAGCAAAACTAATTTCTCCTGATCTGTAACTTAATGTCGCTGCTTTTATAATTTCTTCGGACTGCTTTAATCCTGAGGTTTCGTAAAAATTCAGCAAAGAAAGATTCTTCTCGATATCTGCAATAGCCGATGCTTTTTGAGTCTGAAGCTGTTGCGTCTGATAGGTCAGATTTTTTTCCTGTACGTCTTTTTCAGCTGCTGCTGCCTTTACTTTATTATGTGCTGATCCTGCTCCAAAAAGCGGGAAAGAAGCTGTAGCCGAAAATCCGGTGTAAGGATCATTTGCTCCCCAAAGACGCTGGCTAAAAACTCTTCCTGAAAATTCAGGCATGTTTGTATTTCTTTGCACCGAAACATTGGATGTTGCAATTTTTACATTTTGCTCCTGCAAGACCAATAAAGGATGAAGACCATTGGTTTCAGATAACACCACATCTGCCTTTCCTAACGGAGCTTCTACAGGAAGCAACCATGTATTCTGATTTAGTAACATCATCAATTGTTGCTGTTGTACGGTCATATCTTTTTTATTCTGGTCTGAAAAAGCTTTTAGCTCGTATAATTTTGCTTCGGCAGCAATTCTGTCCAGTTTTGCCACATCACCAGCTTTTAAACGAACTTCAGCCGTCTTAAAAAGTAAGGTGTAAATGCTATCTAAACGTTTATATAATACTTGTTTATCCTGCAAATACCAAAGCTTGTAATAAGCAGTACGGACTTCTCTTTTTATTGTTGCATTTAAAACTCCTGTATTTAATTCTGCATGCTTTAATTGTTCTTTAAAGTATGTTTTTCTCGCAGCATACAGTCCTGGCCAGGCAACACTTTGGGAAATACCAATCTTTAAAATCCCAACATTATCAGTCGGACGAAGGTCTTCGTTTTCTGCAAATATTCCTGTTTTTGGTATGTCAATGGCTGTTTTTACATTGAACCCAGCACTTCGAATTTCGGCTTCATTGATGTCCAATTGCTGATTGTTTTGCAAAGCAGTTTCTACTGCCTGATCCATAGAAATTCTTTCCTGAGCCTTAGCAGATACCAGACCAGCCATACAAAATAATACTATCAGGGTTGTGTTTTTCATCTTGAATTTACGTGTAAAATCGAATTTTGAATTAAAAATAATATAGAGCAAAGGCAGTACAAATAAGGTAAGGAATGTGGCTGTAATCAAACCTCCAATCACTACAGTTGCCAGCGGTTTTTGTACCTCTGCTCCTGCACTGCTGCTAATGGCCATTGGTAAAAATCCTAATGAAGCTACTGTTGCCGTCATTAATACAGGACGAAGCCTTGTCATAGTTCCTTCTCTTACTCTCTCAAAAATATCCGTTATACCTTCTTTTTCAAGCTGGTTAAAAGTTCCTATCAAAACGATACCGTTTAGGACTGCTACACCAAACAAGGCAATAAACCCAATTCCGGCACTAATACTAAACGGCATTCCTCTTAGCATCAAGGCAAAAATACCTCCAATAGCACTCATCGGAATGGCGGTGAATATTAAAATAGCCTGTTTAAAAGAACGAAACGTAAAATACAACAAACCAAAAATTAATAACAACGACACGGGAACGGCAACCATCAAACGGGCACTTGCTTCCTGCAGGTTTTCAAACTGACCTCCATACGTAAAATAATAGCCCGGAGCTAATTTTACTTTTTCTTCCAATTTCTCCTGAATTTCTTCTACAACACTTTGAACATCCCGTCCTGCCACGTTAAATCCTACTACAATTCTTCGTTTTCCTGCTTCTCTGCTTATTTGTGCCGGACCTAGTTTATAGTCTATATTGGCTACTTGCGATAATGGAATCTGATTTCCGGTATTGGTTGGAATCATAAGATTGCTTACATCATCTATACTGCTTCTGTGAATGCTGTCTAAACGAACAACAAGATCAAAACGTCTTTCGTTTTCATATACCTGACCTGCACTTTTTCCGGCAAAAGCGGTACTTACAACATCATTTACATCTTCTATTGTTAATCCGTAATTGGCGATACGTGTTCTGTCGTATTCGATATTTATTTGAGGCAACCCGCTTACTCTTTCAACCTGTGGTGAAGTAGCTCCGGGAACACTTTGAATAACTTCGCTAACTTCTTTTGCATATTGCGAAAGTGTTTCGAGATTTTCTCCAAATATTTTTACAGCAACATCTTGTCTGATTCCCGTCATCAATTCGTTGAACCTCATTTGAATTGGCTGATTTTTTTCGAAGAAAACGCCGGGAATAACTTCTAATTTTTCTATTAAAGCGTCTGCCAGCTCGTTGTAACTTCGTCCTGATTTCCATTCGCTTTGTGGTTTAAGTACCACCATTAAATCTGTTGCTTCAGGCGGCATTGGATCTGTTGGTACTTCGGCTGATCCTGTTTTTCCAACGACCATTTTAACTTCATCAAATTCTTTGATTATTCTGGAAGCCTGCATAGAGGTTTCGATACTCTGATTCAAGGAACTTCCTTGTGGCAAAATACAATGAAATGCAAAATCACCTTCTTGTAACTGTGGTATGAACTCACCTCCCATTCGGGTAAAAAACAAAATCGCAACTACAAACAGTAAACTTGTAAAACCTACGACAGCATACTTAACATGGATTACTTTTTGAAGTAAAGGCTGGTAAATACTTTGCAGTTTCTGCATCATTTTATCACTAAAATTCTCTTTGTGATTGGGTTTCTTGGATAAAAACAATGCACACATCATCGGAATGTAAGTCAATGATAAAATCAATGCTCCAAAAATGGCAAAACCTACGGTCTGCGCCATCGGACGAAACATTTTTCCTTCTACTCCCACAAGCGTCAGAATTGGAATGTAAACGATTAAAATTATAATCTCGCCAAATGCAGCACTTGTACGTATTTTCGAAGCAGATTGAAAAACTTCTTCATCCATTTCGTCTTGGGTAAGGTTTCGGAGTGTCTTGCGCATTCCCAAATGATGCAATGTTGCTTCTACCACTATAACAGCACCATCGACGATAAGTCCAAAATCGATCGCACCCAACGACATTAAATTGGCACTCACACCAAAAACATTCATCATTCCCAGAGCAAAAAGCATGGCTAGCGGAATAGCTGAGGCAACGATTAATCCGGCACGAAGATTTCCCAGAAATAAAACCAATACAAAAATTACGATCAAAGCGCCTTCAACCAGGTTCTTTTCTACAGTACTTATGGCTCTTTTTACCAAATCTGTACGATCTAAATAGGGTTCAATTACGACATCATCCGGAAGTGATTTTTGAATGGTTGGCAGTTTTTCCTTAATTCGTTTTACGACTTCGTTGCTGTTCTCGCCTTTTAGCATCATGACAACACCACCAACAGCATCTACTTCGCCATTGTAGGTCAAAGCACCATATCGAACGGCTTTTCCAAATCGTACATCAGCAACATCACTAACATAAATTGGTGCAGCTCCGGTATTTTTTACGACAATCTTTTTAATGTCTTCTAATGAAGTTACTAAACCAATTCCTCGTATAAAATAAGCATTTGGTTTTTTGTCGATATAAGCGCCTCCCGTATTCTGATTGTTTTTTTGCAAGGCAGTAAAAATATCAGGAATACTAACACCCATCGCTTTTAATCGGTCGGGATTTACGGCTACTTCGTATTGTTTGAGTTCACCACCAAAACTGTTTACCTCGGCAATTCCGGGTGTTCCGTACAATTGTCTGGCTACAATCCAATCCTGCATGGTGCGCAAATCTTTGGCATTGTATTTATTCTTACTTCCTTTTTTAGGGTGAATGATATATTGATAAACTTCTCCAAGCCCTGTGCTTACAGGTGCCATTTCAGGAGTTCCAGCTCCTTGCGGAATTTTATCCTGAGCTTCTTTCAGCCTTTCATTTATAAGCTGTCGGGCAAAGTATATATCGGTTTCATCATCAAACACAACGGTAATTACTGAAAGTCCAAATCTTGAAATACTTCTGATTTCCTGAATTTTTGGAACTGTTGCAATACTTTGTTCTATCGGAAATGTTACGAGCTGCTCTACTTCCTGTGCAGCAAGCGTAGGACTGCTGGTAAAAATCTGTACCTGATTGTTTGTGATGTCAGGCACGGCATCAATGGGCAGTTTGGTAGCGCTCCACGCGCCCCAAATAATAAGAAGCAATGTCATTAAACCAATAATGATTTTGTTCTTAATGCTGAATTTAATTATATTATCTAACACAATGTAACTAATTTTAACGTTTAGGAAATAGTCTCTTTCGCCATGTAAAATGGAGAAAATTAGAATGTGCGTGTAGAAAAGACCTGTAATTACAGGAATTTAAGATACATCACAATACTGGCGATTTGTCCAGAGAAAAATTACCATGTGAGTAAAGCACAATTCAAAATAAGTTTTAAACGAAAAGTTTAGGCGGTTGCCATATACTTCCGGAGTAAAGGGAAATAACCTGACAGTCTCTTAATACTACATTTCTAACACTGATCAGTTGTTGTGGAAGATTAAATTCCGGTAGTTTAAAAGTGAATTTAAGAGCCGAAACACTACAGCAGGAACATTGGCAAAATGGTGTGCAATGATCATCATTGTCGTCGCTGTGATTGTGAGTCAGTTCTGTTTGATTGGATGGAGTATCTTCGCAACTATTATATACATCACTGCACGGAACTGCCAGAAGTCCTAGTATGTAAATTAATAATATTGTTGTTTTCCATCTCATATAGTACAAATGTATGAAATAATTTATGCAATCAGATTGCAAAGTTAGTCTCAGTAATGTAATACCAGGATTCTCAAGCGTTCTTAAAAGTTTACTTTTATAATGCATTACATTATTTACCTTACTGTTTATCCCAGTCTTAACAAAGCAAAATAAAACTTTTGTCAAAATACATTTAAATTCTAACAGAATAAGACATAATTTTAATATCAAAAAAAAACTGATTTTAGGTTCGAATCAAAAAAAGCGAACTGTAAAACAGCTCGCTTCTCGTTATTACTAATCGCAATGAACTACGTTAAACCTTTTATTTCAATCTGTTGAATACAATAAAATTGTTGCAGAATATCTTCCTTTTGTTTTGGCTTTTATAATGCTATTTAACTTAGTAGCAGCATGGGCACTATATTCATCTGTTAAAACCAAAATATGAAAATGAGTATGTTCTACATACGATTCCACATCGTTGGGCGAAGCTTTTTTAATACTTTTGATTTCCCTTTTCTCTAAAAAACAATGTATCTTTTTGGTTACTAATACTTTCCTTAATAATTTTACTCACTATCTGCAATCCTGCAGTGTCAATCACCTTCATAATTTTCTTCTTTATTTAATTATTTTTCAAAAGTTGTCATATATGACATTACAAAATGCTAATATAAACATTTTCTTGTGTTGTCAAATATGTCAAGTATGGAAAAATCAGATTTACAGAAATTACTAGGTAAAAGAATTAAAAAACTAAGAGTCGAAAAAGGACTATCACAAGTCGATTTGGTTGCGAGAATGCAAGGAGATATTGATACTACTAATATTTCCAGGATCGAATCCGGACGGACAAATCCAACCTTTTATAATCTTTATCGATTGAGTGAAGCCTTAGAAATCTCAATAAGTGAGTTAATGGATTTCGCTATGACTGAAAAATGAAACATTGTCTTCTCTATTTTTTTTATCAGCCTATATTTTCTTCAATTCATTTGTTCATTAATTACAAAATTTAATCATTTTTATAATCTTATTCTTTATTTAATATTTAATTTGTAAAACTTATTTTCCATTTAATATGGCGCAAGTAAACTATTGATTTTCTTGTACGGTACTATACAGATAGTATCGTACTAAACGGGTTTATTTTTGTACCAAGTGCTTTTAACCATCACAAACAACTCAACAACAACTTACAACTTACACAATCTTGTCATTTCGACGAAGGAGAAATCTTCGTTGCAAAGTCGACAAAGATTGCACTCTCTTTGTGGAGTCACTTGCGAAGATTTCTCCTTCGTCGAAATGACATACAAATGATAAATACCGTTGCTCAATAATTATGTTAATCATTTTAGTTCTCATATATTCTTGAACAAAAATAATAAAAAATTCGACTTATAAGTCGAATTTAATTTTAAAAATGCTGATTTGACTTCTTTTTCTTTGTTAAATGAAGCAGATTGAAAAATTAGAGTCCGAATTAGTCGAAAGAATTTATAATTTATTCCTTGTAAAGTATGAAGGAAATAAAAGTTCTTTTGCCAGAGATAGCAACTGTACTGAAACTACAATTCGAAGAATTTTACGAAACGAACAAGGTATTACTATAAATTTGCTGATAAGAATTGCCAATGCACTGGATACAACGCCAAGTGAACTTTTAAAAGATGTGCAATTAAAAAAAGAAGAATAGCTTAACTACAACCAATCCAGCGTAAAAGTAACTTCGATTTTTGTTCCGGAATTAACACTTGATACTACAACAAACTTTCCGTTTAGAGAACTTACTCTGTCTCTCATATTACTTAAACCAATTCCTGCTTTTCTGTTTTTTACATCAAAACCAACACCATCATCGGTAATGGTGAGTTTTAGAATGTTGTTTTTCTTTTTATAAATTTTTACTTCGCAACTTTTGGCATTTGCATATTTGTTGACATTCAGAATAGCTTCCTGAATTATTCTGTAGAGGTTTATTTTGTAAATAATTTGAATGCTTCTCCAATCGATTGTTTCATTATCTATGTAAACAAACTTGGTATCGCTTATTTCTTTTTGATGATCTACTAATGTTAACAGCAGGTTATTGAAATCGTTATGCTCTAAAAATGCGCTATTGCTCAAACCGTGCGAAATAGTACGAACCTCTGTTTCAATATGTTGCAATTCGGTTATGTAGTATTTTCTTTTTTCTACAATCTCGTTCCCATTTTGCGTATTAAAAAAACCTAAATTCATTCTGACGCTATAAATTTTGTTCATAATACCGTCATGCAATTCCTTGGCTATTTTGGTCTTTTCGTTTTCTCTTGCGGTGGTTATTTTCTCATGCTGATCCATCAATAATTGATAAATCACTTCATTCGCCTGTTGTTCTTTTTTAAAGAACTTCATTTCCAGATTTTTATACTTTAATCCCCTGAAAAGCGTAAAGATTAATAAAGCTAAGATTAAGACAAATGATGAAATTAGGATGTAAAAGTTTTTCTTGGTCAAAATTTTATTCTCATCCTCGATTCTTGAAGTTTCGTATTCGATTCGGGAATATTTATCGTGTGCATTTTTTTGCACTGCATTGATGCTATCACTAAGTTTGATGTATTCTTTGGTATAAAACAGCATCTTTTTTTTATCTGTTTTATATAGAAATCGCAATGTCGTTAAAATCTCATTACTGCTGTTTAGCTTCACCGCTAAATGATTTGCTTCTTCTAAAGTACTAATCGCATTGAGGGTATCTTTTTGAGACAGATAATATTCTCCTATTCTAATTTTTTTGTACAAAATGTCGGGACCTAAACCTATGCTATCGACTATTTTTAGTGACTCCAGCAGCATTGGTTTTACATTTTTATAATCTTTGTTTTTCATTTTTGAGTACGCCAGATTACTCATGACATTGGCGTACAATCGAGGCCATTTTTTTCTTAAATCGGGTGTTAAAAGTGGCTCGAGTATCTTTGCAGACTTCGCATACTCGCCTTGTAAATCGTACAGATTACAAACATTTATAATAGAACTGACATTGTACTTATTAATATCATCTTTACCGGTGAATTTCATTTTGCTCAACACCTCGAGAGCGGTGGCATGGTATTGTAAAGCCTGATCGTATTTAACTAATTTTTCGAGGCAATTGCCCATTAACGTATTACAACTATAGATTAGTTCGTAATCTTTAGATCCTTTTAAATAACTTAAAGCTTTAGAAATTTCAACACTGCATTCTACATAATTTCCATCATAAAATAAAACGTAGCCTTTGCTAAACAGCATCCTGGCAACATTGTCATAATCCTGAAGTTTATGGTATAATTTCTCTGCCTGCAGATAATAAAAATAGGCACTGTCTTTTCTTGTATTTTCATAACAATCCCCCACAAAATAAGACGCTTTTGCCATTCTGATACTATCATTGGCACGTTTTGAAAGTTCTAAAGCTTTTAAGCTTACCGCTAACGATTTTTTTGAGCTATTAATATAATAATACTCTGATGCTATTTCAAGATAGACATCCCGCAGTTCTGCATTATTCCGGATCTTCTTCAAAAGAAAAAGGCTGGAATCTAAATACTCCTCCTTTTTTTGATTCTCTAAACTAGTCGCGTAATTTTTATCAAATAAATGTGTTACGCCACTTTTATAATTCGTCGAATCATTTTTTTTACAAGAAAAAAAAATGAGAACACTAAAGATGTAAAAAAATCGAGTTTGAATAGTCAAGTTAAAAATGGTATTTTTATTACAACAAATATATCATTTTGAAATAAATCAGAACATAATACTATTAATAATCCCCAAATAAAAACTAGCGTCTTGGTGGTTTTGGATTACTTGGATCTCCATAAACATTTTCTTGTCCATTATCCGGTAATGGTTGCGATCCTACAATAGTCGAATCTGGTCTTTGAGTCGCTATCTCATTCCGTTTTTCAAATTTAACGCCTTTAACTTCTTGATTTTCAAGTTCATCAGCTGAACAAGAAAACATTAACAGAGAAATAAAGACAAGCCCCAAAATGTACAATTTACTTTTCATAAGATAATATTTTTTTTAGTTATTATGAATTATCTGTAAAAGAAAAACATTATTTTTTTTAAATTGTACGGGATTTCCGTAGTATTTTAACTATATTTGGTTCAAATTGAATTTTAATTTATGAGTTTAAACATTTTTATCGTTGATGATCACCCCATGACCGTTGACAGTTACATTAATTTATTATCATACAATGGGCTTAAAGAACAGGATTTGCATTTTATCAAAAGTTATAATGGTGAAGAAGCATTCAATAAAATAGAACTTTACGAAAAACAAAAAACTTCAATACATTTTGCTTTATTAGACATTAGCATTCCTCCTTATAAAGCTCAGAATATTAATAATGGGGTCGATTTAGCTATACTTCTTAGAAAAAAATTCCCATCCTGCAAAGTAGTGCTGCTTACTATGCATAGTGAACCTTTGACTGTAGATAAAATAATTAAAGAGATAAAACCGGAAGGTTTTATTGCAAAAAGTGATATAAACTTCGAATTGTTTCCTGTAATCTGTCAAAAAATTCTTAATGGTGAATTTTTTAAAAGCCAAACCATAAAAGATTCTCAAAGAGAATTGTTTAAAAAAAATATCAATTGGGATAATCATGATAGTCAAATTTTAATATTATTATCAGAAGGTGTCAAAACTGTTAATCTTCCCAATTATATTCCGCTTTCTATGAGCGCCATCGAAAAACGTAAAGCCAATATCAAAGACCAGATCCTCGACACCAAAGGCGGTGATAAAGACCTGATTGATAAAGCCAGGAAACTCGGACTTCTTTAAATAGTTATGAGTTAAGTTTTGAATTATGAATTATAAGTTATGAGTTGCTGTAATGTTGATCTTTTTTGATTTGTTTAATCGTTGCACTATTTACTTTTTATAATTCAAAAAATTCAAAATTCATAATTCAAAACTTACAATTCATAATTTAGAGAAACTCATAACTCATAATTCATAGCTTATCATTCTCAAAAAAATCCCCAATACAGGAAATATACATTTATCAGTACAAAAGAAAACAGGATTGTTGAGATTATACTTCCGTTGGAAACTGATTTTATTTTTAATACGAAATAAAGTATTGAAAATACAGTAAAGGCAACAAATATCCATTGTATTGCAAATAAATAGTCGAAGCTATGTGATAAGCCAAAAGCTAGTATATAAAAATTGTCACTAACTGTAGTAAATAAAGCAAGAACAAATCCAACAATAGCGAACAAACCTAAAATTGAGGTTATTATAATTAAGCCTTTCATTAACTTATTTTGAGTAATATCTTTTCTCTTTCTGATTAATACGTAAGCAAAATTAAAAATCGAAATTATCAGAATAAGCATTGCTATAATGAAAGGTGCAAAAAAGAGCCAATTCATCTCGCCTACACTATTCGCAAAATTTGAAACTCCGCCATTAATTTTTACATTCGTGACAAAACTAACTTTTTGATCAGCATCCAGTTTTTTAGTGCTTGGTTTTTGGTTTGGGTTTTTGAGAAAGTTAGCTATAATTTCAAACCCTTCTTCAGAAAAACTTGGTCCGTGTCCTGAAACGGGAGCACTTACTAAATAAGCATTTTTGAACATATCTTTGGTTTTTGTCCCGTTTTCTGCTGGTGTAACAGGGTCAAATTTTCCAGATAATACCAAGACAGGTATGCTTAGCGAAGCCAAATTCGACAGATCATTTGGTGTAGCAGATGTTGTCGTAATTCCTTGATTCCATTTGTCGCATACTAAAAAATCAGATTTGTAAAAGGACAATCCGCCTTTTAGTTTACTATATTTCTGAGCATCTTTATTGAAAGCTTCAAACGAATTATACGGTAAAGCTTCATCACAAATAGTACAATAAAACAAGCCGTAATCTAAACTTAAAGCTCCTGAAAAAGCGGCCACCAGGGAACCTAAAGTATTTTTGTTACCTTTATTAAATTCAGTAATTAACAACGGGATTACTTCAATCAAGTCTTTTCGATATAAGGATTGCTGAATACAAACTTTAAAATCTTCTGCGTTGTATGTAAATACTCCTGCAGGAATTACTTTTTTATCGACTTTAACGGTAACTGGGTTTTTATCCAGATTTTCTATGGTTTGGTAATATACATTTTCAAGATTTGGATATTGCTGATTACAGTCAGGATCATTTTTGCAGGCATCGAAAACTTTCTCTAAGCTACTCACATAATTTGTTGTATTTTGGTTGTAATACGATTTCGCAATATCAGGAATAGACGAATCTAAAGTCAATGTTTTTATGTCCTGAGGAAAATCATTTGTATAAACCTGAACCGTGTATGTGGAGTACGAAACTCCGTAAACATTCCAATTATCATATTTTAGCGCTTTTTTTAACGCATTCAAATCTTTTGCAATCGATTTACTATTATACGCTTTGAGGTCAATATCCCGCTTTACTAAATCTTGTTTGCAATCCATAGCTGCAAGTATTTTTTGCTGTTCGTCTTCGCTCTTGCTTTGATTTTTGGACAGAATTTCTAAGAACTTTGTTCCTAATTCAGGACAAAATTTAGGAAACGAAAATCCAACTCCTCTTAAGTCCATCAAAATAATATCGCTTTGCTCTCGTATTGGGTTCTGCAGCCAAGTCCAGATTGCACGAATTTCTCCGGCACCAGGCCCGCCTTCTATAAAAAGAACAGGATTTGAACTGCCTTTTTTTGAGGTGCTTTTTATAATGGCAACGGCTAATTTAATGGTTTTGCCTTGGGGCTTATCCCAGTTTTCCGGAACGGTCAAATACTTCCATTCGATATTGTCGTTATTAATTATTTGCTCATCGGGAAAAAATGAGGTTGTTTTTTCAAGCTTAAAATTATCATTCTGAGCATACATGTAAGTAGTAAAAAAGCTTAGAACTAAAAATAAACGGGTTAGTTTTTTCAAGTTGTATTTCATTTTGGTTTAAATTAAAGTATTTCGTTAGTATTATATTTTTTCAATGTTATACTGCTGTTATTTGTTTTTAAAGCGAGGTAACATTTGTATTTTTTATCAATCCTGAGCTGTTGTAAATAATAATCTTCATTCTCAATTACAGTTTTATTCTCCAAAATTTCAAACGAAGTAAGCGGAATCGATAATCCGTGACCGTGTGTTTTTATAACTGCTTCTTTTTGAGCCCAATACTCAAAAAAAGAATCGTTTTTATTTGCTGACAAAGTAATCTTTTCCCATTCGTTTTCAGTGAGTTGCGATCTAAAATCAGTTAAAGTAACGTCGGTTACGATTTCAATATCAATTCCTAATTCATGTTCATCACTTAAGGCGCAGACTACTATTTCTCCTGAATGCGAGATGTTAAACTGAATTTTATCATCATCAAAATAAGGTTTGTTGTACTCGGTATGCTTTAGTATTTTGTTATGAGGATTCTGTTGGTAAATTTCTTCTACTCCTTTATACAACAATATTCGTCCTAAAAGAGACAATTGTGCATCTTCCCATCTTCTAAAACGCCTGATTTTATCCTGATAATCGGCTGGAAACTTTGCTAAATAGTGTTCCAGCAATGTTTCGTGATTTTCCAGAGATAAATAGGTGTAATAAATGTGTATCAAAGCTTCCGGTTTTTTAGAAATTAAACTCAAAATCGAATGTTGTATTTTTTTCAAATCCTAAACTGGCATCAATTCCCCCTACTTCTACCGATGGATGACTTATTACCTGCTCTAAAATTTTGTTGAATTTCTGCGTAATAATTTCTATCGTGTTTTCATCAAATAAATCAGCATTATAATCTACAATAGCTTTTAGTTTATCATCGCTTTCAAAAAAGTTAAACACAACCGGCAATCTGCTGTACTTGTTATCGATAGGATAAGTAGTTAATTTAAAACCTTTTAAGTCTTCAATATCTCCAAACGAAAACTCTGGATTCTGATACACTAAAAGTACGTCAAAAACAGACTTTGAAAACGTAGTCAACGGAACATCCTGATATTCATTTACTTCTAATAAATTATCTTGCGTACTTTTTAGCAACGCTACAAAAGTTTGCTCAGGCTCAATTTTAGTTCTTAGCACCATTGTTTTAGCAAACATTCCGATTTGATTGTTCAATTCCGGAATCGTTCTGCCGGAATTCACCGTTCCGATGCAAATATCATTATGACTGGAGAATTTGTAAATCAGGACATTCAGCGCTGCCATCAAAATGGTGTATACGGTAACTTGCTCTTTTAGTGCTGTTTCTTTTAATGCTAAAGTATCTTCAGCTGTTAATTCAAAAAGAAATTTACCTCCACTTTGCTGATCGCTTGCACTATTGGAATCATGATCAAAAGAAGGTTCAGGACGATAATCTTCAAGGTAGTTTTCCCAAAACAACTCGTTTTTAACCGCTTGCTCTTCTGCAATTCTATTGAACCATTCAGAGTAATCTTTGAACTGAAATGGCAAACGATCTTCGGCATTTATTGCGAAAGCCTCACTGTTGTTATAATTTTGGATAAACGCTGCGATGAAA
>Ga0247817_10000555_pt1 | contig 20475 bp, 16 predicted proteins | sample UWRJL212509R1_FD_178010 | JGI IMG/M metagenome (GOLD analysis project Ga0247817, IMG submission 178010) | Plant litter microbial communities from Arlington Agricultural Research Station in Wisconsin, United States - UWRJ-L212-509R-1 | ecosystem: Environmental > Terrestrial > Plant litter >...
TACTTTCTTCGTTATGAAAGATGAATTAGTTGTAGTAAAAAATAATAATGAATTGACCGCTTATGTTATTAAGTAAAAAAGTATTGAATAGATTTTTTTTAGTTTTATGTGTGTCGCTTTCATTGAATGCCATTTCTCAGGCTGAGGTTTGTGATTCTATTGGCGTTGAACGTAAAGATGGTAAATTATTTGTTTTGCATAGAATTGCTTCTGGCGAGACATTATACTCCCTTGCACGCAAATACGATGTCTCGGTTGATGATATCAAAAAGAATAATCCAACATGGTCGGAAGGCTTAAAAGTAGGACAGGTATTGTATATTCCAAGTAATACTCCGGCTTCATCCACAACGACCACTGCAGCTTCTACAGCAGCTAAAACCCATACAGTTACTGCAGGTGAAACATTGTATAGCATTGCAACAAAATACAAAGTGTCGGTAGATGAATTGAAAAAAGCCAATCCTGGCTTGTCAAGTTCAATCAGTGTCGGTCAGGAATTAAATCTCCCATCTAAAGTAACAGGTACAACAACTACAGCGAAGCCTACAACAACAACAACTACAGCGAAACCTACTACAACAACAACTACAGCAAAACCGACAACCACAACGACGACTTCCAAAGAAACAGTAGAGCACAAAGTTGCCTCAGGTGAAACCTTGTATTCTATTGCACGGAAATATAATGTAAGCGTTGAAGATATTAAAAAAGCAAATCCAGGCTTGGGCTCATTAAAAGTAGGACAAACTATTAAAATTGCTGGTGCTGAAGTTGCACAAACTACTGTTACTACACCAGCGACAACTACAACAAAGCCTACTACGACAACAACAACCACTACAACGACAACTACTCCTGCGAAACCAACAACGGTTGAGTCGGATACCGTACAGTTGCAGCAGGATAAAGTACGCTTAGAGACGATGCAGACTACAACTCCTGTAAAAACAACTGTTCCGGCCTCTGACTTTAAGAAAATTAATGAAAGCGGTTTTGCTGATCTGATGGTAGATAATCAAGATGTTCCTAAGTTTTTGGCATATCATAAAACAGCTCCAGTTGGAACCATCATTCAATTGACGAATGAAACAACCAACATCAAAGTATATGTGCGTGTGATCGGTAAATTAACAGACACGGGTACGGATGGAAAAACGATTATTCGTGTTTCGAAAAAAGCATACGACCGTTTAGGCGGAACAGGGGCGAGGTTCTCAGCTTCGTTAATGTATATTCCGTAATCTATTTCTTATAAAATAGAGTAAAAGATAAAAATCCGGATTTCAATAAGTTATTATTTATTGAAATCCGGATTTTTATTTTAATACTAACGTCGTCGAGGTTTTAAACCTCGACGACGTTGATTACTCCCCTTTCTGGCCAGTCTTCAGACTGATGTCTATCATTTCGTAGTCTTTACTACATTGTTTATTAAACAAAACGCAGTCAAAGACTGCAAAATAAAAGACACGAGTCCCGCTGCGCTAAGACTCGCGCCAGAAACGGCACTGCGCAAGTGTTAGTGTGCGTTTGTTTAAATCAAGTTCTGCCGCGCTTCATTGCCGTTCCTTTTAAGGAACGGTTTTTAATAATAAACCCTATGAATAAATATTCAAGAGATACCTTGTATCAATTGTTGGAATCGAAGTACAAAGAATACAATACTACTTCTTTTATAGCTGTGGATCCGGTTTGCATTCCGCATCGGTTTACAAAGAAAGAGGATATCGAGATCATGGGTTTTATTGCAGCGGTATTGGCATGGGGGCAACGTAAAACAATCATCAATAAATGCACTGAGCTGATAGAACGCATGGATGGTGCGCCGCATCAATTCATTACCCAGCATCAGGATATTGATCTGAAGCAATTGGAAGGTTTTGTACATCGTACATTCAACGATACAGACTTGTTGTATTTTGTGTTTGCATTAAAAGAAATGTATACAGAATTCACTTCTATGGAAGAAGTGTTTTTGAAAGGAATGAATAAAAATGCAGTGAATATTGAGGGCGGATTAATTGCTTTTCGAAATTATTTTTTCTCCTTTGATCATCCGCATCGTACACGCAAACATATCTCTTCACCTGAAACAAAATCGGCATGCAAACGATTGAATATGTTCCTGCGCTGGATGGTACGCAAAGATAAGAAGGGAGTAGACTTTGGTATCTGGACAAAGATCCAGCCTGCGCAACTGATTTGTCCGTGTGATGTGCATGTTGACCGAATTGCCCGCCAATTGGGACTTATCACACGTACCCAGGTAGATTGGCAAACGGCAGTAGAACTCACAAATAATCTGAAAACATTAGACCCAAAAGATCCGGTGAAATATGATTTTGCTTTGTTTGGTATGGGTGTGGTAGAAGGAATGATTTGAATTTTCAACTACGCATATGAAGTCGAACGCTCCAAGGGTATCAAACCCTTGGAGCGTTTTGTTTGAGAACCTTTCTGAGCAGTTAAAGTTGTTCGAATTTTGCTTTGGTAAAGAAGACATGGGGAATTTTTTTGGTAAAATTTTCATCATTTAAATCTATTTTATCTTTAATTAGTAATACAATAGTATATTGACTTTGACTTATATTGAGCTATGTATAGAATCAACTTTTAAACCAATTTTGTATGCCAAAGTCCAGCTATTTAATTATTCTTGTTCTATTTTTTTGTTCCATCTTAAATTCAACTGCAAATGAAAATGACACCATTATTGCATTCAAGAAAAATGTAGATAGTATTCTTATATCCTTAAGGACAAATCCTTCAAACTTAAAAATAACAAAGCAACTCGGAGGTCGGAAAATCAAAGTAAAGGGGATGTTAGATAATGGAACTAAAACTTTTAAACAAAAAATAAAATATAATGGTGGATTTAAAAAAGAATCCATAATCATCAAATATAAACGATATAAAAAAAATAAACTTCTATTACTAAAGGTTGTTAATATAAATGACCAGCATTTTTTTATTCGAAAGAATAATTATAAATCACTTGATCTAGCTTTAAAATTTTCGAAAGAAACGTATGTTGCTGAAGGAATTTATAAAAACGTCTTATATGATGATAAAAAACAAAAGTATAAAAGCTTTTATTTCTGGAAAATGCTCACTCCAGATGAAAGGTATTAAAAGCAACTTTACTCCTAATAAAAAACCTTTGCTCAACAGCGAAGGTTTTTTATTGTAACCAAGACTCGTATGTGTTACTTATGTAACACTCTCAATGAATTATGTAATATTTTTTTACGAATTCATTTGTAATATTCTTATAACAAATAAGAATTATTATGAATGTTCACATCGGTTGTTCAGGCTATAATTACAGGGAATGGAAGGGAATGTTCTATCCTGAAAACATCCCCCAAAGTAAATGGCTGGAATATTATACAGAACACTATAATACTGTAGAGATCAATGCAAGTTTTTATCGATTTCCCTCCGGTAAATCTTTAAAAAGCTGGTATGATAAGACACCCCCGAATTTTCGTTTTTCACTGAAGGCAAATAATCAGATCACACACTTCAAAAAGTTTAATGGCACACAAGAATTGATTAACGAATTCTATGATGTAGCAGATAAAAGTTTGAAAGATAAACTCGAGTGTATTCTTTTTCAGTTGCCTCCAAGTGTGAAGTATAGCAGAGAAACATTGGATCGTATTGTTGAACAATTGAATCCTGCTTTTAACAATGTGCTCGAATTTCGGGATGCTGGCTGGTGGAATGAAGACGTTTATAAAATATTAAAATCGAATAAAATTATTTTTTGCATATCCAGTTATCCTGGCTTGCCTGATGATTTTGTAAAAACAGCTGATACAGTTTATGTTCGCTTACATGGCAAAACGGAATTGTATAAATCGAATTATTCGAATCACGAGCTACAGCAGTTGCGTGACTCGATTGATGGATCAAAAGCGAAACACGCATTTATTTATTTTGATAATACCTGGGGCGGCAATGCAATTGCAAATGCGCAAACCATGCAGCAATTAATGAACGTAAATCAAAAACAACTATGAAAACGATCTGGACTGGGGCCATTGGATTTGGCCTTGTAAATATACCTGTAAAATTATTCAGCGCAACGCATGAGAGCAGACTTGATCTGGATATGCTGGATAAGAAAGATCATTCACACATAAAATTTCAGCGAATAAATGAAAAGACAGGTAAAGAAGTTGTATGGGATAATATTGTCAAGGGATATAAAATTGATGATGATTATGTGATCCTTGATGATAAGGATTTTGAAAAGGCGAATGCAAAAAAAACAAAAACGATAGAAATCCTTCAATTCGTAATGGAAGATGAAATTGATTCCGTTTATTTTGAAACACCTTATTACATTCAACCCGATAAGTCGGGAGCACGTGCATATGCCTTGCTTCGCGAAGCCTTGATCAAATCGAAGAAAGTAGCTGTTGCCAATTATGTATTACGAAACAAAGAAGCATTGGCTATTTTAAAACCGGTTGGAAATGTGATCGTATTAAATAAGATCCGTTTTCAGGAAGAAATTCTCGAAGCAGATGATTTGGATCTTCCTGCTAAAAGTGTGATCAAAGAAGGTGAAATGAAAATGGCACTCTCACTTATTGATCAGCTTACCGAAAAATTTGATATTTCGAAATACAAAGATACATATACATCAGAATTGTTAAAGCTGATAAAAGCCAAGGCAAAAGGTACTGTACCTAAAACAAAAGCAGCTGCTGCAAAACCAACAGCAACAAAAGATTTGATGGCTCAATTAAAAGCTAGTCTTCAGCCGACCAAAAGAGCTGCCGCCAGATAAATTTGTTTTATTTAATGAGATGAGTCATGGCATTAGAAACATATAAAGAGAAGCGAAATTTTAAAAAAACGCCTGAACCTGCAGGGAAAAAGAAAGCTGCAACTAACGAATTGAAATTCGTGATTCAGCGCCATGCAGCATCGCACCTGCATTATGATTTCAGGCTTGAAATGGAAGGCGTTTTAAAAAGTTGGGCTGTTCCGAAAGGGCCGTCATTAAATCCACAAGATAAGAGGCTTGCTATGATGGTGGAAGATCACCCGTTTGAGTATCGTACCTTTCATGGTGTCATTCCTGAAGGCAATTATGGTGCGGGTGTTGTTGAGATCTGGGATGAAGGTACGTATCATGCTATTGGTATCGAAGATCGGAAGGAAAGCGAAAAAATGCTCTTAGGAGAGCTTAAAAAAGGCAGTTTGAAATTTGTGCTTCATGGTAAAAAGCTAAAAGGTGAATTTGCTTTGGTTAAAATAAAAAATAATAATTCGTCCAAAGACAATGCTTGGTTATTAATTAAACACAAAGATGCTTATGCAACGGAAGAACCATATAATAGCGAAGATCATGTGCCTGCAAATTCTAAGATCATAAAAAAAGATTCAGCAGTTAAAAAAGCAACTTCTAAGAAATCAACTGCAAAAAATAGTAGCAGTAAGAAAACGATAGCGAAACCTGTATCAGCAAAAGAGTCTGCATCTAAAAAAAAAATCCCGGATACTCAAGTAAAAGTAAAGCAAGGTAAAGATCCAATGCCGCATGAAGTTAAACCCATGCTGGCAAAATTGACAGATGGACCATTTGATTCGGATGAATGGATCTTTGAAATAAAATGGGACGGATACCGTGCCATTGCAGAAATCAATAAAGGTAAAGTGAATTTATATTCAAGGAATCTGATTTCATTTAACCGTAAATATAAACCCATCGTAGAAACGCTTGAATCTTTCGGCCACAATGTTGTCTTGGATGGAGAGATTATTGTATTAAATAGCGATGGGACTTCAAGTTTTCAAATGCTGCAGCAATACGATGAAAACCCTAGCCCTAATTTATGTTATTGTGTGTTTGATATTTTATACCTCAATGGAAATGATTTGCGCGACCTGCCTTTAATAGAGCGGAAGAAAATGTTGAGAGACATTATACCTGATGGGTCTAATATAAGATACAGCGATCATGTGCAGCAGCAAGGTATTCAGTTTTTCGAATTGGCGAAAAAAAATAAGCTGGAAGGTATCATGGCGAAGAGAGCCGATAGTGCCTATCGACTAGGGTCACGTTCGGATCAATGGCTTAAGATTAAAATCATTGCCGCTCAGGAAGCAATCATTTGTGGTTTTACTGCACCCAGAAATTCACGTAAAAATTTTGGGGCATTGATCTTAGGCGCCTATGAAAAAGGGAGGCTGGTTTATATTGGACATACAGGCGGCGGTTTTACTGAATCTTTGTTAGCATCTACATTGAAGTTGATGAAACCCTTCATTCAGGAAGAATCACCCTTTGATGTAAAAATTAAAACGAATGAAAAAGTAACCTGGGTAAAACCACACTTGGTTTGTGAAATTGCTTTTTCAGAGTGGACAAATGATGGACACATGCGGCAACCTATTTTTCAAGGGATGCGCATTGATAAGAAAGCAAAAGAAGTAACACGCGAATTACCAACAGTTACAACTATTCCTGAAGATGCTATGGGAACAAAAACTAAAACGAAAAAAGTGGCTGTGTCTAAATCACCTGCGAAGAAAGATGTTTCTAAAAAAGTAACACCTGCTAAAAAAGTGATTGAAAAATCAGAAGAAGAAGAAGAAGATAAACCTAAAAATTCCGGCAGCACTGAAGTTAAAATTAATAAGCAGGTTCTAAAAATCACAAACCGTTCAAAAGTTTATTGGCCGGAAGATGGCTATACAAAAGGTGATTTGATAGATTATTACATGCAGATTTCTGAATACATATTGCCTTATTTGAAAGATCGTCCCGAATCGCTGAATCGCCATCCGAATGGTATCAATGGCTCTAGTTTTTATCAAAAAGATATGTCCGACAGTTATCCGGAATGGATCGAGTATAAAGAAATTTATTCTGAATCGAATGATAAAGATATTCGTTATATGCTTTGTCAAAACAAACAAACATTGATCTATATGGCTAATCTTGGCTGCATTGAGATCAATCCATGGAATTCACGTATTCAAAAAATAGAGTACCCGGATTATATTGTAATCGATCTGGATCCAAGCGATGGCAATACATTTGAACAAGTAATACAAACTGCATTAGTGGTTAAAAAGATTCTGGATAAAGCAGGAGCGGAAGCATATTGTAAAACATCCGGTGCGACAGGCTTACATATTTATGTGCCACTTGGGGCTAAGTATACCTATGAACAAGGGAAAAACTTTGCCCATATTATTGCGCAGCTTGCACACAATGAGTTGCCGGAATTTACAAGTTTAGTAAGAAATTTAAAGGAACGTAAACAGAAAATTTATATTGATTACCTCCAAAATCGAGGTGGACAAACCCTTGCTGTAGTATATAGTGCGCGTCCAAAAGCTGGCGCTACTGTTTCGACACCACTTGAATGGAGTGAAGTGAAAAAAGGATTACACCCATCTAAGTTTACCATCAAAACAATTTTTAAAAGGTTGGAAAAAAAAGGTGATCTGTTTAAAGGTATATTAGGTAAAGGTATTGATATGGAGAAATGTTTGAAGAATCTTGGTGCGTAGTTAATCAAATACCAAATCTCAAAAAACAAAATCCAAATAGAAAATACAAAAAGTGAATATGACACGAAACATATTGAATTCAGTCCTGATTTTATCCGTCACCTAAATGTGACGGTAATGAAGGCTGAGCCTGTCTTTCAATGAGAGAGGCTCAGCTTCATTGCCGTTGGGCTTTAGCCAACGGGTTTATTATTTGTTAGAGCAGATAAGTTATGCCAGTTCCTCGCGTTCCCAGAAGCGGTGCTTGCCAAGCGCTTTAATGAATGCAGTTGTGTCTTTGTTGAGAACAATTCCTTCATCTTTATTTTTAACTGCTTCAGCAATGATCGGTACGGATTGAATCACTTTGGCACCTTCTTCTTCGCCGCCAATTACTTTACAATGTTTAAAAGCGTCTGTAATAAACTCAACAACTTCTTTGCTATCCTTTAAAGCCGTGATTTCTTTTCCTGCAGGAATGAATACTGCATCAAACAATACAGAAGCCGCGATCAGTAAGCTCTGATCCACTTTTATTTTTTTTCCTTCTTCCGTTTTAATGAATCCCAGATGCGGAGCAATGATTTTTACAACAGCCCCTTTTTTCTCTAATGCTGTTCTATAATTTACTACCGTTGCATTATGTACGCCGTCTGTGCAGATAAATGCAATCTGCTTTGTTTTGATGGAGCTGGTTACCGTTGGATTTTTAAGCATGCTTAAGGCATCTGAAGATAACGTTTTCTGAGGTATTGCTCTGGATTCATACTTCGTTTGGTTTGCATCGGCACCTACACCTTTGTTCATAGGTATTTCAGGTTTAGGAACCGGTATGCCAAGTCCTTCCGCTACTTTAGCGGCCAAGGTTTTATCAATCTGTGAAAGTAAGCCTACCATACGTACCCGGATTGCTTCCGTTTCTACTTTACCCAATTCAAAGCGCAGTGCTTTAATGATGTGGTTTTTTTCAACTTCTGTTTGACTATTGAAAAATAATGTAGCCTGACTGAAATGATCTGAAAAGCTATCACTGCGGTCGCGTACTTTTTGAGCATCAATACGTTCATTGAAACTTGTGAATCCGCCTTCAGCAATTTTTGCCTGAAACGGACAGCCGCCACCCAATGAATTTGGATGATAGCTCACACGCCCTGTATTAATTTCCTGACGCATATGTCCATCACGTTGGTTGTTGTGCATAGGAGCAACCGTGCGGTTGATCGGTATCTCATGAAAATTCGGACTGCCAAGTCTCGACAGCTGTGTATCTGTATACGAAAATAACCGGCCTTGTAAAAGAGGGTCATTTGTAAAATCAATGCCTGGAACAACATGTCCCGGATGGAAAGCCACTTGCTCCGTTTCTGCAAAGAAATTATCTGGGTTCCTGTTCAAAACCATTTTGCCGATGATTGTAACTGGTACTTCTTCTTCAGGTACAAGCTTGGTGGGATCCAGCAGGTCATACGTAAAATTATCTTCATCTGCATCCGGGATCAATTGAACACCTAATTCCCATTCAGGAAAATTTCCTGATTCAATTGCTTCCCATAAATCCTGACGGTGAAAATCAGAATTCTTTCCGGAAATTTTTTGTGCTTCGTCCCATACAACAGCATGCGTGCCTTGCAACGGTTTCCAATGGAATTTTACAAAGTGAGATTCATTTTTACTATTAATAAATCGGAACGTGTGAACACCAAAACCTTCCATCATGCGTAGACTACGAGGGATGGCCCTGTCAGACATGACCCACATAATCATATGCATGGATTCAGGCATTAGTGAAATGAAATCCCAGAAAGTATCATGTGCTGAAGCGGCTTGAGGCATTTCATGATGTGGTTCGGGTTTTACAGCATGAATCAGATCCGGAAATTTTGATGCATCCTGAATAAAGAATACAGGCATATTGTTTCCTACCAGATCATAATTACCTTCCTGTGTATAAAATTTAACAGAAAATCCGCGTACGTCACGTGCAAGATCTGTAGATCCTCTTGAGCCTGCAACAGTAGAGAAACGTGTAAATACAGGCGTTTGCACAGACGGATCCTGTAAGAATCCTGCCTTGGTATATTTTTCCATAGATTCATATACCTGAAAATAGCCATGCGCTGCAGAACCTCTTGCATGTACAATGCGTTCAGGAATACGCTCATGATCAAAATGTGTGATCTTTTCTCTAAGAATAAAATCTTCTAATAAAGAAGGTCCACGCTCACCAGCTTTTAATGAATTGTTGTCATCGTTAATTTTAACCCCTTGATCAGTTGTCATAAACTGATCGGTTGCTTCTGAAATATTTTTTTGTAAATCTTCTAATTTAGGATCTATTTGTCCCGTTTTAGATGTAGGCTTTTTCATAGCTGCTATGTGATGAGTTTGTAAAATGTATTACAGAAGTTACAAAAATGTTTTTACAAAAAAAGCCATTTTAAAATTGTGAGGATAATATTTAATTGAATTTAAAGCATCAAAAAATAAAGTCACGTTTTATATAAAAAAAAAGAATAGTTGTGTAACAAAGTGGGGTCAAATTTTGTTAACCTGGTACATGCCTAAATTGTACTTCAATTCAAACGCCCGTTACGCCGATCTGCCCTTACATTATGGTAAGGTGCCGCCTTGGCTTGCTCAGCGTATGACGTTGTTAGGTGGTGCAATTGTTGAATCCATTGTTTTAGAATATGGTAAATCAGCAGTACTTAGCAGGCTCAGTAATCCGTTCTGGTTTCAGGCTTTTGGCTGTGCATTAGGTATGGATTGGCATTCGTCGGGTATTACAACATCGGTGATGGGATCTTTAAAAGCAGCTGTAAATCCAAAATTCAAAGAGCTTGGTATTTATATCTGCGGAGGAAAAGGCAAACATTCCCGTCAAACACCGAATGAATTATTATTGTTAGCAGATCGGACAGGTTTGAATGGAACAGAATTGGTGCGTTCAAGTAAATTGTCTGCAAAGGTTGACAATACTGCAATACAGGATGGCTTTCAATTATATTTGCATAGTTTTATCGTAACCGATGAAGGAGAGTGGGCTGTTGTGCAGCAAGGTATGAATGATGCAAATGGTATGGCTCGTCGCTATCACTGGCATTCTGAAAAGGTAATTTCATTTGTAGAAAATCCACACACATTTATTTATGGAAAAAACCAGGGAGAGATTTTAAATCTGGCAGACATTGAAGCAGCTTCAGCTAAGACAGGTATTCTTGATATTGTAAAAGAAAAACCATCCTTGATCTTACCCGAGATACAAAAGATCGTGATGCCACGCCATCATGAAGTGCGTGCTTCTAATGTGAATTTAAAACGCCTTGGAGCTGTGCTTGCGTTAGCACACGAAAGTGATCTAAGTAATTTTGAATCTTTATTATTACTCGAAGGTGTTGGCCCAAGAACTATACAATCGCTTGCACTGGTGAGCGAAGTGATCCATGGCACACCTTCACGTTTTAGTGATCCAGCGCGTTTCTCTTTCGCACATGGCGGAAAAGACGGGCATCCTTTCCCTGTACCAACAAAAGTGTACGATGAGACGATTAACATTCTCCGAACTTCGGTAGAAAAAGCAAAGTTGGGAGATACAGATAAACAGCAGGCAATTAAAAATCTTACTCTGGCTGCACAGCAAATGGAGAAGAGTTTTGAGCCGGACGAAAATGCTTTTGAAAAAGTCATTGCGAAAGAACGTGCCGAATCATATAAATATGGAGGCCGGTCAGTTTTTGGAAAAGCAAAGCCACCGAAAGATGATGGACAGTTGAATTTGTTTTGAATGCATAGTTTTAAAACCAAGCCATAAAAAAGACCCGCTGGATTCAGCGGGTCTTTTTTATGTAATCATTGCAACGATGAAACTATGTCATCAACAAATATGCTTTGATGTATTCATTCAGATCGCCTGCAAGTACGTTATCTACGTCTGTACGTTCAACACCTGTACGAACATCTTTGATCAGTTTGTATGGGAATAACACATAGTTACGGATCTGAGAACCGAAGTCGATTTTCTTTTTCGTTCCTTCAACTGCAGCTTTTGCTTCGTTACGCTTGTCAATTTCAATTTGATATAAGCGTGACTTTAATAATTTTAACGCTTTATCTTTATTCTGAATCTGAGAACGTTCCTGCTGACATTCAATGATCAAACCGGAAGGTTTGTGTTTCAAGCGCACAGCTGTTTCAACTTTGTTTACGTTCTGTCCGCCGGCACCACCAGCTCTGAACGTATCCCATTCCACATCTCCCATGTTGATCTCAATGTTGATGGTTTCATCCACTTCAGGATACACATATACAGATGCAAAAGATGTTTGTCTTTTTCCATCTGCGTTAAAAGGCGAGTCACGTACCAAGCGGTGTACACCGATCTCAGATTTTAAATTTCCATAGGCGAATTGACCTTCAATACCAAGGGATGCAAATTTAATTCCTGCAACTTCTCCTGGCTGATTCGTGATCTCACGAACAGTGTATCCATTCTTTTCACCCCACATGATGTACATACGCATGAGCATATCCGCCCAATCATTGCTTTCTGTACCACCTGCACCAGGGTTAATTTCTATAACGGCACTTAGCTGATCTTCTTCCGCACTAAGCATTTTTTTGAATTCAAGTTCTTCCAACACCTTAGCTACAGCTGCAAATTCTGCATCCATTTCTTTGTCGTCAATGTCACCTGCCTGATAGAATTCATTTAGTGCTTCAAGGTCGCCTAACTTGGTAAGAAGAGCATCGTATGGGTCAGTCCATACTTTTTTATTTTTGATACTTCTAAGAATTTTCTCTGCTTCTTTTGAATCATCCCAAAAAGTTGGTGCAAGAGATAATTCCTGCTCTGCCTTTATTTCGTCCATTTTGGAATCATAGCCAAGATATCCTCTTAATGCAAGAATACTCGCTTTTAAATCCTTTAGTTGGTCGTTAGTCATGATTTTTTTGTAATTATTAAGTTGTAAAGATAATGATAATTTTAGTAAACAGTAGACAGTTGTCAGTAGTCAGCAAATGCACACTGACAACTGATTACTGTTCACTGATTACTTTTTTCCGGTATCCAAAATACCTCTTCCGCACCAAAATCCTGAGCCAATTTGCGTGATACGACAAATAGATAATCAGATAAACGATTTAGATAGGGAAGTATGATTGGATGTATGGGATCTGTTTCGTGAAGCAAAACAACCTGTCGTTCGGCTCTTCTGCAAACGGTTCTGCATAGATGAGCCATTGCAACAGCTTTATGTCCGCCGGGAAGTACAAAATATTTTTGTTCGGGTAAAACAGCTTGCATGCTATCGATTGCGTCTTCAAGTTGTTTGATATGCGATGCGTTTAAGTTGGGCGCATACAACTGCTGTTTGTCGGGCTCCGTTGCAAGCGAAGCACCCAATTCAAATAGTTTATATTGAACCGTTTTAAGAATTTCTTTTTGTTCAGAATTCGCAGGTAATTCTTCAATCAATAAACCAATACAACTATTTAATTCATCTGTGCTGCCATATGCTTCAATACGCATATGATGTTTGGGTACTCGCGTTCCTCCCAATAGAGATGTCTTTCCTTTGTCGCCGCCTTTTGTATAAATTTTCATAGTTGTATAACAGGTTGATTATAGAATTTGTTTATTCCATAACTGGACTTGAATAAAACTTATTTTTTATATCCGCGATCTCATTTGCTGTTAACGATGCAGAAATTGCGTTCAATTCATTCTCTGCAGATTTATACAATCCAAGTTTGATGCATGCATCAATATAAGCAATGCTCAAAGGCTTAGAGTAGTAAATAAATTTTTTAGCTTCGATCAATTTTTCTACTGCTGCAATATCACCATCCGTCTTTGTAATATAATTTGCATAGTCTATTTGCACAGGTACAACATAGCCAATGGTTTTAATGGCACGTTCAAAATAAGGTTTAGCCGCAAGGCTGTCTTTACTTTCTATTGCTGCCAGGGCTGAGAAATAATCAATGTAACCCAAATCTTTTGAAAGCAATGCAGTTGATTTAAGTTCTTTTTTCAATGCATCCCATTGCTTTAAGCCTGCAAGGATTTTTAAATATTCTAAATTTCCTTGAGCCATTACGGTTGCAGGTACTTCAGTAGATTTATTCAAACCATTCCATAAAGACATTGCTTCTTCATATGCTTTTTGATCTGTCAGTTTTTTAATTTGATCGATTTCTAAAAGCAATAGTTGTGAAGGTTCCTGGATAGAATTTTTAAAAGTCGTGTACTCAGGTTTGCTAAGGGAGTGGTAATGCAAACATTGAACTTTTACCTTATCAGACAATGAATCGTATTGTGCCACGTTGGGCTTAGGCAATGCAACATTCAATATGTTTCCAATAATTGAGACCTGAGGGATTTTACTTTTTGTTAACTCTACAATAATATCATTTACAGCTTGAGTATTGCCATATTCCATTGCTGCAATGCATTTATTAGCCACCATACGCTGATCCGGATATGTGATCAATGTTCTATAGCCTTCATATGCCTGTTGGTATAGCCCTGCTTTTAATTGCCAATCTGATAAAGTGATGGTATAAATAGGAGATCCATCCAGTAGAACAACATCTTCAAGTAGTATGAATGCTTCAGGAATATTTGTTTTAGAATGATACAAATGAAGTGCTTTTGCGTACAACAAGTTTGCTTTATAAAATTCATTGTCGGGGTGCTCGCTGAATTTTTGTAGTGTGCGATCAAGGATCGTATCCTGAACGGAAAGTTTATTGATCGTGTAGTTGTAAAGAACAGTAAATGTTTCAGACGTTAACGCAGAATCAGCCAATACTGCTGCAGGAATTTCTGTCAATTCAGATTTTCCCTGAAGTGTAGCAACACCTATTTTGTTTGCTAAATAGGTTGGGGAGGGGTTGCTGTGTTCGTTTTTAATAATTGCATCACAGGCATCAAACTTTCCGGCAGAACCGAAATAAGTCAGCATGTTTGCTAGCGGAATGTCGTCTGTTGAATAGCTTGCCGCTTTGTTAAAGAAATATGCAGCTGAATCAGTTGTGTTAAATCGTGTATATAAATAACCAAGATTGTTTAACAGATGCGGGTCTTTGGGATAATCTTTCAAACCATCCTGCAACATGAAAATAGCAGGGAAGAGTTGATTGTTGTTGATATAGAAATTGCTCAGGCTTGTATAGGCAAATGCAGTAGGTTTTTTTGCCAGGCTGCTTTCATAATATTTGAATGCATTTGTTTTGTCGTCGCGTTGTTCGTAAAAACTTCCCAATGAATAATTACATCTCTGGTTTTGAAATTCATGCGTGTATGATTCTTTATAAAAAGATTCTGCAAGCATATCCTGCCCTGTATATAAATACACATCAGCAATGTTATTGTAATATGCTGCTTTTCCGCTATTGATAACAAACCTGTTATTTGAAAAAACGAAATACATAATAATTGCCCAGCCTAAACCTCTTCCAACAAAGAAAGGTACCTGGTAGGTGATGTAGAAATGTTTATATATTTCAACCTGGTTTTTATACTTCGTCCAGAAATTGGTAATAACATATACAAAAATACCTAAGCCAATTCCTATTTGAATGTAAAGTGCACATTTTTCTAATGTTGTTATTAACGCGTCGTTTGCCGTTGCATATCCAAATGCAATTGTGCTGAATGCAATGATACCCAATGCCAAATACAAAATTGCGCCAAGAGGTTTGAAAGGCAGTACTCCTGCAACGTCTTCTTTCATTTCGAACAGCCATATTCCCAGTATACCAGAAATAACTAATACGACCATAGGTTGTAACAATACAATACCCATGTCTTTGATAAAATCAGGTTGGAAGTAAACCAGAAATAAATTTGCCAGATATAAAGTGCCTACGACAATAAATCCCCAGATTGAATTGCCGGAAGTTTTGTATTCAGATTTTCCATAGGAAGTAAGAATTACAAGGAACTGAATAATATCATACGCAACAAACAACATGAATATGATGCAGATGAATATAGGTATTACAATGGCATAATTGGCTACATAAAGCAACGGTACATCAATACTGCTTCCGAAAAGTATAAGCGCAATCAGCAAAAGCGATAAAATTGAAATGAAAAGCAATCGGATAAATAAACTTAGTTGCTTCCCATAGGAATTAAAATAATAGGTTAAGGCATAAAATAAGATCAATGAACCAAATGTTGGAATTCGGTTATATAAACCGAAAATACCCAACTGTTCGAGCTGCATGCTTACAACAAAAAAAGTAAACAACGCCATGCCTGCAATGTATAACCAAAGATCCACATAACTAACTACAGTTAATAGTGCTACAAATGCAATTAGAACCAATGCAATAAATGTATACGATAACCATGGGTGAATCGTGACTTCACCGGATGTGTATCTTTTGAGGAGAAAGTATTGCTGGCTTTCCTGAGAGATGTCAAATTGATTTACCTGAAAGACATCCAGGCTCAGTGCAATATTTTTCCATTCGCCGGTTGTGTCCCAGCCAATGGTATAAATGTCTCCATATAGATAGGCAACTAAAACTGAAGCAATACTTGCCAAAAATAAAATTAAAAGGGCTACGTAGAGCGTTCTATAAGAACTTTTCCACTGTAGCCAGAAGAATAAATCTTTCATGATTAGTTACTAGTTACCAGTTGCTAGTTTCCAGACAAGAAAAGCTAACAACTATATATTCTCAATGATTAATATGGCATATTTTTTTTCTAGTCTAGTTGCTAGTTACTAGATATTAGTTTCTAGTAACTAGCAACTAGTACCTGGTAACTAACTCAAGAATTTAGGTACTCTGAAATAATCAGAATCTTTTTTAGGGGCATTGATCAATGCTTCTTCGTGGGTGATCGTGATTTTTTCTTCATCCTCACGCAGCACGTTTAACTCTGCGCTCATGTGTATCAGAGGTTCCACGTTATCTGTATTTACTTCATTCAATTTATCAATCCAGGACAGGATTTTATTGAAATCCGTTGAAAATGCTTCCAGCGATTTCTCATCAAATTCAAGTCGTGCCAGGTGGGCAATTTTACCTATTGTTTTACCATCTAAATTCATATTGCTATTGTCGTATATTTTTCAGGAAAATGTTTTTTAATTTCATTGTTGATGACTTCTTTGGTTTTGTTTTTTAACCAATCTACATCATCCATAGTTAAGCCTGTTGTTTCAATTGGTTCATGAATAATTGTTTTCATGAGCCTTCTGCGTGGTACGTATTTGCCATCATCTGGTAAAATAAGCCAGTTATTTACAATGGTCATAGGTACAATAGCTACTTGTTTTTCAATTGCTATTCTAAATGCACCATCTTTAAATTCCATTAATACAGGTGCATGATTTTTAGAAATGGTGCCTTCAGGGAAAATAGCAAGGTTGTAACCTAGATCAATCTTCTGCATGGATTGAACAACGGTTTCATATTTGCTTTTTGAGCTTTTTCTATCAACCGAAACATATAAGTTGCGGAACATATATCCGAAGAGCGGTAGTTTGCCTAGCGATGATTTTCCTATAAATACATTGTATCCCGGTAAAGCGAAGCACATGGTTGGAATATCCAGATACGATGCGTGATTCGCACAGTAGATATATTGTTTTTTCTTATTTACCTTAAATCTCCATTCTACTTTTGTAGGAAGAAAACAAAAAAAGAATACCGTATGTGCCCAGATCTTATTCAGAAAGTGTCCATATTTTTTCCAGGATTCACGCTGAACAGATATGCAAAAAGGAATGTACAAACATGCAAATACAAGAACAAAAGTGGTCCAGACCCAGACCATGTATATTTTTTCAATTATGTTTTTCATTGGATCAAGTACAGAGTACAGAGTACGGAGTACCAAGTACTATATTGTATAATGTATTAATTAGAATATGAAACCTAATAGTATTGCTTTTTTAAATACTTGGTACTTTGTACGCTGTACTCTGTACTAAAAAAGCCTTCAGCAAACCTGCCATACTCAAACTATCTGTAATTTCGCCACGCATAACCATAGCAACAGCATCCTTCAAAGATACTCTTTTTATAATTAACTGTTCTGTATCTTCAGGGTTACTGGGTCCAGGTGTTAAATCAGTTGCAAGAAAAAGGAAACCTTCTTCATCTGTAACAGAATTTGAGGTATGGATTCTCCCTAAATCGTGCCATGTTGCTGCTTTTAAGCCTGTTTCTTCTTCCAATTCCCTTTTTGCTGTTTCAAGCGGTGTTTCGTTCATTGGTCCGCCGCCTTCAGGAATTTCCCATGTATATTCATTTAACGTATATCGGTATTGTCCAACCAGATACGTATATCCTTCAGAATCAATTGGAACGATTCCAATAGCTTTGTTTTTAAACGAAACTACACCATAGATCCCCGGACTTCCATTGGGTTTCAAAACATCTTCTTCCCGAACAGAAATCCATGGATTTTCATAGATGGAACGGGAGTTAAGCGTTTTCCAGGGATTATCAAATTCTGTAGACATAGATTATCTTTGAATAGTACGCAAATTACGAACTAAACCGCACATCCGAAAGTACCTAAATCACTAAAATACGTTTCAAAGTATGGGAAAGCGCTGACTTTTAGTAGTTTTTTTGCACATATGCTTTTCGTCACTTTATTCATATAGGCTTTAATCGAATACCTTCTTATCTTTGTTAGATATGTCGCTTTTATCATGTTATTCGGAAGGGAAAATTGAAGCTGGGATAGACGAGGCTGGCAGAGGTTGTATGGCCGGTCCCGTAGTTGCAGCTGCTGTGATCCTACCACCCAATTACAAGCATTCTTTGTTAAATGATTCTAAAAAGTTGACCATCAATCAGCGTGAATTACTGCGTCAGGATATTATACGGGATGCAGTTGATTATTATGTAGCTGAAGTGTCACATACAATCATTGACCAGGTCAATATTTTAAATGCAACCATGAAGGCCATGCACAAAGCAGTAAAAGGCCTCAAAAAACAACAACCTGAATTATTATTAATTGACGGAAATCGGTTTAAAGCTTTTCCGGGCATTGCACATGAATGCATTGTGAAAGGAGATGGCTTATATTTATCCATTGCTGCCGCTTCCGTTTTAGCAAAAACACACAGAGATCGATTGATGGCTAGACTTGCGAAAGAACATCCTGAATATGGCTGGGATGTAAATGCGGGTTACGGCACAGAAAAACATCGTTTGGCGATGGAAACACATGGATTAACTCCATATCACAGAACCACTTTCCATTTAAAACCAAAACAATTGGATTTATTTTAATTCATAAAAATTTCTTGCCGTGGTTATGTCTTTCGACCAACTACGTGCCTGCAAGTTGTTAGTCGAAAAGAAATAACCACGGCTATTTAGGAGCTTTTAGATAAATTATAAAATAGTATTGATACAATGAGCGAAACTGCTGAAGAGATTAAATCTGTACCCATGCAGGAAGTACACATTGCCTTGGGTGCAAAGATGGTTCCATTTGCCGGTTATTTAATGCCTGTACGGTATTCATCCGATATTGAAGAGCATATGGCTGTGAGAAATGCAGCTGGTATGTTTGACGTTTCGCACATGGGAGAATTTATCCTGAAAGGTAAAAAAGCACTGGATGTGATTCAACAGATTACTACCAATGATGCATCTGTATTGCCGATCGGTAAAGTACAATATACTGCTTTGACAAACGAAACAGGCGGCATCATTGACGACTTGCTTGTGTATCACACAGGTGAAGAAGAATATTATATTGTGGTAAATGCATCAAACATTGAAAAAGATAAAGCATGGTTTTTAAAGCATATGCCTGCCGAAGGTGCTGTATTTGAAGATGTATCTGAAAAGACATGTTTGTTTGCAGTACAGGGACCAAAGGCGTATCAGGTACTTGAAAAATTAACAAGCTACCCCGTTGCTGCAATGGAGTACTATACATGCGTACGTACAGAGCTTGCCGGACATAAAGATGTATTGGTTGCTGCTACAGGATATACAGGTGCAGGAGGTTTTGAAATTTATGTTCCGAATGAAATTGCAAAAGATGTCTGGACAAAGTTGATGCAAGCCGGAGAGTCTGTTGGCATGAAACCTGTAGGTTTGGGCGCTCGCGATACCCTGCGTTTGGAAATGGGTTATTGCTTGTATGGAAATGATATTTCAGATTCTACGAGTCCATTAGAAGCTGGCTTGGGATGGATCACAAAATTCACAAAGAAATTTACAGCATCAGATATATTACAAAAACAAAAAGCGGAAGGTGTAACACGGTCTCTTGTTGGTTTTGAAATGGTAGAGCGTGGTATCCCTCGTGGACACTATGAATTAGCGGATGCAGCCGGCAACAGAATTGGCGAAGTGACTTCAGGTACGCAATCTCCTTGTTTAGGTATTGGTGTCGGTATGGGCTATGTTGAAAAGCAATACAGCAAAGTGGATACGGAGATCTTTGTAAATATCAGAGGGAAACTGATCAAAGCAAAAGTGGTGAAGTTTCCGTTTGTGAAGAAATAGTTTTTAGTTTCCAGTTGATAGATACTAGTTACTAGATTTGATTCGTACTTAGCTTAACTTGAACTGCTCATAAGAAATTGATAATAATAAAATAGATAAAAGAATAAATAGTTTCCAAGGACTTATCTAGTAACTGGAAACTATTAACTAGTAACTAGTAATGAAGAGAATTGATGTTTGTTTGTCGCCGGAAATGGTGCATTTGCATAAAACAGAAGGTAAAGTTGTTGTTGTTATTGATATTTTGCGTGCTACCTCGTGTATGACTACTGCACTGGCAAATGGTATTGAAAGTATTACTGCTGTTGCAAGTTTAGAAGAATGTACAGCACTTGGCTGCGAAGGGTATTTAACAGCTGCAGAACGGGACGGTAAAAAAGTAGAGGGTTTTGACTTAGGCAATTCTCCTTTTTCATATCAGGACCCATCTTTAAAAGGTAAAAA